>Ga0307380_10007946_pt1 | contig 13672 bp, 13 predicted proteins | sample UN3MG_FD_202239 | JGI IMG/M metagenome (GOLD analysis project Ga0307380, IMG submission 202239) | Soil microbial communities from Risofladan, Vaasa, Finland - UN-3 | ecosystem: Environmental > Terrestrial > Soil > Coastal area > Acid sulfate soil | place: Finland: Risofladan, Vaasa | collected... | reverse complement strand
CCACCCTTTTGAACGCACGACAAACATATCCAGGTCATATCGCGAGGCTTGCCTTAACGCTCTTCAGAACGATTACGACCTTGCTCTTGTCGTCATAGAAGAGAGTTTTCATAAGCTTGATGGTGATGCTAATCCCTATTTGGTGTCGAAGGCGGTCTTTATGAACCATGGGGTGCCGGTGCAAGAAATAGAAATAGAAACAATGAGGAGTTCAACCTACCAACTACAATACATCTTAAATAACGTAGCTCTCGCTTGCTATTGCAAGCTCGGTGGAATTCCCTATGCCATCACAGCGTCACCAGTAGTAGCTCAGGAACTCGTCATTGGTCTCGGAAGTGCGATCATACGCAAGCAGAGACTTCAGGGTAGCGAGAGAGTAGTAGGCATCACTACTATTTTCAATGCAGATGGAACCTACCTGCTATCAAATGCGTCGAGAGAAGTAGCCTACGACGACTATATTGAAGAACTTCTTTCTAGTTTGCGCTCTTGCATAGAAGACATTAAACGCAGGAATGCCTGGCAGGATGGGGATCAGGTTCGTTTGGTCTTCCATGTTTTCAAACCAATGAAGAATCTGGAAGCCATTGCCATAAAGCGTTTCGTAGAGGAGATAGCAGGCCAGTATCAGGTTGAGTTCGCGTTTCTGACTTTCAGCCGGAATCACCCGCTCACAGTTCTTGATCGCAACCAAGCGGGAGTAGATGAACGGGTCCGTAAGAAAGGTGAACTAGTCCCAGAGCGGGGCTATGGTATCAATATCTCAGGAAACGAGATACTGTTAACGTTGACAGGTCCTAGACAGCTCAAGACAGCAACACAAGGCTGCCCGAAACCTATGGCACTCAGGTTACATAAAGAGTCAACTTTCCGTGATATTGACTATCTGGCACATCAGGCCTACAAATTCTCGTTTTTGTCGTGGAGAAGTTTCTTTCCAAACACATCTCCAGTTACCATATCATATTCTCAGCTCATTGCGCGCATGTTAGGAGAGTTGAGAGGCGTATCCAATTGGAATCCAGAAATCCTCCGTACTCGTTTAAGGACAAGTAGGTGGTTCCTATGAATGAAATAAGAACTCTTTTCTCCGAACAATTGTTGGCACTCGAAGCCAGAGTTAGATTGAGTAACAAGTTGGGAGATTTGGATGGCCTTTTTGCGTATTTCGTCTTAGGTGGAGCTTGCATCGGTGAATGGGAATGGCAGGTCAACTGTGCCGATGAGTCATGGATTCAGGATCACGAGTCAGGATTAGCTCGCGGAAATTATGGTTTTTTAGCCGCTTTAGGATATTCGCTTGCGGTCTCTGATCCAAAGGAGCACGAGTCTCATTTCGCCACCTTCATAGATGGAATGCATCATCTCCAGAAGCGAGAACTCTTTCCAATAGATGGAGTTTCGTTTCCGAACATTCCCCGGATTTTCCTCGGCCTGGCAGTAGGTGTTAAGGCAATCTCTGAAATATCTAAGCGTGAAGCTATGAGCAAATGGCTTTTAGAAGTTCTTGAACAGACAATGGCTCACCGGGCAATCACATCTCCGTGGGGGCTCATATATGGATACATCAAAAGCCTACTTGCAAATGAGCCTCAACGAATGGACCCTAAGCATCTGGCCGATGCTACCGAGATGGCTTTGTTTGAATTGGGCTTAAGCAAGCATAAGTTTGAGGCAAGAGACTCACAGAAAGACCTGTCAGAATTCAGAAAACGCCTCGTTAATGAGGTATTGAAGACAGATGCTCGACAACTGGACTCTGCTCAAGCCGCAGTCCTATGGAATGCCCTTAATCTGTGCCTGACGGCCTCCGTCCATGAACTGATGATATCGCCTTCACATGTCTCTGTAATGCTTGGTCGTTTTCAGGACGCCATGAAGAGATGGCGTTGGGATTCAGAGAAATTAAAACAGCCGATCCGCTGGCCTATACAAGATGAACGAGAGATTCAAGACATCGTATGGATTATGCTAAGGCCTGTATTCCCCGATTTGGTTGATGAAGATACACTTCCCAAGTTTGGTCACAGCTCGTACAAAGCTGATTTTGGCATTCCAGCCTTAGGCCTGCTTATCGAGGTCAAAATGGCGGGAAAGGCTGGAGATTTTAAGAAAATCGAACAGGAGATCATGCAGGACGCTATAGGTTACTTAATACATGCGACGAGGTATAGTAAGCTTTTGGTTTTCATTTACGATGAGTCAGCAAGTGTTCAGGAGCATGGCACAACAATCCAAGCTTTGAAGGTGATCCCAGAGATCGAAGACGTGATCATCGTGTCCAAGCCGTCACACTTGCCATAAAGTAATACACTTACCCTCAAGGACTATGATGACTTGCATCTCAGATATGTAGATATCGGCCGCAGAGTGGGACCAGTGTTTATCTAAGATTTGGCTACGTTCGCCTGGGGCTTAGCTCTTTGTAACATCGGGACTACCTGCCAGATTCCGCACATTCACAACTTGACGATTTGTTCACCCGGTCACAATGTAGCGTTTTGTGTAATGCACCCCTTTCCACAGGTTCCCACTGACGAGGTGACCTTGACCGTCAGCTACGCCAGCTGCTAGAATTATTCCCGGATACTATCTAGCCGATTAGTGGTAGCAATTTGAAGATTGACCTGCACACCCATTGCCGCGAGGCGACAGCCTGCCCAACTCCCACTTTGGAGATCGTGGAACGGATTATGGCTGCGGTGAAGAGGAAAGGGCTGGACGGGATCGCTGTTACCGAGCACTACACCAACTACTATGGCCATAAGGTAAAAGAGATTGTCGATACCCAGTTGGACGGCAAGGTAGTGGTCGTCCCTGGCCAGGAACTTGCCAGGATGCTGGTGGGCCGTGAGCCGGGGGTGATCCATGTGGTTGAGCTATACTTACCTGACGATCTGATTTTCAGGTTTATCGCTCATCCTGGCCATCCTTATGTAAAGGACCTTAGCCAGTTTATAAACGAGGGCATACATGGCATCGAGTTGAAGAACCCACTGCACGATGGCGATGGCCTGACAGAGGAGCAGATAAAGGAGTTGGCCAAGAAGCATAACCTGATCCTGCTGACTAATAGCGACGCCCATCGACTGGAGGACATCGGTACCTACCACAATGAGATCGAGATTGAGGAGTTGTGTGCCCTGGCTAGAAAAGGCTAACTGAATTATCGAAAAATTATACTCTGGAAGACACGCAGAGGGGGCCATTTAGGTCCCCTCTGCAGCATTATCAGATTCTCACAAGTCATACTTATCCACTAGAGCACTTTGGCAGTGACTTCGGCAACGTCATACTATTAAATGACTCGGGGAGCCGCTCTGTTCACTCTTGCACATTCTAGCGAACTGTGCAATAAGAAAACATTTCTTTGGAGTGGTTTATAGTATATACTATCTCTAAAATTGGTTTGGACGGTGACCCATGACTTCCTTTATAAGCAACCTAGATAGGCTTAATTGTAAAGAACGTTACTATCTAATTGGGATGGCTCTGGGTAATCCAAAGTTCAAACTGAATTCGGCATTCCGACAGAAGTTGAGTAAGAAGTATGGTTTAGCTTTCCATATAATACTGCACTGCTTTAACGATTAATTTCGTTAGGTACAGTGCCTGCATTATGGATAATTTATCCTGCTGAGGATTAAGATAATGAAAATAAACAATATAGAAATATCTTGGAGGTGTGTATCGTGGTTGTGCTAGAAGAGGGTAGAGGGAGGCTGTTCACGGATCCAGATCCGGACAAGGCAAGGGACTTTTTCCGCAAGAAGTCGCGTAAGATGACAAACAAATTGATGAGCCTCAAAAAGGCCTTAGAGGAATTTGTTCATGATGGAGATTATCTGGCCATAGGTGGATTTGGAGCCAACAGGACTCCTATCGCGGCATGCCATGAGATAGTTCGCCAGGGCAGAAAGAACATGGGTTTTGCCGGTCACACATCTACGCATGATTTCCAGATCCTAGCCGCCGGAGAAGTATTCAATAGGGTGGACATTGCCTATGTCGTAGGGCTTGAAGCCAGGGGACTATCTCCATGTTCCAGGAAATACATGCAGAGCGGAAAGGTCGAGGTTTGCGAGTGGACCAATTACAGCCTTTCCGCCAGGCTCAAGGCTGCGGCGATGGGCGTGCCATATATACCAACGCGGAATGTGATGGGCACCGACACCTTCAAGTACAGCGGGGGCAAGATCGTCGAGTGCCCGTTTACCGGTAAGCGATTAATGCTACAGCCTGCCTTGTACCCGGATGTATCGGTTATCCACGTGCATGAGGCTGACATATACGGGAATGCGAGAATTCGGGGGATCCTGATTTCAGATGATGATCTTGCCAGGGCCTCCAAGCGCGTGATTATCATTACCGAGCGACTGATCCCCAATGAGGAGATTCGGAGTGATCCCACCAGCACGGTAATCCCATTCTACGTCGTTGATGCGGTGTGTGAGGTCATCTATGGAGCATATCCAGGTACTATGCCGTATGAGTACTTCTCTGACGAGGAGCATCTTCAGGAGTGGTTGCGTGTGCAGGATGATCCGGTGAAATTCCAGAAGTTTCTAAATCGCAATATATACGACTGCCCTGACCATAACGAGTATATTCAGAGAAATGGCGGGCTCAACAGGATCAGTGAGCTCAGGCAGAAGGAGTTATTACTTCACAAGGAGGTGGAAAGTGGCCGACTATAATATAATCGAGATCATGATCTGTGTGGCTGCAAGAGAACTTGAGGATGGCGCCACGGTGGGAGTTGGAACAGGAGCACCCTGTGCTGCCGCCATGCTTGCTCAGAGGACCCATTCGCCTAACCTTGTGATCATGTTTGAGGCTGGCGGCGTAGATCCGCAATTGCCAGAGATGCCCATCTCGGTCGGGGACACTAGGACATTCTACAAGGCTGTTATGGCATCTAGTATGTGCGATATCATGGAGACATGCTGCAGGGGTTTTGTGGACTATACCTTTTTGGGTGGTGCGCAGATCGACATGTACGGCAACCTGAACTCTACTATCATAGGCGCTGACCATAGCAGGCCAAAGGTTAGGTTCCCTGGGAGCGGAGGGGCCAATGACTTTGCGTCGTTTTGCTGGAGGACGCTAGTCATGATGGTTCAGGACGCTAGGCGCTTTGTGGAGAAGGTGGATTTCATTACCACACCAGGCTGGCTTGAAGGAGGGGACTCGAGGGCCAAATCAGGGCTTCCCTTGGACGCAGGGCCGTACAGGATAATTACCAATATGGGGATCATGGACTTTGAGCACGAAACCAAACGCATGCGGGTAATATCCATCAACCCTGGATATTCGTTCGAGGAAATTCAGCATAACTGTGGTTTTGATCTGCTCCAGGCACCTGATATCACGGAGACTAGGCCCCCCACTGAAGAAGAATTGCGGATACTTAGGAAAGAGGTCGACCCTTACAAGTATGTAATAGGCAGGTAGGCCTAGATTTAAAGCCGTATCCCCAGGAGTTCCGTTTCCGATATATGGGTATCTCGGAGACGGCGCTAAATCGGATGATCGGGCTCTCCTACCAGCTTTTGGGGTTGATCTCATTCTTTACCGTGGTCTCCGACGAGGTGAAGGCATGGACCATCCGCCGCGATACCACTGCTGTGCAGGCGGCGGGTAAGATTCATTCGGACATGGAGCGGGGCTTCATCAGGGCCGAGGTAATTGGCTATGAGGATCTGGTGAAATGCGGCAGCATCGCCGAGGGTAGGAAGAAGGGGCTGCTCCACACCGAAGGGAAGAGCTACCTTGTTAACGACGGCGATGTCATCACTTTCCTTTTCAATGTCTGAGCGATCACCTTCACTACTCGGTCGGGTAAGCCCTTACAGGCTTGCTCCCTAATGCACCACACATTCTGACGGAACGTTCAATTGGCTGGGCTATTAAATGAGGAATCCGGGTTCTTGGGTTTGAATCTTGTCAGGTAGCGATACCGGGCAGAAGCCAGAACTTCTCACGTCAACCTTCAGCTATCAAGACACTGCTCCAGGGGCTAGGATCGAGTCTTCTGTGCTGGGTCTCTGTGGAGATGAAAGTGCTCTATCAGGGCCTTTGATCGCTAGCCCATACAGGCTATACTGGCCGCAAGCGGGGGTTAGGCAGTGCGCTAATCTCTGAGTTTTACATAGATGAGGGAGGGGCCATCTTGGCTCTTCACTTCTTTTACTTCAAACGCGTCAGAATACGTCCGGATCAGAAGCGAAAGCTGCTTGCTTCCGTATGTCCGAGGGTCGAAGCCTGGGTCGAGCTGGCGCAGTCGACTGCCCATCGTTCCCAGGAATGCCCATCCGTCGTCCTGCACAGCCATTTCGAAGGCGCTCTTCAGCAGCGGCAGCAGTTCAGGTAGGACTGGCTCGTCAGCGCGCGCCTTCTTCGGAGGCTTGGTGGCTTTGGGTCTAGGAATGTCTACTTCAGCCAGCAGGTTTTCAGCGTAGATGAATATATCGCAGGCGTTGACGAACGCCCGAGGAGTACTTTTCTTCCCAATCCCCATCACAAAGATGCCCTTCTCCCGAATGCGGGTTGCCAATCGGGTGTAATCGCTGTCGCTCGACACCAAGCAGAAGCCATTCACCATACCGTCGTAGAGAATGTCCATAGCGTCAATAATCATCGCACTGTCAGTGGCGTTCTTGCCGGTGGTGTAACGAAACTGCTGGATCGGCTGGATAGCGTGGACATGAAGGGTCTCTTTCCAGCCTTTCATGTTATCAGTTGTCCAATCACCATAGATGCGCCGGATCGTGACCAAACCGTACTTGCCTGCTTCGGTCAGCATCTTCTCGATCAATGTCGGTTGTGCGTTGTCGCCATCGATTAGCATGGCGATTCGGCGACTTTCGACGGCTGAAGATAACTCTACCATCATGTCCTCCTCATTGCGGCCTAACCTTTTCGGCACCTGAATCGGGGCAGCTTGCTCCAATGTTCCACTTATCCATCTCCCTTGCCACCTTCGTTATATACTCGGTCGGCTCAGAGTCACTAATAAAGGCGACCAGGCTCGGGTGAGTCCAATATTTCCTTACCGCACACGTAGACCTCCGATACGGTAGTCAAATACTAACATCCGATGACGTATCATACAAGTTAGTACCCATGTTCCATATCGGGCACTATTGTGCTGCACAACACGCCCAATTCTTCAGCCAAGCAGCATCACACAATTCTGACTTTTGTTATCTTGCCGCCAACATCTCTAGCCTACTTGGGGATATTGGCTGAGCCTCTGGCTGATATTGCACGAGACTGTGAAAACTCATTACCATATAGGCTCGGCGTGCCTTTGCGAAGGCCAAGAAGAAACATGGTATAGGTCAGATACTGTGTACCTTGACCAGATTGGTGCTTCCCGGGAGATTCAGGGGAATTCCAGCAGTGATCACTACAAGGTCGCCTCTCCTGGCGACACCTGTGTCCAGCGCAACTTCCCTGGCTAGCTCGAAGACTTCCTCTAGGTTTGAAGGAACAGGCTTTTTGACAGGAAGAACCCCCCAAGCTAAGGAAAGGCGTCTCACGATGGTCTCAGAGGGGGTCACGGCCAGAATGGGTTGGCGTGGTCTGTATTTCGAAACCCGTAAAGCCGTGGTCCCGCCGGTGGTAAAGGCAATGATAGTTCTTGCCTCTACATGGTAGGCCATATGGCAGGCTGCTATGGCTGTAGCGTCGTTGACCTCGTGCAGAACATCCCGCCATTTTTCAAACAATATCTGCTCATAGGGAAGCGCTTTCTCAGCCTCCAAGGTTATTCTCGCCATCATTTCGGTAGCTTCGACCGGGTAATCTCCAGTGGCCGTCTCTTCGGAAAGCATCAGAGCGTCGCTACCGTCGAGGATAGCATTGGCCACATCGGCTGCCTCTGCCCTGGTCGGAGTAGACGAGTGGACCATTGACTCAAGCATCTGAGTGGCCGTTATTACCGGCTTTCCGCAGCGATTTGCTTCCTTTATGAGTTGCTTCTGGGCCAACGGCACCTTCTCGATGCTTATCTCAAGCGCTAGGTCTCCCCTAGCCACCATTATCCCTTCCCCAACATCAAGCATGGCACCCCTCTCTTCTAGAGCTCGCGTGTCCTCTATCTTAACAATGATGGGTATGTCAGCGTTCATTTCTTTAAGCAGTTGCTTGACTTCTTTTACCTGCCGCGCCGAGGAAACGAAGGAGAGGGCGATGAAGTCAGCATGCTGAGAGAGGGCGAACTCCAGATCCTGGCCAAAGACAGCCTTAACATTCCCACTCCGCCGCTTCAGTCCAGGAAGGTCGAGAAGAATGCCTGTGGGGAGGTTGAGCTTTTGGCTAAGCAAGCGAACTTGGGAAATGAGCCGGCTGTGTTCTTCAAACGTCCCGTGGGCCATGTTAAACCTTGCGATGTCCATGCCGGCTTTTAACATCCTTTCAACGATTTCAGAAGAACTGCTAGCCGGACCCAAGGTACACACTATCCTGGCATGGCGCTTCGCTTTTCTATGATTCATAGCTCATGCTATTATAGCATACGTAGCATGCTGATTCACAGTTTACTGCCGTTGCTTTGAGGAAGCGAAGCTGTCACCTACTGAAAGAGCGAACGGATTGCAAGCCTAGGGTTGTGTACGGAATGAGCTTCAACTGAACCTTATTCAAGGGGAACTCTATATTATACAAATGGCCGTGAAGTCGTAGGAAGGGGATCGCAGGACGGAATAGGTCCTGGCACTTCATTTAACATTCCTCGGTTTTGTTAACAATAATTCATAATGTTAGCTTTTTACCAGTACTTAGAGTCCCACTCCAGAAGGCAGCAAACTGGCAGGCGGCTCGACCGCCGAAATAGTGGAGGCTTATCAACAAGGTAGTACGGTTGGGGAGATCTCGAAACGCTTGACAATGCTATTGTATATTGTATACTACCCTTAGAAACGAAAAGGGGGAGTATGATGTGTAAGACATGCGCAGCACATGCTAAAAAGGATAAGGGCAAGAAAGAACCTGAGAAGAAATCAGTGAAGAAGTAAATCGGCGATAGGCGAACATATAAAGACGAGGCGTGTTTTTAACATACCTCGTCTTGGTTTTAAGTAGGCCTCTAAAGCAGCCTTCCTCAACACAAAATAGCGGTTTGTTAGATCACATTCCGATGAAATGTTCAAGTGAGGTAGCATTTAGTTTCTGTTTGCGGATTTAGTTGGGCAGGAAAGAATAATCACATACTGCTATAATCAATCTAGTTGAATACCAAAGGAGGTTCAGTCTTGCAGTTAGAACAGTCTTTGGGTTTAGTCGCTGGAGCGCTGGTAACATGTAGTATGGTTCCGCAACTGGTTCGTGTCTTCCAATTAAAAAGTGCCCGTGAGATAAGTAGACTTTTTACCATATTGCTTTTACTGGGTATGATTTGTTGGCTAGCCTATGGGATTTACCTCAGGCTCACTCCAGTTATTCTTTGGAATGCAATAGGGGCGGTTCTCGTCGCTCTACTTATATATGCAAAGCTAAAGTATGGAGGATATAGGAAAGATAAATAGGGAGCAACTGTTCGACTTCGTTGACCAGCATTTTTTAGCAAAGTTGGAATACCCCCAGCTATTCACAGAGGCAGAGCGTCAGGTAGAAGGGTGGTTTAAAGGTGAGTTAATCTACCTTTTCAGTTCTCTCAAAGCGAACTGGGAACCTGAAGCTTCAATACCAAGCCTTGGCAAAAAGAAGATTGATTTCAGGCTAAGGTTAGATGATAGCCCTGTTTATGCAGAAATAAAGGCCCTGTATCACGGCCGGCAACGTGGACAAGTGGTTGACCTCGGTATCTACTTCTACAAGGACAACGTAGGCATTTGGGGAGATGTGCAAAAACTAGCTTCAGTTGCTGAGGGTCACAGCTTCTGCATCTTGTTTATATACCCTCGGCCGGAGATAGGGCGTTGGCACAAGACCTTAGCTGCATATGGCCAGCGCATCGCGCCTATCACATTGGGAGAGGTAAGCGAAATCTTGCAGTTTCCGCCTGAACTATACATCGCAAAGCTGGAAGTATCCCTGAAACAGGGCTTAACATTATGACGTATTGTTCACCCGGTCACATTCTAGCGTTTGGTTCAACTGAAATGATCTGCTTACGGGGTGTTGACAACACTTTGGGAGAGGACTAGACTCAGGCTGAAAAACCTTCATTATTGTCATAATTCACAGTTAGGGTGGGTATACGCGGAAAGGGGGAAGCCAAAGTGAAAGTACAGAAGTCTATTGAAATTGCAGCACCACCAGAGAAAGTCTGGCCCTTCTTGGTTGAGCCTAAGAAGATCCTGAAGTGGTGTATTACCTTCAAAAAATTCGAGTACACCGGTAAGCAGCGCAGTGGCGTGGGCACAGCTCTCTACGTTGAGGAAAAGGCCGGCGGCCCGCTTATGAAACTGAATTTTGCGGTTACGGAATGGGTGGAGAATAAGAAACTTGCCTTCAACATGACCTCGGGGAACTTTGTGAAAGGTTATGAACAAACATGGACGGTAGACGCCACTCCGCCTGGTAGCAGATTTACATTTATGGAGCAGGTTAAGTTGCCTTACGGGGTCATCGGGAAGGTCATGGAGTTGTTTGCCCGACGTAGTTCGGAAGCCACCGTGAGGGAAATGTTGGCCAAGCTGAAAAGCTTGGTGGAGACATAAGAAGATAATCTTCTGCTGGTCTGCTCACATTATACACCTTCCTCTTGCACTTGATGATGCGTGGTACGAGTTCTATAGGTTGGTTCGTCTCCCCGGCTACTTCGTACTTGGCCTAACCAAAGTCCGGATCGTTTAATCAATCACACAAACTTCTATTCTGTTAAGTCATTTAACAATTGTCCGGAATGTCACATTCTAGCGATTTGTTCAGCGGTAGGATAGACTTCCACATCCGGCTACCTACAGACTACAATCATCACACTAAATGTGTTATATTCGTGTTGGGCGCACCATGAATTGTCTTTCTGGTTGCTAAGCGGAGCGCGGCCTGTGAAGTCATAAGCTGAGATTATCTAATTGAACGGTAAAGTGGAGCAAGGATAGACTAGAAGGAGGATGATGTATCATGTCATTGAAGGCTGCTGCGGAGTACATCGAGAGTCTGCGTGAGTTGAAACTGGATCTCTATCTACTCGGTGAAAAGGTGGGGAATTGGGTTGATAATCCTATTATCAGACCATCAATTAACGCTGTGGCGATGACCTACAAGCTTGCTCACGAGCCCCAGAACAAGGATCTGGCGATCACGGACTCTATGCTTACAGGAAAGAAGGTAAACAGATTTAACTCTCTCTTCAAGAGCACTGGTGATATGGTCAGTAAGGTAAAATTACAGAGGGAGATGGGACAGAGGACAGCCTGTTGTTTCCAGAGGTGCGTTGGTCTTGACGGGATCAATGCTGTTTTTAGCACCACCTACGAAATTGACCAAGAGCGCGGAACCAAGTATCATCACAGGTTTAGAGAGTGGCTGAAGTATGTTCAACATAATGACCTCTGTGTCCAGGGTGCCATGACCGATGTCAAGGGCAACCGGGCGGTGGGTCCAAGCAAGCAGACTGACCCGGACATGTTTGTGCATGTTGTGGAGCGAAGGAGTGACGGGATCGTCATAAGGGGGGCAAAGGCAAGTCAAACGGGAACCGTGAATTCACATGAAATGCTCATTATGCCAACCCTAAGAATGCGGGCCGGTGATGAAGACTATTCCCTGAGCTGCGCTATACCGACGGACGCTGAAGGCGTACACCTTATCTATGGAAGACAGTCCTGCGATACGCGCAAGCTTGAGGAGGGTGACATCGATGTCGGTAACTACAGCTTCGGGGGACAGGAGACACTGACTATCCTGGACAACGTCTTCGTCCCGTGGGATAGGGTTTTTATGTGCGGGGAGATCGAATTTGCCATCATGATGGTAGAGAGATTCGCCGCCTATCATAGGCAGAGCTACGGCGGTTGTAAGCCGGGCGTAGGCGATGTGCTTATTGGAGCGGCGGCCTCAATGGCTGATTACAACGGGACACGTAGAGCCCCTCACATCAGAGAGAAACTTGGGGAGATGATTCATCTCTCCGAAACGATACATGCCTGCGGATTAGCTTGCGCCTATGAAGGGTGGCAGACCATGGCTGGCAACTACCAGTCCAACATCCTTTTAGCCAATGTATGTAAGCACAATACGACGAGGTTTCCCTATGAGCTTTGCCGGCTTGCCGAGGACATAGCCGGCGGTATTCTGGTAACGCTGCCCTCCGAAAAAGACTTTAGGCACCCTGTAGTGGGTAAATATATCGATAAATACCTGAAGGGAGTACCTGATGTACCTACAGAGCACCGAATCCGCATGTTGACGCTTATCCACTCCATTACTTTTGGCCATGTCGCTCCCAATTATCGCACAGAGTCGCTACATGGGGCAGGATCGCCTCAGGCACAGAAAATTATGATTGAGCGCGAGACGGATATGGACCTCAAGCAGAAGCTGGCCCGCAGTTTGGCTGGCATCGATAAAAGAGAAAACGTGATTGCTTAGTTTCCATAGGTAGCTAAACCGAGATAGATAGGCCTTCCTGGCGTGCAGTTTCCGCCTGATGATACCATCCCTGTACCACAGGCCGGTTGTTCGGGCGCATCATTACAGGTTTGCTACCTAGCGCTCTACAATTCCAGCGAATTGTGCAGTGTCTCCAGGTGGCCCCTGTCTAGCTTGACAGCCATGTCAAATGACGATATTATGGTGTACCATATGGCAAGCTGCAATGGGAAATACCGGGTGATATAACTAACCCAAACGATCGGGGACATTTAATGAGACCGCTGAAAAAGAGGTGCAGGATACTTCCTGCCGGGGGTCTGGGGGTGTCCCCCAGTTTTAAAAAGTCCCCCAAGATTGGGGGATTAGGGGGTTGATTGAGGCTATTTCAGCAGTCTCTAGTTATAGGCCCATTTGAAAGCTTAGCTTAGCCCACTAGTGGAGCCGTCATGCCATGATGATAGCGATTTCTAAAGCCTGGTGAGGGTATATATTCAAGCTTCTGCTTTATACAACATGCTTAAAAGGAGGGGAAAATGCTCAGAAGGGTGGCAATAGTTGGGTATGCTCAATCTCATCATCAGCATAATATGCAAAAAACCAGAGAGGATATGGTCTTTGAGGTCTGTAAGGAGGCTTTGCACCATGCCGGCATCCTGAGAGAGGATCTGGATACCGTTATCACCGCCTCTAGCGATTTTCTGGATGGAAGGACAATTTCAAATGTCTTTCTCAGCATGGCTGTTGGAGCTTTTATGAAGGATGAATCGAAGGTGGAGGAGGACGGGACTTTTGCGCTCTATTATGCTTTGATGAGAATCCTTGCCGGCACCCATGATGTAGCCCTGGTAGAGGCACATACACAGGGCTCGACCTTCAATCCCCATCAGGTAAGCTTTTACACCCTTGATCCATTATTTGATCGGCAGATTGGTGTGCTCAATGATATAGCGGCTGCCGCTCTTCAGGCGAGAATGTATATGAACAGGTACAGTGTGTCGGAAGAGCATCTGGCAATGGCAGCCGTTAAGAACATTACCAATGCCGCCCAGAATCCTTGTGCGCACAGAAAGATGCCAGACGTGAGTGTGGAAGAGGTGATGAATTCAAAAGTCTTTTACGATCC
>Ga0307380_10007942_pt1 | contig 13676 bp, 2 predicted proteins | sample UN3MG_FD_202239 | JGI IMG/M metagenome (GOLD analysis project Ga0307380, IMG submission 202239) | Soil microbial communities from Risofladan, Vaasa, Finland - UN-3 | ecosystem: Environmental > Terrestrial > Soil > Coastal area > Acid sulfate soil | place: Finland: Risofladan, Vaasa | collected... | reverse complement strand
ATGGATACCTTGCTAATCAAAGCAAACTGGGTGAAATGCTCTACCAACACTGACACAGTATTCTCTCTGGTATCCACCGTGCTGTCCAAGCTCAGCCACTGCGAGCCATCCCAGTAGGCAATATATAATATTTCTTTCGGCTCCACCCCTTCGGGCAATTCTTCAGGGTCATAGCTCATGTTCAGGATTATTGCTGGTTCAAACCTGGCGCCGTCAGGACCGAAATCGTGGGCGCTCATTATAGACTGTTGCGGTGGTGGTGCTGGGGGTGAATTTACCAAACTGGCCGAGAAGGATTTCAGAGTGTTGCCATCAGCATCCGTAGGTTTGGTTAGTCTGGGTATTTCAAGGGAAGCTCCCCCACCTGCAGTCTCAATAAGGCAGTCTTCTATAACCTTGCCACTGAAGCTTAGGCTTATTTCACTGACACCACTGAAACCGTCGCCCACCTTGATATCACCTGCGGGAATATAGGCACCTCCCCCCCCGCCGCCACTAAATTCAGTGACTACGACAGATGGAGGTGGTGTAGGTGTGGCGATTAATGTCCAGGAACTGAAGTGGGTAGATGAGGCATAAGCAACCTTATTGGTGGTGTCTATGGTGGTAGTTACCTCAGTCCAGGTGCCGGTTTCGGGGTTGAGGTAGGCTACTTTAAGATTAGTTTCATTAAAGCCGGCCGCCGTAAGATTGGCACTGTCAAAGGGGAAGCCAATGTTCCACTGTACTCCGTCTACCGGTGAACTCGACTCTACATTGGTTATCCTACCCAACATATCCGAAGCTCCTTCCGGCAGTGAGGCGAGGGTATCCGGGGGTACATCCATCTTTGCTGGGGTAATAACGCTGGCTTCGGAGCCGTCATTGATGATGCCGGTGATGGTGATTTTATCACCCCAAGGAGGCGTCATAGCCATCGGCGTACTGGTTGTGATTGTGGTCGGGTCAAGGCGCGGTGAAGCGTAGGATGTAACCGTGGTTCCCGAAGGCGTGCAGATGACCATGACCTCGGCGCTGTGAGCCAGAACACCGCTGGTGCCCGTTATCTTGAATGTCCAGTTACCGGGCTGCGTGCCGCTGGCAATGGTGAAGGTGACCGGTTGCTTACCCAAGCCTGTAGTGGCCGAAGGCGTGATGCTGCCGGCTGTATAGGTAATGCCGGATGGCCAGGTAGCCGCCGGGGCGCTCATGGCGACTGCCAGATTCACGGTTCCAGAGAATCCATTGATGGCAGCAACCGTTATCGTAGTATTACCAGTTGAACTCGGGCTGATGGGCACAGTGTTTGGGGCCAGGCTGATGCCGAAGTCAGGAGTGCCAGCGGGAGGTACCACGTTAACGGTAATATTTCGTGTTTGGGTAATAGCGCCGCTGGTGCCTGTTATTGTCAGCGGATATCTGCCTACACTGGCTCCTGCCGGTACATTAATCGTTAAGGTAGCCGTTGTCGGAGTAGCTATACTCGGTGTCACCGTTGACGACGGTGAGATGTTAGCGGTGGCGCCAACTATGGTGCCGAGTCCGGAGACACTGAGATTAACCGGTGACTGGAAGCTGCCCAGCGGTTCAATCTTGGCGGTGATCGTGGTGGAGCCGCCTTTAGGAATGTCCACTTTCTGCGGGCTGGCATAGAGCACGAAGGAGTTGACCGCCGAGGGCTTGAGCCCGAAGGGCCTGTCTATGGTAATACCACTGGTAGCTCCAGAGACGCTAACCGGGTGAATACCGGCAGTCAGAGAAGGTGCCGTAATGACAGCGGTGAATGAGCCGTCCTGAGCTGCGGTGATTGTTGCTGGTACTGTCGTAATACTGTTACCGGCGAAGGTTACGGTCACGGTCTCACCGGCAGCGAATCCTGAGCCGGAGAGTCTTATATCGGTGTCGGCGGGTCCGCTCATCGGTGAGATAATCATGCTGGCTCCCGGGGAGGCTACCATCAGGCCCAGCGGGATGGCACGGTAGACAGTGCCGGACCCTGCCTCAAGAGCGATGTCATAAGGGCCTATTGGCGCCCCTGAATCAACTTCTATTAAGATAGTAACCGTCAGGTCTTCACCGGGTATGGGTATCAACTCCGTCGGGGCGGCAACTTCCCTGATTCCTCCCGGCGTTCCCGTGAATTTACTGATAATGTTGCCGGCGGCACCCTTGAAGGTGGCGGTAACGCCTGGTGCCAGATGGCCTACGCTAAATACGACTCTCTCATTGAAGCCGTTCCTGGAGCTCAGGGTCATGGTGGTGTTGCCGCTGGCGCCCTGAACTACCTCAATAAATGGCGGTGAAACGTTGAGGAAGAAGTCGGCATTTTCCTACGGGACGATGCTGAAGGTGTTCTTGGAGGCCATAGTACCATCGGAGGCTTTAATTATATAGGTACCCGGTGGCACCTGGCCGGCTTCGGGGACGGTAACTTCCGAAGCCCAAGTTCCATCTGTCTCTACCTGGATGGTGCCGGGGGTTATATCAATCGGTATCGGCATGCCGGGTGGTGCCGCGGTCAGGGTAATGGTATTGCCGCTGGTGAAACCGGCACCGGATATGCCGATGTGCTCTCCTGGCCTGGCTCGTGGCGGGTTAATGGTAATGGTGGCATGGCCCTCGCCCGCGCCGATATTGGGCATGACACCGAAGCCGAGCGGTACCACTGCAGCTTCACTGCCGCTAACACCGCGGATGCTGACCGGGTATGGTCCCGGAGGTGTTGCGGTGGTGACACTGAGGGTTAGTGTGGCACTGCCGGAGCCGCCGGGGGCTACCGTCACAAAATTGCTCGGGGAAAATGAGGCGGTGATGCCCGGGGCCAGTCCGTCAACGTATAAGGTTACATTAGCTGTTGTCGTGCCTACCGACCTTGTATTAACGGTGATTGTCCCCTGGCCGCCCTGGACTATGGGTGGCAGGTATGGCGGTGATAGCTTGAGGATGAATTTGGCGTCACTACCCCTAATGGAAAACGGTCGGGAGTCATATAAATAGCCGCCATCTCCAGTGGCCACAGCCACTCTTACATCATAGATTCCCGGGTCAAGACCGGTGGGCATCTGGAAGACGCCATTGAAATTGCCGTTGGCGTCAGAGGTCAGGTTATCGGGGATGGCCACCGACTGCGAACCGAAATCAAGGCTGGTGACGCTCTGGTTCGCCGGAAATCCCGTTCCGGAGAAGGTTACTTTATACTTCTTGTCGGTGTAGCCTGCCGGAGCATAGTCGGGTTCTAAACTGAACTCGGGTACCTGGAAGTTGGCCGGTGGCGTTACGCCGAGGCCGAAAGGCACCATCCTGGTATCACCGCCGCTGACGCCGCGTATGGTCAACGGGTAGTGGCCGGGCGGGGTGGAAGCCCCGGTGGTAATGGTCAGCTTGGTGGTGCCTGAGCCTCTCGGTGGTACGGAGATAGTGACATTGTCAAAGGAGCCGGTGACTCCTGACGGCAGACCGTCGACGTATAGCTGTACGGTAACGGCCTGACTGGTGGATTCAACGAATATGGTCGTGTTACCCGAGTTCCCCTGTGGAACGCCGGGAATGAAGCCTGGAACGACATTCAGCATGAAGGTTACGCCGGCATCCTCTATAAAGAATGGCTTGGCGATGAATACCGGCGGCATTCCTGATTTACTCGCTACCACCTCAACCATGTACATACCGACACCGAAATCGCTGGGGACGTTAAAGACGAGGTTGGCATTACCGTCGCTGTCGGCCACGGTGTTAGCCGGTACGGGTAGCGGCCTGCCGGCGAAGCGCAGGCTGGTGATATTGGCGCCCGCGGGGAAGTCGGTAGCCTTGATGGTCACCTGGCCTTTCACCGGTCCGGCGGTCGGGTTGAGGGTGATTTCAGGGAACCAGATACCCTGCTGCTCCATCCAGCTCGTATCCATGAACATCATTGGCGGCTGTACGTCGAATTCGATATGGGCGAAGAAGGTCTTCTGGACGCCACTGACGGTGGCCGTGCCCTTGATTTCAGCGCCGTAGTGTCCCGGAGGAATGGTGGTTGGCGTCAGGGTAAGTATAGAGCTGCCGGAACCTCTGGGCGGTACGTTTACCTGGCTGACGGAGAAAGCCGTGGAGATACCCGGCGGAATCCTCTCCACACTGAGGGTGACGTCAGCCGCTGAGCCCATCGATGTAACCCTGATGGTGGTGGTGCTGCCGCTGGGTGGAATCGGCGGCAGCCAGTCAGGCTCGGCCTTCATGGTAAAGGCGACGTCGTCGGTGGTCACCTGGAATGGCTTCATGATAAAGACCGAAGGCTCGTTGCCTTTCCGGGCTTCGACCTCGACATCATACCAGCCGGAGGTAATGTTGGCGCTCCACATGGTCTTGGGTACGTTAAAGACGAGGTTAAAGTCGCCGTTGCCATCGGCGGTGGTATTAGCGGGGAAGGGCAGTTCCATACCGGCGAAGCGCAGGCTGGTGACGTTAGCGCCGGACGGGAAGTCGGTGGCACTGATGTTGACTTGCCTACCTGCCTGTCCAATGTTTGGAGTAAGGACAATTTCGGGGAAGTAGAACATGTACATGTCGTTAGAGGTCATGTTCATGTCATACATCATGTTCATGTCACCCATCATGTCATTCCTATCCCAGTTCATGAACGCCATGGGCGGCTCGACGTCGAATTCTATATGGGTATAGAAGGTCTTCTGGACGCCGCTAACGGTGGCGGTACCCTTGATTTCGGCGCCGTAGTGCCCCGGAGGAATATGGCCCGGTACAAGGTTGAGGGTAGTGCTTACAGAGCCGCGGGGAGGAACGGTTAATTGAGCCATTGAGAAAGAAGCGGTAATACCGGCTGGAATCTTATCCACGCTCAGGTCAACATCAACACCAGCACCCATCGATGTAACCCTGATGGTGGTGGTGCTGCCGCTGGGTGGAATCGGCGGCAGCCAGTTGGGTTCGGCCTTCATGGTAAAGGCGTCGTCGTCGGTGGTTACCTGGAATGGCTTCATGATAAAGACCGAAGGCTCGTTGCCTTTCCGGGCTTCGACCTCGACATCATACCAGCCGGAGGTAATGTTAGCGCTCCAGATGGTCTTGGGTACGTTAAATACCAGCGTAAAGTCGCCGGTAGTATTATCGGCGGCGGTATTAGCGGGGAAGGGAAGTTCCATACCGGCGAAGCGCAGGCTGGTGACGTTAGCGCCGGACGGGAAGTCGGTGGCACTGATGTTGACTTGCCTACCTGCCTGTCCAATGTTTGGAGTAAGGACAATTTCGGGGAAGTAGAACAGGTACATATCGGCGGCGACCATGTTCATGTCGGTCATCATGGCGTTCCTATCCCAGTTCATGAACCCCATGGGCGGCTGTACTTCGAATTCTACATGAGTATAGAAGGTCTTCTGGACACCGCTGACAGTGGCCGTACCCTTGATTTGAGCGCCGTAGTGTCCCGGCGGGATATTCGTCGGCGTCAGGGTAAGAGTGACACTGCTGGAACTGCCCGGCGGTACATTGACCTGATTACCGGGTAAGAAGGCCGTGGTAACACCCGGTGGAATCTTGTCTACAGTCAGGCTAACGGTAGCACCCTCTCCTGTGGAATTAATCAATATATTGGTCGTGCCGTTACTACCGGTTGGAATCGGCGGCAGCCAGTTGGGTTCAGCCCTCATGGTAAAGGCGATGTCGTCGGCAGTTACCTGGAATGGCTTCATGATGAAGACCGAAGGCTCGTTCGGTTTCTGAGCCTCGACCTCGACGTCGTACCAGCCGGAGGTAATGTTAGCGCTCCACATGGTCTTGGGTACATTAAAGAAGAGGGTGAAGTTGCCGTTTTCATCGGCGGTCGTACCAGCGGGCACAGGGAGGTTCGTGTCGGCGAAGCGGAGGCGGGTGACGTTAGCGCCGGCCGGGAAGTCGGTGGCGTTGATAGTCACCTTTTTACCTGCCTGTCCCATATTGGGATTCAGGGTAATTTCGGGGAAGTAGAAGAGGTACATGTCGTCGTTGGTCATTAGCATCCGGTTCATCATGTCATTCCTATCCCAGTTCATGAACCCCATGGGCGGCTCGATGTCGAATTCTATATGGGCGTAGAAGGTTTTCTGGACACCGCTCACGGTAGCCGTACCCTTGATTTCGGCAAAGTAGTGTCCCTGAGGGATACCGGTAGGCGTCAGTGTGAGTGTGGCGATGCCGGAACCACCGGGGGTAACGTTTACCGAATTACTGGAGAAAACGGTATTGATGCCCGGTGGAATTTTATCCACGGACAGTGTTACGTTGGCGGCACTGCCCATAGACCTGACGCGAATCAGGGTTGAGGCGTTGCCACCGGGTGGAATAGGTGGTAGCCAGTCCGGGTCAGCCCTGAGGGTGAAGGCTACATCGGACGCGGTTAACTGGAAGGGCTTCATCATATGCACCGGGGGTTCGCCGGACTTTTGCGCTTCGACCTCGATGTCATACCAGCCGGAGGTAATATTAGCGCTCCACATGGTCTTGGGCACGTTAAAGACGAGGGTAAAGTCACCGTTAGCATCGGCGGCAGTACCGGAAGGTACGGGCATGTCGACACCGGCGAAGCGAAGCCGCGTAACCGTGGCATTAACCGGGAAGTCGGTAGCCCTGATAGACACCTTGGTGCCAGCCGGTCCCATGTTGGGATTCAAGGTAATTTCGGGGAAGTAGAAGAGGTACATGTCGGCATTAACCATATTCATGTCACCCATCATGGTGTTCATATCCCAGTTCTTGTACTCCTGGGGCGGCTGCACCTCGAAGTCCAGAGGCACCATAAATGCCGAATCTGCTTCCGATGCTATGTCGTAGTCCAGTATCTGGTCGGCATCGCTGTCTATCCAGCCGACGATGGTTATCATATAGAAGCCGGGGTAGTCTCCCTGCAGGTAGAAAGTCTTTGAAATCTGGCCGGCGGCTGGCACCGTGACATTGGATGTGCCTGGCCCATCGGTGGCACCCCAGTGTGCCTGGGCGCCGCCCGGTATGTAGCCACCGCCGAATGTCTCCATAACTCCCAGCGTTACATTCACGCTTGAATAACCAAGGGCTTTAACATTTATCTGGGTTTGCCCGAAGTTTCCCGGCGGTATCGGTGGTATCCAGTCGGGATTGGCTTCCAGGCTGAAGGCAGCATCGCTCCTCATGAGGTTAAAGTCTTCAATAATATACTGGTTCCAGCCATCTATTTTCTCGGTGTAGAATTCCACTCCATACATACCGGGAGTGAATCTCCATGCCTCATTGACAATGAATGACCCGGAGAAGCTGCCGCTGCTGTCCGAGGACAGACCACTACCGGGAAGTGGCACGGACTGCCCGGCAAAGCTGATGCTGGTTACATTGGCGCCGGCGGGCAGGTTGGTGCCGGTATAGCTAACCTGCGTGCCCGCGGGGCCGCTCTTGGGTGACAGCATTATATCAGGGAAAAATGCTCCGTGCTCCCATTCCGTCCCCAGCCATTGCAGGTCCCAGTCACCCTGGTCCATGCCCATCATGCTGTCCACCATGAAGCCTGCAGGTGGTCCTACCATAAAGTCCATATGGTAGTCGCGTCGGTTGTCGTTGCCGTCCACACCGACTATGTTGAAGGGATAGGGCCCGGGTGGGAGATTATCTGAAGGTTTTAATATCAAAATTGCCGTGGCGGAACCACCGGCGCTGGTGACATTGACCGATTGCGACTCTGGGTTCCAGACCTCGGTGATGGTGCCATAGGCGGCAAAAAGGCCTTCGGTACTCAGGTTGACCGTTGGCGTCTTGCCAGTAAGGGCATCAACGGTGATGGCAATCTGGCGTCCATTGGAATCACCGGCTGGTATCGGTTCCAGCCATCCCGGGCTGACTTTCAGGGAGTAAGTGGCATCGGCGCCCATGATATCAAACGGGATAGCACGGATAGTGCCATTGACGTTTACTTCAAGCGGGTGAAGTCCGGAACTGATGTTGGGTACAGTAATCACCGCGGAGAACGCGCCAGTGGCATCGGTGGACGTTACCACGCTAGGAGTAACATCGTTAGGTCCCAAACGTATATGGGTAAGGTTCGCGCTCTTGGGGAAGCCATACCCGGTAACGGTTATCTGGTCACCGACAGCACCAACAGTGGGCGATGGGGTTATCATAGCCATACCCATGTCCATGAAGCCGGAGGAAGGGGTTACCTCAAGTGTAAAGTCTGTCCATACTTCCTCGGCTGGTGCTGCGGCATTATAAGCGCGTATGGATATCGGGTAGTTACCCATCGGGCAGGAATCTGAGATAGTCAATCTCAGTTCCCGGCTTTCCATATCGCCGAAAGCTGGCGTAACATTAGCTGTGGTGAAGCTGGGGGTTACGCCCCGCGGCAGCCCCTCAATCCGCACGATTACGGTAGGGCTGGGTGGGGTGGTTACCAGAGACCTCACCGCTATGTTGATATAGGCAGTATCCCCGGCGGGCTTTGCCAGCCAGCCGGGTGAAGCACCAACGCTGAATTTCTGGTCGCCAGATATTACCTGGAATCCAAAGTGGCCGTTGCAGTCACCAACAGTAACATCAACCGGGTACATGCCCGGTCCTGTGTTATAGCCGAAGGCGGTGCTCGGCACGGTGAATAAGCCGGAGAACGAGCCGGTATCGGAGGTGGTGATGGCATTGGTCAGCACGTTGGTATTGGCAAAGATAAGGCTCGTTACCGCAGTATAAGAGGGGAATCCGGAACCGGCGAAGGTTATGGTATCTCCTATATCTCCATAAGTGGGACTAAGCGATAGCATACCCATGCCGTAGCCCATGGGCGGCATGATAGCCAGTTCCAGGTTGACACGGGTAATATCTTCACCGTCGTCCCAGATATTGTTCTGGTTGCTGTCAACCCAGCCCTCAAGCATGGCAGGGTAGTGCCCCATAGGTATCATGTAGGGGAGTTCCAGAGTCAGCTCAAAGTTGTTCTGGCCTCCCGGCGGTGTGCTGAGAGTATAAATATTCTGAGCGGTGCCGTTCCATTTGGTGGTGACACCCGGTGGCAGCCCTCTTACAGCCATCTTTACCGTTGGCGCGGCGCCGCTCAGAGCTTCGAGGATGCCAGAGGTCGCGGGTGTACCTCCGGGCTCACCCTGCAGGAAGTTCGGGGAGAGACTGATGGCGAAAGTGTCATCGCTGTCGTAGACATTGAAGTGCGCGTCTGACAGTACCGAGTCTACTTCGACACCTACCATATAGGTTCCGGGGGAGGTAGGCTGCCCGCCCACGGTGCTGGGGACGGTAAACGACCCGGAGAATGAGCCGTCGGATGAGGTGGTAATTGACTGAAGCAGGGTGACGTTGTCACCGCCAAAGCTGATGCTGGTTACATTCTTGCTCTCGGGAAAGTTGGAGCCGCTGAACGAGACGCTGGTGCCCGCCATGCCGGTATTCGGGTTGAGCGAGAATATGGGCATATCGTAGCCGGTGGCAGCACCGACATCCAGTTCCAGGTTGCGCATTTCTGTCTGATTTCCTGACACGGCTTTAACAGCCAGTGAGTAATGCCCCATAGGTGTGGACGCCTTGGACTGGATTTCCAGAGAAGACATTATGGTACTGCCTATGGGTGGTGATACATTTGCCGACGCCCCCCAGGCGCCGCTGTCAAATCGCCACTGGATATCGGGCGGTCCTTGAACCTGTAGTGTGACATTGGCGGAGGAAGCACCGACCGACTGTATGCTTACCGTGGTTCCGACGATGTCACCCGGTGCCGTGTGCAGCATTGCTGGTGACAGGTCTATAGTGAAGATATCAGTGGCACCAAACACCGTGAGGTGAGCTACAGGACCGGGCGGGTCTCCAACGACGACCTCAATCGGGTAGAAGCCCGCAACGGCATTTGCGGGAAGCTGCATTGTCACCGAGAGTGCTCCCGTGCCATCCGTGATTACCGGAGGTAGCAGTGAAACATAGTCGTTTTCCTCACAGGGCGGACCCACAAAGAAATGGGACAGCTGTGTATTGGAGAGGAATCCGTTACCGGTGATGCTAATCCAATCTCCTGGGGAAACGGAGGTCGGGCTGATATAAATTGATTCCATGCCGAAACCGGCGGGGGGCACCACATCTATCTCCAGCGGTATGCGTTGTATTACGGTGCTGTCGTCGGCTCGATGGCCCTTAACCATAAAGGTATAGTGCCCGGGCGGCATCCAGTCGCTTATTTCCAGATTCAGGTTGGTGCTGGTCACGCCGCCGGGAGGCGCCGTGATATTACCGGAACCAAAGTAGGTGTAAATATCAGACGGGCATCCCTCAACGGATAGGGTCACCTCGACCGATGACGAACTGACGGACTGCACCTGTATCATGGTGCTGATATCACTGCCTTGGTCGGCCCACAGGAATGACGGGGATGCCTGAAGTACGAAGGTATCATCACCTCCGGTTATGGTAAATGGTTTGCTAAGGACCTTATCAGTGGACGGGTCACCCACCCTTATCTCCACGAGATAGGTGCCGGGGGGTAATATCGACGGGACGCGGAAGGTCCCGGAGAACTTTCCGGCGGAATCGCCCGTCGTGGGTACGGTGATGAGGGGCAGACTCTGGCCGGTGAGTATATTAAGATACCCAAAATAGAGTGCCTTGACCACGCTCGGGCTGCAACCGGTAAAGCCGGAGCCAGAGAAAGTCACCGTGCGGCCGTTACTGCCGACATTAGGGCTCAGGGTGAGCTGTGTCATCCCGAAGGTGTCCGGCGGCTGCACAGTCAGTTCCATTGGAACCCGTTGCTCCGTGCCATCGGTTACCCATCCCCTGACGGTTATGTAGTAGGTGCCGGTCGGTGCCGTCATGCTGGCGGCCAGGGTGAGGTTGCGGGAGACCGTCCCGCCCGCCGGCACTGAGATGTCGTTATCACCGGAAGCGGCGGTATTAGCCGCAAGTGAGCCGAACTGGTACGTTAGCCAGGAGAGTGCACCCTCCAGGGCCAGATTTACATCAGGACTGTTGCCGCCGATGGAAGCGATATTGACCGAGACTGATGTCAGGTTACCCGTGGTTACGGTAGTTGACTGGGGTGAGACTCCCAGGGAAAAGGTGTCCCCCGTTCCCATAATCTGGAAATTCCTCTCGGCGAAGTCCTCCGTTGAGACTCTGGCTTCTATTTGGTAACTGCCGGAGGGCAGGTCGGGTGTGATAAATGTGCCGGTAAAGCTGCCGCCATTCACGGTGATGGTGGCCGGTGTTGTCTGCAGTTGTGTGTTGGTGACTACCTCTCTGATGATTACCGTTTGTCCCTGCGTTTCCGCCGGGAAGTTAGAACCGCTAATGGTGATGCTATCACCGGCGCTGCCGTAAGCCTGTGATAGGGCGATGCTGGACCCCCACGAGGATGCAATATCCAGGGTGATGTCTGTCATCTTGGTTATCGATGGGTCGGCGCAGGCGCCCTCTACGTTAATGTGGAACATGTTCGGGGACGCCCAGTCGGCGACGGTGATGGTAAGTGTAGCCGATGTAGTCTCCCCGGCAGTGGGTGTGGCACTGCCCGCTGACAGGCTGCAGGTTACCCCGGGCGCGTAACCTGTGGAAAGGGTGACCGGAGCATTAAAGTCATTGATGGATTGTACATAAATGGTAACATTACCTGAGTTGCCCGGTTCTATGGAGATAAATTGTGGCGAGGCAGATATAAGGAAGTCAGCCTCGGAGCCCGAGGTGACGGTAAAATCAACTGTGGCCGTGCATGAGAGTGAGGTTGCCCTGACTACGAAGTTGCCGCCGGGCGCATCGTTGGGTACGTTTACCGTAAGGCTCCAGTTGCCATTCTCGTCAATCGTCCCCGTCGTGCCAAGCTGCTGTCCTGTTGCAGGCCCGGAATCCCATCTGAGTGTAACGTTTTCGCTCGGGACAAACTGGGAGACAGAGAATGTTATCTGGTTGCCCTGGGCGACGACCGATGGTGACGCCGACAGTAGAGGCTCGCCGGACACGCCGACAATCACGGTAAAGTAAAATCCTCTCTGCTGACCTCCGTATTCAGTGGTCTGGCCGCCAAGCTCGCAGTAATAGGTTCCCGAAGGTGTCATGGCGCTGGCGCCCAGATTCAGGGTTACCGTCTGGGTTTGACCTACGGTTAGTGTTACCTGCGTAGGCGACAGGCTGGAGCCGGCTTCTATTTCGTGGGGACCATTGAAGTTCAAATTAACGGTTCCCGCAAAGTTGTTAACCGAGGATATATTGAAGGTTTCCGTGATGTTGTCCCCGGCGCCAAGCATAAAGGAGGACCTGTCCTGGCTGTGGGTAATAGTAAAGCCGGGTGCAGGGAGAGTGCTGCCGCTGGGGCTATTGGACAGGCCTGACAGGTTAGGAACCTCATCCTCAGCCACCAAGGCGAAGAAGTAGGTGGTATTGGCGCTGAGGCCGCTTACGGTAAAGTTCTCGCTGGTGCCGGCGGTATTGGGCGTAGGGATATTGGGAGCCTGGGGGGCACTAGCAAACTTGGAGTTATCATCAATAATAGAGGTATCGTAGCGTATATCGTACTGGGAGGCGGTGCCGCTGTCTCTATCATTTCCCGGCGCCGTCCAGGTGAGGGTGATGGAGTTATGGGTCGGGCTGCCAGCGGCGAGGTCGGTGACGCTGGCTGGCGGTGGGTCCAACGGCTCCAAAGCAAGGTTCAACGTTGCTGGCGAATCCAATACAGCGTCATTGCCTGTCTGGATAGCATCAACATAGCCGCTCTTTGCCGCTTGAACAGTATAGCCTGTTCCCGGAGGTACCCCGAGGCTGTAACTGCCATCGGCAGCCGCAGGCAGGGTTTCATACCTCACTTCAGGCGTTCCTGGCTGATAAGCCCAGACGTCTGCACCCTGAATGGGGCTTCCGCTGAAGTTATCCGTCACTATTCCTTGAATAACACCGCCCGGAAGTAACGAAAAATTGATGGAGGTAGTTACGTCAGCAGTGACACTCTGGCCAGTCACCTGTCTGCTGGCGTATCCCTCCTTAATGGCACCTACTAGGTAGCCCGTACCTTCAGGCACGGAAACAGTGTAGTTACCGCTAGCATCAGTGTTACTGGACCAGGAGGGTGGGGTATCCTCCGTCTCTAGTACGCAAATGGTGGCACCAGCGATGGGATTGCCCGTAGAGTTATCCGTGACCTGTCCGGCAATTGTGCCATTTGCTTGTGCCAGCGCCGGTACTGGCAGCAATCCAATGAGAAAGATGGCTGTAATCAATAAGCAAAGGGTCCGGTTGAACGATGATAAAGAAGCCTTTCTTGACTTGAACATTTTGCTGTACCTCCAATATGCCTTTGTTAAAATAAAGAGAGATGATAATTCATATAACTTCTAATGCACATTGATAATCTGGTTACTTATGTGTGCCACCTCTCATTTACTCATCTCTTTAGATGTGTTCTTCTGGGTTGGTATGTTATGTTTCACCGCGAACACGTTAAAATCATCTCTATGTATTCGATTATGACCGCCGGGAATCTTAAATGCTGTCAGAGCGCCTTGCTTAATCCATCGTAATACTGTTACCCTGCTTACTCCGCAATACTTGGCGACAACACCAGTGGTGAGGTATTCTGGGTAACTCTTTCCAGCTCCTGTTTTCAAGTTAGGCCTCCATAAATGCATAATGCTGTGGAATTAGCTGTCTAATCATTTCAGGTTCACCCTCATAGATTTGAGGAAGGTTTATTGTGTTACTTACATGATTAACTTTGCTGACGAATG
>Ga0307380_10007939_pt1 | contig 13676 bp, 36 predicted proteins | sample UN3MG_FD_202239 | JGI IMG/M metagenome (GOLD analysis project Ga0307380, IMG submission 202239) | Soil microbial communities from Risofladan, Vaasa, Finland - UN-3 | ecosystem: Environmental > Terrestrial > Soil > Coastal area > Acid sulfate soil | place: Finland: Risofladan, Vaasa | collected... | reverse complement strand
CTCCACAAGCCACTGACGCAACATGTCGACGAAGGGATAGACGACGCCATCAAGATCAATGCCAACACGAAGACCCATCTCGGTAACTGCCCTTTCGGAGGTGGTTGGCTGCACGGTACCGTTACCTTCCCCGGAGGGGCAAGCGCCGATTTTGGTGGCACCCCCATGTAGTAGTTTGTGCAACACAGCGGCGGAGACGCCAGCGAGGGGGCTACACCGCCCCCATCGAACAGAAGGACTCCATGTCTACTGATCAGGTAAGCACCGACGTCGTGTGGCTCGTTGTGGATGAGACCGTTCTCCATCCTGAGGGGTACCGCATGATGGGCTTCCATGACGAGGAAGAGGCTCTGGGGTATCTCGCTGAGCTGAACGCCATCGAGGACGGCTGCTTCTGTATCCAGGTTGCTCTCCCGGAGCCATGCGTGTTCACTGATGGCTCCCTCGGCGGATGGATCATGCCGGAAGAGACCGAGGCCCTCCGTGGGCCTACAGAGCACCTCTCGATTGGAGACGATGATGGGTGATGTGACGCCACTGTTCAACGGCAGCGATCACGGCCACCGGCCCGAGGACAGTGAAGTGTCCGAGGTGGCCGAGTTCCTCACGGAGATCGCCGAGAAGGCACTCCAGGCCCAGGACTCCGACGTGTGGACGCCTGAGTTCTGGGAAGACCTCTCGAAGGCTGAGGCCACCGCCCGCGAAGCTCTCGGGGCGTTGTGGGAAGCGAGCGAGGATGGCATGTACTGCTCCTGCGAGACCTGCATCGTGCGAGTCGTGCTTGAGGCCGTCATGCCGACGATCACCGGGTTTGTAGAGGGCTGCCGCCAGGACTAGCTGTCACACCCAGGTGTTAGTCTCCGGCCTCATGGAACGTAAGATGCAGAAGAGGCTACAGAGGCAACTGACCCGAGCAGGCTGGCGCCTGGAACGTGGCAATAAGGGGGGGGCGGCGACGAAGTGCTTCTCCCCCGACGGCGAACACATCGTCGTGATGCACGAGACCCCCTCGGAGTACAGGGGGCAGAAGAACCTACTCTCTGAGTTCCGACGCGCTGGATTTGAGTTCCATGGATGAACGCATCCCTCCCTACGATGAAGACGCTGAGAACTCCGTCCTAGGGGCGATGATGCTCAACGCTGACGCCATCGACCGCGTGCAGCGCATCCTCACGCCCATCGACTTCTACCGGCCGCGCAACGCTGCCATCTACCACGCCATCCTCACGCTCTGGAACGATGGCAAGAAGGTCGATGCGGTCACGGTCGCTGATGTGCTCCGAGCGGACGGCAGCCTCGCGAAGATGGGTGGAGGCGTCTCCGACCTGATCTCCCTCATTTCCAACACGCCAGCCACGTCTTCCGCTGGTCGCTACGCCGAGATCATCGTCAACAAGGCCACCTACCGGCGCGCCATTGCTGTTGCCAACGACATCACCTTCACGGCCTACACGCAGTCCATGGACCCATCGGACCTCATCGACGAAGCTATCCGAGCGCTCAAGACTGCCCAGGTGAGTCTCGGGGATATGCCCGCGGCTGTCTGGAACATGGACGACTTCCTCGACCAGCCCCCCGAGGACAGCCCTCAGTGGATCATCCCTGACGTGATCCGCAATGGGTGGCGCATCATGCTGGTTGCCTCAGAGGGCAGTGGCAAGACCACACTCTTCCGGCAGGTCGCCATCTGCACCGCCCAGGGCATCCATCCATTCCTGCACACGAAGATCCCTCCGAAGCGGACCCTCATCGTGGACTGCGAGAACCCGCAGGACTCGATCGTGGACATGTGCTCCCCGATCCGCCAGGAGGCCCTCCGGCAGACCGGGGACGGCTACGACGCCGACCGGGCATGGCTGTGGTGGCAGCCCCAGGGCATCAACCTCCGCAGCCGCTCGGATCGCATCCGCCTTGAGACCGTCATCCAGCACGTCCAGCCAGACTTGGTGTGCATCGGACCGGTCTACAAGATCTATCAGGTCAACGCCCACGAGAACGATGAACTCGCTGCCCGCGAGGTCATGGCAACGCTGGACGACCTCCGCACGCGCTACAAGTTCGGTCTGATGTTGGAGCACCACGCTCCCAAGGGCGCCGGGGGCAAGCGAGAGATGATGCCGTTCGGCACGTCGCTTTGGTTGCGCTGGCCCGAGCTTGGCATCTCGATGCAGCCGCTCGACCCGACCAGCGAAGACATGGGCCACATGAAGGTGGGACGCTGGCGCGGTGACCGGCTCGAAAACAACTGGCCCATCGAGTTGCGACACAGCAAGCCATGGCCATGGGAAGGCATCTACCCCACAGCGTCCTACGGGACTCCGCCCCCGCTCCCCGCTTCCATCCCGCGCGACTACAACGAGCGTACCGAGGCTGAGGCCCCTCCCTCCACGGACAGCCAACTCGACATGCTCACGAGCATCGTCGAGGATGGCGTGGTGCGTGGTTATGGTCCGGGAGACGACCCGTTCTAGGGACTGATACGATCCCGGCCATGGCTTCCGACACCCTCCCCAACGACCTCTACGAAGTGATCCGAGGGAGAGCTGAAGAGATCCTCCGAGCTGACCCACTCGAAGTCGACTTCGTTTGCCGGGATGCTGCTACCGAGCTGGCCGCGGTTGTGATGAGCCACTTCCAGGAGGTCTTCAGTCGCCACGTGGAAGACCTGCGCCGACGAGACGAGAAGCTCACCTACGAGAAGAGCGCCCGGGTGCGCGCCGAGGGGCGATCGGTCCGAGCGAGAGAGATCATCGAGGCGGCCGGGAACACCCCTCCGCACGAGTGGGCCTCGTGGGAGAAGAGCGCTCAGGAGTGGCTCGGAGGTTAGACCTCGGGGGGGACGACGGGGACATCGAGTCGCTCGCCGCACGTGTAGGGCGGAGACACGACCCGAGGGGCTCCCGACTCCTGACACGAACGCCATGGGCACTCCCCATCACGACGCTCACACACGACCGTCCTGGTGATGGCTCCGTGATCGAACTCAAGGGCGATCTCAGCGCCACAGATGGGATCACTCACTGCCGAAGTCCCCAACGAAGGCCAAGTCGGTGCGGACAAGCTCCCGCATCTTGGTGACGGTCTTCGAGTTCTTGCGGCTCCGGTCGACGCTCTTCTCTACGAGGCTACGGCAGAAGCCGGTCACCGTCGTCCCCTCGGTCCGGGAGAGCAACTCCAGGAACCGGTACGTCTCCTCGTCGATGCGGAAGTTGACCTGCTTCGTCTTCGTGGTATCTGTCATGGTGCTAGAACCTACCATACGGGTGTGCCACCTCTTCTATCCGAGAACTGCTCGTTTGCGGGCCGACACTAGCCGATTCCAGGCACTCTCGTGATCTAGGGGCTCAAGCATCAAATCCTCCCAGGGCCACCCCAAAGCTAGTCCTAGCCGCTTGTGTGTAGCAAGTGAGGGGATGGGGGACTTGCCGCGCTCCCACACGCTGATCTGTTCAGCGGTGACGCCGACGCGCCGACCTAGAGCGATGCAGGACACACCTCGCACCCCTCGCGCAATCGCCAGCCGAGACACTCGCCCGTCAGGGGCCAGGGGTAGTTGCATCCATCTACTCCCAGACAAGCTCCATGTGCTCGTAGGGGTTCACGGGGTCAATGCCAAAGGTGTCGAAGGTGCAGTAGACCTCGGCCTCCATCTCATCGATGGACATGTCCTCGTCTTCATCGTTGGCGAGAAGCATCTCGATGAAATCTCGGTGCGCCTGGAGGGTGTGATGGGTCGCGTACGCCGCGAGAAGCGGATGGATCAGGATTGGGATGTCGATGGGGAGGAAGTCCTCCATCTCCCAGGCACAATCTTCACGTTCGCACGAGATAGTGGCCTCGGCCGCCCCCGCAGCGACCAGCCCCTCTGATCGACCACCACTTCGCCTCATAGTCGAACCCTTCGTAGCGTTGACAGCAACATACCACTGAGCCGCGGGTAGTACCGTTGGCTGTATGAGCGTCTCATACAGCGTTGTCGGACTCAAGGAGATCGCCGAACTCCTTGAGGTGGCGCCCCGCACCCCCCACACTTGGGCGCATCGCGGAGTGCTCCCCACAGCAGACCATCCGAGCGTCAATGGCTATCAGGCGTGGGATCGGGGTACGATCCTCGTTTGGGCGAACCGGACGGATCGCCTGCCAGAATCCCTAGAGGGGGAAGTGTGATTTTCGACGCCACTACCTATGCCATCCTGATCTTTGCCGCCTACCGCGTTACGCGGTTTCTGGTGGAGGACTCCCTCATCGGGTTCGGGCCAAGCTCCGAGTCGCGCATGAGCGTTCGAGTGGACCGCTTCGCCTACTTCAACGAAGACGACCCTGAGGTCACCAACCAGGAGCGCTCCGATGGAGAGGGACGCACCTGGGTTCGCGAGAAGATCGGCGATCTCGTCACCTGCACCTATTGTCTCGGATTCTGGGTCAGCGCCGCCGTCTACCTGTCCTTCGTGTTCGCCACCGACTCCTGGAGCCTTGCCGAGCCCGTCGTGCACGGCATCTCAGCATTCGCCGTAGCCGGTGGGCAGGGGTTCCTGAACTCCCGCCTCAATGCCTAAGCAGCTCACTCCAGCAGAGCGCGCCTTCCGGGCGATCTCGGAGAAGGACTTCCAGAAGCAGGTCATCCAGCTCGCAGAGATGTACGGCTGGTCGTGGTGCCACCTACAGGACTCGCGCAAGATGGTCCGCAAGGGTGACGTCACGTTCTTGGTCGGCGACGCTGGGGCGAAGGGGTGGCCAGACCTAGTGCTCGTCAGAGCCCCTGAGATCCTCTTCTGGGAGATGAAGAAGGAATTGGGGAAGACCACCCCAGAACAGGACGAATGGCTCTCCAGGCTCACTCAGTGCGGCCTGGAGGCACGTGTGGTGCGTCCCAGCGACTTCGACGAGTACGCGGCGCCTAGATTGAAGCGTCGAGAGTTCTGAGGTTCTCGAAGAGGTCTTCCTCGATGAACGCCCGGAAGCCTCGGGCGAGGAGATACGTCATCGCTTCCTCGGGGATCACCACGGGGGCCTCACCGTCAATCACGAAGGTGTAGTCCCCCTCGGGCGTCGGCCCATCAACAGTAATCCACATGAGTCAAGTTTACTCCCGGACTGCGTGCTCCTCGGCCCAATCGTCAACCAGGCCAGCTTCGAGGTTGATAGCGTCGAAGGGTCTCCTTGAGGGGATGTGCCCCTCTCACACCTTCCCGAACTCCGTGCGGTACTCGCCCGTCTCCGAATCCTGCACATAGTCCCCGAACAGCATCGGGCACTCCTCGATCATCAACGCCGCGACCTCGCGGTAGAGGAGTTGGATCTCCTCTTCGGCGTGCTCGGAGTTCCGCATCTCGATCATGTGGCGGATGGCCCGGATGTTGGCGGACACGACGATGCCGGTGCCGACCCCGATAGGGGCGAAGCGTCGCATGAACGAGGTCTTGGCCTTCTTCTCAGTGAAGTCGGTCCCCTCGTCGTCGAGTCCGAAGTGCTCCGCCATCCACCGCTGGTGGTCCTCCATCTGCTCCAGGAGGTCGAGTGAGCGACGCATAAACTCCTCGTCGTCGCGGCACCACTCGGGGAACCAGAAGGGGATGTTGTCCAGGCGGACGTAGCGCATCGACTCCTGGCTGAGCGCCACGCCTGCGCGGTGTCGGACCTGCTCGTGGGTGAAGACCCGGCTCACGTCCTCGAAGATGAACGAGAACTGAGCGTGCTCCATCACTGATCCGTGGCCGGAGCCGAGGATGTTGCGGAGGTAGGCGGCGGAGTCCTCACGCACCTTGGTGACGTTGGGGTTCAGGCCCGCGTCCCAGGAGCGGTAGCAGAGGCGCCCGCAGAACTCGACCAGGGCGGCTGCCGGGTCGACGGACAGATCCTCGCCCTTGGCTCGCGCCTCACGCACGAAGACCCGGTTGTACCACTCCAGGCCACCCACGCGTTCCAGGTAGCTATGGATGCCGGGCGCATCAAGTTGTGGTCGGGCGATCAGGGTGACGCGCGGCTTCTCGATGAGTCTCATCGTGGAACATTCTCCTTGTGGCGGGTGCAGGTTGTGGTCACGACCTCGACGCTCATCTCAGTGCGTCGAGCGATGCCCTCGTAGGACATGTCGTGCTCGAAGTGAAGGTGGAGGATGTGCTGCTCCATCAACTTCGAGCCGAGACACCACGCCTGCTGAGCCTCCTGGAGCGCCCTGTCCTCAGTCTCGCCCGGCATCAGCCAGGCTCCGGGGCGCAACGGGGATCGTTGACCGCGACTGCGATGGCGGAGCGGTTCGCATCCCCCTTGAACGCCGAGTAGACCATGTTGGGTCCGTCGCACTTGTGGGCCACGTTGGAGTAGCCATCAGGGAAGGACATGGTGTCGGCCTTCTCGTCGTTGTTGGAACCACGGGGAGCGTCGTTGAACTGCTCGGTGGCCTTGTCGCTGCACCCGGCAGCGAGGAGGACCAGGACGATGATGGTTGCGATGCGGTTTCTCATGATGGCGGGCACCCTAGCATTTGGGTGTGACACTCAGCCGAGGTCGACCGTGTAGGTCTTGGACAACTTCTTGTCCTGCTCCCGCTTCTCGCGGTCCCACTTCTTCAACGCCTTGCGCTCCGCTCGCTCCGCGGTGAAGGCATACCCGTCAGCAACGAGGTCCCACGTCTGCCAGTCCGACGCGTCGGCGGTCCGACCCTGGAGCTGATAGTGGAACCGGAAGAACAACGCTCTCGGGATAGGAGTGATCTTGATGCGGTACTGCTGCTCCGTTGTCATGACAGCACCCAAACAACAACAGCAATCAGTGAAACAACCACAACCACCACAGCAACTATGACAGCAGCCCGGTACGGTTCGGCTTCGTGCATCTCGGAGGTGGCGTCGTCTGAGCGCGCTCGCGCCACGGCGTTCCAGGACGCCATCGGGTCGTGATCGGTCATGTCTCTACCTCCACCTCTGTTCCTAGTGGAAGCACCACCCGGAACCCGTTGACCTTCTTCACTATCACGGAACACCCGCTGATGAAGGTGCTCTTGACGGAGATCTTGTCCTCCGACAAGACCATGCCCGCGGTAAGCTCTTCAGCCCTCATCTTCACCATGTTCTCCTGCAAGCTGGCGCACCAACGCCTTGATGAACTCGTCCACCTTCATGAGCGGATCGCCGAAGATGTTGGAGTGAACAAGGCCGTCACGCATACGGACATATACGCACGGAAGTTCTCCGCCAAGTGGGTCTTCGATGATGTCAAGGCCCGCGGTCACGCTCACGACTTCTGATGCCCGCACCCACGAGTTCCCCCACAGGTTGACGAACGAGTCAAAGCCCACGAACCCCAGCTCCGCGAGCAGCTCGGTAGGATTGTCGTCGGTCATGACGCCTCCCGCTCCGAAAGGACCCAGCTCATCGGTACTCCTTCTTGAGGTCGGGCAGGTGAGGGGCGGCTTCCGTGACGTAGCCCCACACGGCATCGATGAGGTTCTCGTCATCGATGTGGAAAGGGTCTCCCCCGCACGCGTTCACGAGGATCTGCCCGAGCCGTTGATCGGGGTAGACCTGGGATGCAACATGCAGGGCGGCCGCGAAGCGGCGGTACTGTCCGTCGGTCATTGCCATGAGCGGCACCCTAGCTCATGGGTGTGACACTCAGCCGAGGACCCCGGTAGACCGGAAGAACGAGTACGAGATCCGGTTGTGGGGAGACACCTGGAGTCGAGGAAACGGGTAGTCCTGAGCGATGCGCCCCATGATCCGTGTCCCGCAGCCCTTGCGTCGATGCTTGTTGAGCACATAGACGTAGGTGGACGCCGAGGTCTTGTTCCCCCAGACCAAGCCCCACCCGACCATCTCCCGAGTATCAAGGTCGCGCAGACGATAGACGTCAACCACCTCGTAGACGGGGTTGTCGACCATCGTCAGTTGATGGACAAGCTCCATCTCCATAGCCCCACGTGAGCGCATGGTGCAGCGCCGGGCTTCCATGACCTCTTGGGGGGTAAGATTCGCGACCGCCTTGCGGCTGATCCGAAGTCGGGCGCCCGCAACCACTAGCCGGGGTCCTACTCGCCCTCGGGAGCCTTGAACTCGACCTCATCAACAGCGTTGGCGAGAGCGATGCGCTCAGAGACTTCGCCGGAGAGGTACTGCTCGTAGGTGAGCGCTCGGCTCACCACGTCGGTCGGGCTTTCACGGTCGGCGGAAGCAGCAGCCAGTTGGAGACAGGTCTGTCGGATCTGGGCAGTGATCTTGTTTGCCATGAGGGGAGAACTTAGTCCTCCCACACCTCAATGGCAAGCGCCTGGCTACGAGAATGGAACCCGAGGGAGGAGAAATCAGCTTCCGTCAGGGGTGCATCGAGGTGGCAGTAGGGGAAGTGGAGAAAGTCGTGTCCATAAGGGGGACGTGTGTAGACGCACAGCCACCAGTTCCACGCCGTCTGGGTGTCGTCGAGGACCCACCACCCCGACAGCAGGTAGTTGAAGAAGCCTGCCGTCTCGTCCGCCACGGGACCGTCGTCATCCCAAGACCACACATGGCTGTCGGGGTCGAGGACATCAGGCTCATGATGTTCGGCATAGGAGCGGGCGATTGCCCCGATCAGTGCCAGGAACTCAGCCACGACGCCTGCGCGCCTTCGGGAGCCACGTCTGCTCGCAGTCGAGGCAGATGCGCCTGTCGCTCTTGGCGAGATCGGCGACGTCAGTCGAACCACAGAAGGGGCAGCTCATCGGGGGCCGCTAAGGTCGTGGGTGATCCCCAGGGGGTTAAGGGGGGTCTCTTCGTCGCTGCGGGCCAGCACGATGGTGAGGCCGATGATCACTTCCACGTCGAACTCAACGTAGTGGTCTTCACCGTCTTCACAGATGAAGTAGACCGGCTCGGGCTTGCCCAGCTCGGGGTAGCTGAGGTAGTCGACGCCCAGGTCACTCTCATGGACGGCGCCGCACTCGGGGCACTCCGCCCGCACGGTGACGCCGGGGATGTAGAACCGCTTGACGTCGATCTCTTTGCCGACGGTTGGGACTCCGATGATCTCAGTCATGGCCGCACTCTACATGTTGGGCGTGACACGCTATCCGAAGAGATAGCAGAGCCGGTCAATCGCCGCGGCTCTTGAAGGCGTCGACCTGGGATGCTCGGTGGAGCAGTACGTTTGCGACTCGGCGCGCCTGCACGGGAGTCATCAGCCCCACGTCGGCCGTGAAGAACACCCCAGATCGATCACAGTCGATGGGTGGCCTGTTCTCTCCGCAGTAGGAGCAGAGCCATCGGCCGCAACGGCCAACGCCGTTGGTGTCGTTCGGGCAATCCGTCATCGTTCAGTATCCTCTCTAAGCGCTGCCGCGACTCGACGGGCGTCCTCTACGGACAAGCCAAGCAGGTCCACGCCATCACCGTCGAATGACGAGTCGATCAAGTCATGCAGGAGGCCACGAAGCAGCTCGATCTCCTCGTGGTAACACCACCGGTCATCCCCACTACATCCACAGGCGCAGAAGAACTCGTCGCCATTGAGGTGGTCGCCACATGAGCGGATATGGGGGAGGGTGGGGCGGCAGTCTGCACGACCATGCTTACTCATCGGGTGCCCCTAGTAGTGCACGACGGACACGGGCGAGCATGATCCGCTCGCCTGCGATCATGGCGCTCGTCGCCTGCTGGCTCTCGGGCAGCCCGTCGAGTGCCGCTTCGATCGCAGACACAGGAACGACGAACGTGTGCTTGGTCGGGTCGTCGCCCTCGAACACCGGGCACGGCTGGGCACGTAGCGGCCACGGCCTGTTGCACTGCCAGCACCTTGCCTCGTCAATCGCTGCCATCTGTTCCTCCTAGTGCAGCCGCAGCGGCGTCGTCGCTGGCATCCTTGGCGAGCGCATCGAGCATCGGCCACCACCGCTCATCCAACGGCTCAGTGTCCAGCCCTTCGCGGTCGAAGCCTGTCTCCCAGACTCCCCCCCTGGAGGTGGTGATGCTCCAGCCCACCACCTCGGCGAGCAGCGACCGCATCAGCTCGATCTCGTCCAGCAGTTCGATCACGACCTCAGGGCCAGGCTCGGGCAGCAGCGGTGCCGCCCACCTCATCTTGCGTAGTCGTTCAGCGTCCATCACGCCATCTCCTCAGCCGTGGCGAGCATCGCTACGGCGCGGTGGTCTTCGGGCTCGCAGAAGTCCTCGCCCAGGTCGTAGGGGTCGAACTCCTGCCAGACCGAATCGTGGATCTCGCCGTGCTTGTCGCACCAGACGTAGCCCTCGATGTTGTAGTAGCGCTGTGCGGAACTCATGGCGGAAACCTAACACCTGGGTGTGACAGCTAGTCCTGCCCGACGACCTGACGGAGAACCGCTTCGGCCATCTTGGCTGGAACGGCGTTGGCGATCTGGCGGAACCGATGGTGCTTGTTGCCAGCCAAGTTCATCGGCGGCAAGGTTTGGAGCGCCAGGGCCTCACTCTCGCTCAGCTCTCTGAGCTTGTTGGTCCCGTCCGTCCAGAACCAGGCGTTGCTCTCGCGCCCGAAAGCGATGGTCGGGGCCTGTTGGTTGACCCCCCTCACCCCGACACGTCTGGCGGCGGTGCCTGGGCGCAACATCCAATACTCCGGCACGCCTACCCAATCGCCGATGGTGGTGGGCTGCACGCGCCTTGGCTTTGAGACCGGATGCTCGGAGTGGCCGATCAGGAAAGAGCGGTAGCGCCGCTGAGGCACCCCGTAGTGCGATGCGTCGAGAACCCCGGACCAGCAGTTCCACCCGTGGCGTTGGAGGAGCCTCGCGTGTACGGCCCAGACGTCGGCCAACTCCCGCACCTGCTCGATGGCGAACCATGTCGGGTTGCCGTTGAGAATCCACCGCATCGGCTCAAGCGACAGGTGGCTGAGGGGGTCGTTCCACTCGACCTCAGGGTCCTCCCAGACTCCCGTGCGCCCACAACGGGCGGAGTGAAGCTTCAGGGCGTCGAGGTCGGAAACCCCAGAGCGTCTACCGGCCTTCGAGAACGAAGGACATGGAGGAGACGCGATCAGCCCCGACATCTCGAACCCGGCGATCTCGCCAGCGGTGAACGTGGAGACATCGCGGCCGATCGTCTCCAAGTCGCAGCGACCTCTGGTCACGCAGACGTCAACGTCGTTCTCGATACCCACGCACCGTTCGTCGGTCAACGACTGAAGTCCGTACTCCCAGCCGCCAACCCCAGCGAAGCAGTCAACGATCATGGTGCCGACACTCCATCAGTGGATGTACCAGGAGCCGTCGGCGCGGCGCAGCAAGGTCCCGACGTTGATGTAGAGGTCCACCATGTCGCCTTCGGGGTCGCGCCCCACCATCAGGCGCCCGGTGCTGACTGACTGCACGGGCTTGTCCACCATCTCCTTGAGCAGTCCAGAGAACGTGTGGGCGAGCGCCTCCACCTCGGGGACGAAGAGGTCCCGACCCCCAACACCTCCGGCGTAGCGCCACCCCATGTTCTCGAAGACCTTGGTCGCCACCATGGCGGAGCGCCCGATGCCCTCATGAGCGCCGGGGTCGTCCATCATCGAAGCAGGTAGCGGTTCCATTGTCCCTCTCATAATGTATTATCGCCGGGAAGTTGGCAGCGGGAGTCAGGACTCATCGCCGCAGAAGTCGCCGAGGTACTCGACCTCTTCGCTCAGGCGATCAAAGGCGCGATCAGGCACCTTGTGCCCAGCGGCCTGGTGGGCTCCCAGGTGACGGATCATCTCAGTGCGGCTCGTGATGGTGAGCGAGTCCTTGTGTACCGGATGGGTCTCTTCAAGGCGCCACCCAGCCCCGAAGCACAACAGGCCGTGGCCGGTCATGACGAGGTACACGTCGCTGTCGTCGCCGTTCGATCGGCAGTAGCTCATCGTTCAGGTCTCCAGGTACCAGGCGCGGCGGCAGGTCCGACAAAGCCACACGGGAGTGTCGTCCCCGTAGATCTCATATCGGTAGGGGTGGGGTCCGAAAATGACGTCGGGGGAGTCGCAGTCCTTGCAGCGCCGGTCGCCGTCGGGGGTCAGGTCAACCGGGGGACTCATGAGCGCACCCTACCTCATAGCCATGACATCACAGCCATGCTGTATTATCGCCGGGAAATCGCAGCGGCGAGGACCCGACGTGCCCACAGGTGCAGCCGTCGGATCGGACCATGGCCGTGACGCCCCCGGTGGCCGTCGCGACGGGAACATCCCTTTCGGACGGTGATCTCGTCGCCAGGCTCGATGATGGGAGAAAGCACGCGCGGCCACCCGATCCGCTCACCGTTGACCATGTAGCCCTCGGGGTCGAACGAGATCTCGTCGTCAGGACCGCAGTGGAGCTGGGTGCCATCCGCCAAGATGATGTCGGCGCCAACCATCCGGTCAGCGTCCTTGTTCGTCATGCAGATCGGACCACGCCAATCACACTTCGTCACAGCTCCTCCAACTCATCAGGGACCTGCCCGGCGAACATCTTGGCCGTCATATCGAGCATCATCGATCTAACGAACGTCCCGACCTCATCGGGGCTGAGCCGCGTGATGCTCTCAGACGCAACCTTCATGGCCCACCGAGCCACATCCGAAGGGTTGCCCCGCATTGTCACCTCTTCACCAAGAGAGATCAGCACTGCGCCGTCAGGCAAGCTGATGGACCGCACAGCGTCTTCGTCGGGGGTCAGGTCAACCGGGGTACTCATGAGCGCACCGTAGCCCATGGGCATGACATCACAGCCATGCTGTATTATCGCCGGGAGTTTGCGCTGGGGATCACGAGCAGTCCCACCGCACACTCCGAAACGGACTACGCGGGGGAAGAGTTGTCGGTAGCGAACCCAAAAGCTGCTTTACGGGCCTCATCCCAGGTGGAGTGATACACGCAGCGTCCCCCCGCAGGCTCGTCGCCGGAGTAGAACACCACCCCCACAAGACCCGCCAAGATCCCCCCGGCACAGTCATACGCACGTGCGTATCGGCTCGGCCAACTCCCAGGCACATCGATGTCGAGGAACCGCCTTGTCCAAACGACCCGATCGCTCACATGTAGAGGCACCCCGTTGACCACCATGTTGATGCGCGGCGCCCACCGCAGACGTTCGCACAAGCGCTGTCGCTCATCGGCAAGACCCCGCACCATCTCATCGACCTCCGCGAGCCTGGCGCTGTCGGAGCTGTAGCCCCACAGGGTCTCAAGGATCTCCTCAGCGGTCATGGCGACACCGTAGCAGCCCGATGTGACACCTCCCGTCACACCCATGGTGTATTATCGGGGCGCTCCACTGTTGGGTTGGGACACACCAAGCGGCCTGGTGTTGGACGAGGTTGGCGTGGGTAGACCGGTAGGGGGGAGGGGACACAACAACAGATGGAATCCCCCACCAAATGCGTAGCTGTAATATCGCTGTCCGAACGTGAACGGGGGTGGGGGGGTGTCAGGCTGGGGTCGCTCCGTCCAGTCGGGTCCCGCGGGTCGAACACCTGTTCGTCGAACGTATGTTCGTGGGCCGTTCGGCCCATGCTCGCGATCGCGAGCGTTCGCGATCGCGAGCGCGCCGATGGGCGCGGGCTGGCGCGGATCGCGACCCCGCGAGCGACCCCGCGAGCGACCCCGCGGTCGCGGTTCGGACGACCGTCGCGGCTCGCGACCGGTCGCGGCCGCGAGCGATCCCGCGAGCACTTGCTAGACATCGCGAGCGCGCGGGTCGTTCGAACGCGTGTTCGACGATTCCTGCCATG
>Ga0307380_10007934_pt1 | contig 13683 bp, 15 predicted proteins | sample UN3MG_FD_202239 | JGI IMG/M metagenome (GOLD analysis project Ga0307380, IMG submission 202239) | Soil microbial communities from Risofladan, Vaasa, Finland - UN-3 | ecosystem: Environmental > Terrestrial > Soil > Coastal area > Acid sulfate soil | place: Finland: Risofladan, Vaasa | collected... | reverse complement strand
AAGAGCATTAGCAATATCTTTACCCTCTTTTTCAGGGTCAAAAGTAATCGTACAACTTACTTGGTTGTCTGCCCAATGTTTCTGCATAAATGCGGCTAATGAAAGCTGTTCCCACATTGATACCTCAGATACAGTTCGTATTCCCTCTCCTACATCAATAGGAAAATCAACTACTAATGAATTTGGATCACCAAAAGCATCTTCTATGTTATAACCGGCTTTCTTTAATGGTTTTACTAACTTTGAATTCTTTGATAATCTCATTCGCCTAATGTAAAATCTCGATTCAGGATAATGTACTCCGGGTGTAGCGCCAGTAAGAAGTGATACAGTTCCACTTGGTTTTACACTCGTCGTTTTAATTGATAATGGAATAGCAAACCACTCACTATAAAGATTGTCATAACTTTGTATTGTATCGTATCCACTCTCTAACCACTTACGAAGTTCATCAATACCATGCTTCGTAACAAACTGGGCGACACCACTAACTGAACAACCAATACGACGATTTCTTAACATTACACGGTTTGTTTCCGGCCAATGTGTTTGACCAAGTGTTACAGTCTTACTATAAAGATAGGCATACTTCAAAGTCTTTAAATAATCTTCAAGATTCTCGTGTCTCATTGGAAATGTTTCTACAAGATTACATAATTCGTAGGATTCTAAAGATTGCTCTACGCAATTATGAATAAAAATGCCAGTTGATACTATCGCATCGTCGTCAAACTTTTGTGTAATAATACCAAAATTATGGGTATCTTCAACTGTTATATCATATACATCTTCATATCCATAAAATTCTACGGATTCTACTTTATGATTATACATTTTTTCTTTTCTTGTCGCCCTAAATCTATTTGAACAAGATTTACTACAAGTAACTCTATTTAATACTTGATACTCAGTTAATTCTAATTTATTTCCACAAACAGGACATTCCCAAATAACCCATATTGTTTTTTCTTTCATTTTATCAGAAATATGTTTTTTAACTTCATCAGTCATTCCATTTCTTATTGACTCGATCATAAAATCCCTTTGAGTTTCCCAGTTATTTTTTGATTTTTCGCCGATAATTATCTTGCTTGATTTTTTGTGTTTTTTACCAAACATACCATTATCTTCTCCACACATTTTTCCATATAAAAACTTATTTCTGCTTTCTTCAGACATTTTCCATAATGGATTGTTTTTCCCCTTCATTTTTTCAGAATGAAGACTTCTGTGGTCTTCGTGAAGCATAGCATACAGATTTTCTATTCTATCATTAAAACTATTAAAATCTTTATGGTGAATAGCGGTTATTTTAGGATCAACTATTAAATCATTATATTCGGCGATTAACCGATATTGACGCCTATCACGACCAATATTTGATGAAATTTGGCGATAATGTTTATTTGATATATAAGAATTAAAAGGCATCAATGATTCGCCTTTTTGTAAATCTTTTAATTCTTTATATTTTCCATTTCGTAACATTATTTTATGATCTGGTGTAGCAAATAAATGTGAGCCATCATCCAAAACAAGTTTCCACACTTCAGTATTTTCTTTTGTTTTCCAAGTTTTTAATGTTTTCCCAATAGTTACTTTTTTATCTTTAATCGTATAAACAGGATAAGTTGTGCCAACTAAATCTTTAACTTTAACTGTGTTTCTACCATCGGCGACAGCAATTAAAGTATCGCCAATAATACAAGGATTTACCCCTTTCGCTCTATGATCCTTATTGTCCATTCCATTCTTGATTCTGGAATAACCTTGTATGTTTTCTAACCATATATACCCAGGCTCTCCATTTTTCCAAGTCCTATCAGCTGCTTTTGTGTAATCCATTCCCAACTCAGCATAGATACTATTATTCGATGTCCAACCATATTCAGCTCTCTCAGGGTTGATGTCATAATTTTTTAGATTGAGATATTCTTCATCAAATGGTTCACCTATCGCTATCTCAGCAGTCCTGCGAACATTCCCAGCGACAACAGCTTTACCTATAAAATTCATTATGTCAACTATCGCTCTTACAGTTATTTCTTTCCCTGCAAGTGGTTCTAATACTTGTCTTATATTCTCGTGTAAATCTTGCAATGGTTCAGGTCCTGATGATACACCACCGAAGCCACGAATAGGCTCCCCAGGTCCTCTAACTAAGGAATAATCCATAACAACGTCAGAATGTCCACCAAAATAGGCATCTATAAGTTTACCCACACTTTCTACCCAACCCTCACGAGTGTCAGGAATTTGATATGTTTCAGGTGTCCTATCTTTATTTATACCCTTAATAGTGATTTCGCCCGAACCTTTGGTATCAAATCCTACTCCCACACCTAACATACTGGCATCCATCAAAAATGTAAATGGTTTTGAATGATCTTGTTTCAAATCGTCGGTCGAAACAAACGCACAATTGTTTAACGCGGCATATAATCCCTTTTCCTCAGTTATCGGCGTTCCCATTGCCCATAAACCGCGACCCGGCGGTAAAAATTTCATTTCGTACATTCGTGTGAACATTTCTTTCGCTGAAGCTTGAGCTTTCCACTCGTTCCAATACAACCTATTTCCCATAATCCATTTTTTTTGCATATTGTACGTGCCATTTATTACACGAGCAACGGTCTCATACCATTGTTCATTCGTGCCATCTTCTTTCAGACGACTGTATGTCCTCATGTATACTAAATAACCCAAACCATTAAAGCCAAATGGTGGAATTTCGTTTTTGTATTTTTCCAGGAATGCTTCAGACAAAGAGAACGGTTTAAAATCGTCTAAATATTTGTCTGGCATATAAGTTCTCCTAATACTAACATTTTAATTGTGAATTTTGTAAACTTTGGGGCAATATTATTGGTAAGTTCCGTAAAATTTCTCAAACCCCACTTAGATAAATATAAGTGAAATTGAAAAACGTTTGTAAACTGTCAATACTCTTTATACTATTTTTTGGGAAGAAAGTTCACTAAAAGGCTAAAAAACCCTTTCAACTTGGAGGGTTTTGTATCCTTTTTAATTAATTTTTTTCTATATCTATGTATTCATCAAGTTCACCACCAACTAAAATGGTTGTGGCAATTCGTGACCACCATCACCAATACCCTCAGCTTCGTGAAATGTCGTAAAATCTTAACCAAGAACGCGGTTCTAAAGCCATATTAGTTCTCCTAAATAAATTTATTTATTCTTAACATTTCATTAATATTGATTTTTGCAATATTATACGTATCAACATCTATTTCGGCACCAACAACTTTTCTATTCATCATTTTCGCCACACAAATTGTAGTTCCGCTACCAGCAAAAGGATCAACAATAAAATCATTTTCCCGACTATAAGTAGTAATTAATTCGCCAACGCTACTTGTCGATTGTTGCCAATCATGACTACCTTTTTCTTTTTTCTCAGAAACCACATAATCACCACGTTGTTTAATGTCAAGTTTCAATACCGGTGGTTTTACATATATAATAATAGGTTTCCACATAACATTTAAATCAACTCCCCATACATCTTGGCGTGTTCCATTATGATATAATGCCATAGTCCAATAATATTTAAGTCCGGATTTTTCTAATCTTGAATATACTTCAGGCAAATGTTTTTGACCACTATACGCCACTAACCAACCACCAGGTCTGAGTTTTTTTTCGGCAAATTTACCTAATTCTTCCCAACAATCTATAAATTCAAATGGGTAAGGTGGATCAGTAATAAAAGCGTCAACAGTACCATCCGGTATAAAATCCAATTCAGTCTTAAAATCACCTAAATATAATAAATCCGTATCCTCAAGTGTTCCACCCTTTTTTGTTGCTTCTTCTCTTACCTTTCTAACCTTTTCTTTCTTACGATGATCTACTAATACATCATACGCCTTTCCGGATGTAAAATTTGGATTCGTTTCAATTTTCTCAACTAATTCCTTTGCTAATTCCTTTTCTTTTTTATCAGCTTCCGTTACCGGCATCTTTTCTGCAGCTTCCCATACTTGTTTCTTTCTGTGAAACGTTCCTTTTGACATATTAAGTTCGTCGGCCGTTATAGCATCAGATACAGGTAAACCTGTTTTTTTCCTATGTTCTTCGTATTTAGCAATTTCTCTCATTTCTTGTTTAAATGTTTTGACTCTCGTTTTATTATAAGAAAGTAATGCTAATTCTTCATCGTCTTCAGATAAAAATGTTTTTACTATACAAGGAACGTCCGACATTTTTAATAGTTTCGCAACTACAACACGCCTGTGACCTGATATTATTGTATCATTTGCATTGATAACAATTGGTTGTAAAATACCTTCTAATTTAATTGATTCCTTAAAATCTTCATCAATTTCTTCTTTCCCATATATTTCTAAATTTAATGGGTGGGGATTTAACTTGTTTGGATTTTTGTTTATTATTTTAGACATTCATGCTCCTTTCTAAAAAATTCTTTATTTCTGTATAATCGTTATTTAATCCTTCTATTTTTTTTATTATTCTCGCATCACCATTTTTAGAATATTTTACAAGTATATTATATATTGGAATATCTCGATTGTTTTTAAAAAGTTCTTTTAATTTCATATAAACCGTTTCTTGAAATTCCATTCTTTTATCATTGTCTTGTTTAAATTCAGAAATAACAATCATATGTTTATTTATACAACTAAAATTTATTTCTCCGGGAAATATATTATCACGATAACCTGACCGTTCGTGTGGCACATTATAATTCTCTTTGCCCGGCGTACTCCATGTTTCTCCCCTAATTTCAAAAAGGTACTTCTCAAATTCTTCCATATTTTTTGATTGTGGTTTTTTATCACTATGTTCATATATTAAAAATATTGGATAATCGTTTTTATCAATCTTGTTTTCGTTATAACGTAGATTGGTATATTCACCATATTTTTTCAAAAAATCATAACATTGTTCTTTATTATATTCAACCACAAATAAACTTACTTCATCAAAAGAAAAGTAACTTTTTAAAATGTCAAATATTTCAAATGCTTCTTTTATCTCTTTTTGTTTATTTGGTGTATTACTATCTACAAGAATATAAAAAGCTTTTGGATCATAATATTTCGTTTCTAACCAACCGGTTGTGCCACACCAAAAAGGAGTAATTATAAGAGCATCTATATCCGTAACCGGTACAAAATAACTATAGCATCTGTGTATTAAACTAAACAATAACATATTAAACGGTTCTTTTAATGCACAAACTAAATCGTTTGTTGATTTATATAATGGTTCATATATTTTTTTTCGAGAATAATTAATCATTCGTAATTCCTTTCAAATATTAAACGCCCAGACACACAAAAAGTTCCATTTTGCGCAGAAAAAACCCTCTCAAATGAAAGGGTTTTAATGTCACGATATTTCGAAGATTCTATCAAGCAGAAAGTTTTACAGCCTTTCTATATGTAGAAGCAGATATAAGTTCTTGATCATATAGATTATCTAAATAATCTTTTGGATATATAGATAAGGCTTCAGGAGACGCATTTCCAATGGTATTTTCTCGTTCAGCACCTTTTCGTTCTTCTTCCGCCAAACGTTTTTTGTCTTCATCAAGTTTTCTTTGTTTTTCTCGTTTGATCTTAGCGTTTTTTTCGGCGTTGATAACTCTTTTAGTTGTCGAAATAGCTTTTGCTTTTACTCGCGAATCAGCACTCAAAAGCTCAAGTTTATACTCAGTTTCAGGAGCATTTTTACTAATATGTTCTTCCCTCATAAGTTCATATCTCGGTTGATTTTCACTATCAAGTAGAAAATCAAACGTTCCACTCGGCCAATCATTCACATTTACATTACGAGAATGGAAAACTTCACGAGCTTCTTCTAAACTACATAATGTACGATATTCCTCTTGATATTCTTCAGCATCATCAATCTTAGTATAGATACATACTTTCTCGGCCCAAACAGGAATAACATCATCCCATTTTCTACCAGCCCTCAAATGACTGTATTGACGGTGAACATTCTCAAGAAATATTGGAAGATTCTTGTTTGTTGGAATACAAACCGTTTCATATTCATGTTTCGAGTTTTTAGCACTAATATAAACTCTAATCCGCTCAACTTTATTTTGTTCGTTTTTCATCTTGACCTCTTTTTTGTGTGTTGGAGTGAATCCCCATCACATCTATAATATACGAAATAATCTGTTACTTGTCAACTGTTATTTTATTTATTTTTATTCATATGTAATAATCGTGTCGCCGTCCTCAGTAGTGTGGACACCAGGATAAAAACATTTTCTTGTATCCTTTATAGACAAATCCAAGAAATTCTTTAGAACTGTTAAGCTATAGAATATCTCGGCTTGTCCATTGGGATTATATACCTTGTACATTTATACCCTTTCTATTTCTTCTATTTCGTCAAGTTCACCATCAACCATTATGGCTGAGGCTTTATACTCGTTACCATCTTCATCAAAACCCTCGGCTTCGTGAAAAAATGTGTGACCATCACCAGCATCGTCATACTCGTCACCGATTTCCCACTCAATTTTTACTTTACTAAAATCCATTTGTTACTCCTAACTTTTTATTTTATATGATTTATTTTTTTTCTTGTTCCAAGCAGCTTTTTTATTTCTTTTATTTTTTTGTTTATTAATAGTAAAATTTTTCTTGAGATTGTATCCCATTTTGTAATTCCTTTTGTTTTAGTTTCTTAACTCAATCAACACTATAATATAACGATAATTTGCATAACAGTCAAATTTATTTTCACGATAAATCCTCTACCACTACTACAGATTTACCAGCTTCTTTGGCTTCACGAACACCATGGCCGATAATCCAAAAGTTCTCGCGGACATCAGCATAATAATGGGCATCATTGACTTCACACCAATCCATTACTGCTTTGTTGGTGTCGGTATAAGTATAATTTGGGTTTCCCCAATAATCCGGAAACAATACATCAATAAGAGCACAAATACCAATAACTTTGATACCTTCATACTCGGCATCTACTTCAACATTATCAACGTAAGTTTTTTCCTCAACCACTTCAACTTCTTCAGTTCTATCAATAAATAAATCCATTTTTTACTCCATTTGGTTTGTTTGTTTCTCAATCAACACTATAAAGATACGCCAAAATAGCTTAACAGTCAACTGTTTTCTGGATTATTTTTACACTACTTCAATATAATCTCTAAGTAACTTTTTTACCAACTCTTGAACTTCTTCGTATCTCGGACGTTTTGGTAAAGCAGACAATTCAACCGCGTCGTCTAACTTCAATTCAAGTTCATCGGCATAGTCCAAAACTTCAGTCATCTTCCACTTTCCAAGTTTCACATCCAAAATAACTTCTCTATATCTCAATGGAAATTCAAGTCTTCCAGTAGAAAGTAACTCTTTAGCTTCTAATAATAACCTAATTAAATGTGAGGCAAATTTGACATCGTATCCGAATTTAGTCAGCAAATCTTTACGATTAGTAGCTTTAGACAACCTTTCATCAATCATTTTCTTAACCTTTCTCAACATGAAGTGCCGTTGGAAATTCAAGTCACCAACAAGTATATTGTCGCCTTTAACACTCATAAATGGAAGTTTCTTATCAATAACCTCAACTAAAAGTTTTTTCCTATCTTCTTCGGTTTTGAGATAACTTTCTAACCATTCCTGAGCATTCACAAGAGCGTGGTAGCTATCAGTACGTATAACCATTTTGTGTTTTTGACTAAAAGCATAAGCTTTATATTTTACAGCTAAACCACGATGCGGAAACAAATGAGCGTTCTTCAAAAGTTCCTCTCCCCATTTATTACTGTAAACTAAGTTGTCACGGTTCACAAATATTTGTTCTAATATATTTGGATTGTTATCAAGGGCAAGTTTCACAAACTTACGAAATTCATATAAAGTCTTGTCTACGGCATTCTCGTCATTCTTTCCATCTTCACGTTTTGACTTTACACTCAAATCAACTTCCTCGGCTCTCTCAAACCCAAATACCATATCCTCGGTGGGCATGAAAACTCCACTATAATCAGTGTCGCTGGTTTCAGTATCAGTTCCATATAACTTCGAACCTATCATATATTCTAAAATCTTATTTTGTTCTGCAACTTCTCTCGCATTCATAACTTTTCCTTTTTAATCTATATAAATATAAGTATAAAAAATGTAAATGTCAACTGTTTTTTATCCAGATAATGAAATTTTTTCGAACACTCTCCAACGGTCAACATCGAAGACTGTGATAACATAATGATAATGAGGCCCTTTTTTCATACTACATTGACATTCGCCATGCCACTCTCTGCCACCATTTATCTTTTTATATTCTAAGGATAGTATCGTGTGAACCAATCCAAACGCACTTATTGGATTTAGATACTCAATGATTTCAGACTCAAGACTTGTCCTACTTCTTATTAATTCTTTCGCCTTTTCGTATTTCAGTTTTTCGTTGCCTAAAACTTTTCTCACAACCACTACATTTCTCCAAAGCTGGTATGATTTTTGTATGTTATTATAATGAAACACTCTACTATTTATAAATATAAAGAAAAAGGAGAAATTCAAAATGAGAATCAAACTATTGTTTTTTGTCGTGTTATCGTTTTTACTGTCGTCTTGCTATACCCATTGGGGATATGTCTATACCAATGAACCTGTTGACGAAGTTTACATTTATGATGTCAACTATGTTTACACTAACCTTTGGTATGACGATTTTTACTGGCAATATGATAATGTTTATTTTGGTTTATATTATTATTCGCCAAGGTACTATTCGTACCCCTATCACTATTATTCTAAACCATATTATAGACCACATCATAACTTACATTACGGCTCAAGAGATTTTCATAGACGCCAACATAATATCGTCAAAAAACAACGTGATAGACGTTTAACAATGGATAGACCTACCATTAGAAAAAATCTAATAGATCAAAAATACAGACAGAGTGTCCAAGTAAAACCTCAAAAACAACGTAAATTCAATAATAAGACGAAAAAACGTGACCAAGTAGTAACTAGGCGAAAAGAGAATACCTCAAAAAAAAGAACTATTGTTTGTCAAAGGCAACAAAACAATAGTTCAAGAAAATCAACTCAAATTCATCAAAGACAACAAAACAATAGTTCAAAAAAGTCAACTCAAAGTTCAAACCGTAGTAACAAAGTAAGAAGTTCCACAAAAAAAGGGCGAAGATAATCGCCCTTATTTTGGATATTGTTCGTTCTCTTTAATTACTCGTATCTTAGCAGGTATTGGCTTTGGTGGTAACCCTGGAGACAATGGACGATTCTCTCTACGTCTCTTATCCCACTCTAAAAATCCTTGTATTCCGGATCCTCTGGTATATCCACCACATTTTTTACACAAATACATATGCCTATGATATATTAACGCCCAATGACCACGTTCTCGGCGAAAATCTTCACCACATAAACAACATTTATGCCAAATAAATAATGGATATATCCTACCCACAAATTCTATTGGTTTAATTGATTTCCTTTTCATCCTCTAAACCCCTTTCTGCTATTTCTTTTTTACGAATACATTCAGGACACACTGATTCATATTCACCTTCATCAGCTATTTGATAATCTTTACTATGAATTATTTTCCTTAAAGTATTCCTTAATTTTCTAAGTTTATCCATTAGCCCATCCCCTCTACACTTTTATTATATTTTCCTGGCATCAACTCATTTACCTTTTCACTTAATAACATTTTATTTAGTTTGTCGCCACTTTCCATCGATTTCTTCGTTCTCTTACCCTCAGGTGTTTGTTCATCAAAAATTTGTACCCTACCATTTGACGCATCCATCTTACTCGGAAATGTAAATCCATCAGGACCAAATCTATTCTTGATTACATGAATACGACCAGTGTGAGCAATCTTGTCCTTTGTCTTTCGTTGTAAACTTATTACAAAATCTGCTATCATTAATTTTCCTAATGATTCACTTACTCTACCAGCTTCAATGTGTTCGTCCTCAAGAGAAGACCTGTTAGCTTGAGAAGCAGTCCACAATGGACAATTAACTTCACCGGCAAGCCCCCGCAAACCCTCAAAAATACTATCCAACTCAAATCGTTTTTCAGTCGTCCTATATCCAGAACTCGTGTCTTTTAATAAGTCTCCATAATCAACCATTATCATGTCCGGTTTGAATCCAAAACTCTCACATCTGTTTATATGTGCCCTTAATGTTTCTATACCCGCCGACTTTGTTGGAAAATACTTTACAATCATATTACCACGTAATTTCTCTACTTTTTGGTATACTTCATTTTGGTGTAACTTTATATCTTGAGAAGCAAAACCTGATACATTAGCATCATATCTCAAACTAACATAATCCTCATTCAACTCTAAAGTATAATGAATTACATTTTTACCTTTTGATACGGCATACGCACCAATGGCGACCAATAACCACGATTTACCTAATCCTAATGGAGCGACCACGATTCCAAGTTCGCCAGAACCAATACCACCATCAGTTATTTCATTTAAAATGTCCCACGGCATTTCTATTGGACTTCGAAGTGTGTCAGCTATTCGTCGTTGAAAAAATGCTTCCTCTTTGTACATTACACCTAAATCCCTTGTCGTTCCGGCTTTTAATGCTCTATCTATTACATCCCGCGCTTCCTCATACTTTTTTACATTTACCAAATCTACAGCATCAAATAATGCAAGTTTCATTGTTTGGTCTTTAGCGAAATGTAAAAAGTTTTCTTGGACATATTCTAAATCAGGAGCTTCAAAATTTTGGTATACATTTCTTAGATTTTCAATAATAGTTTTTTTCATTACATCAGAAGTTACTCGTTTTTCTAACTCTATCTTGAAAACTTCCATTGTAGGCGGTTTTTTATATTCTTTATAATATTCTTTAATAATTTTTATTAACCATTTATGTGAATTAGAATCATAATACTTTTCTTCTAAAATATCGTGTATTTGTTCTAAAAATTTCTGATCTTTTACCAAAGTTGTTATTGTTTTTGTTTGAAATGAAGTTCCAAACGATATTAATGTGTCAAATTCTTTTTCCATAGGCGTCACTCCTTGTTTTGTGAAGTTATTGCAAAGGCATTCAACCTATTAAAATTTAAATTTAACCAACTATCTATATTTGGAATTGCAGAATACAACTTATCTTCTAAGAATAATTGTTTTAGTTTATACCTATTAAGTATACTCACTGGAGTATCTAAAAGTTCCCGAATCTTAGCTTTTGTTGTGCCACTAATTTCGATTTCGCCTAACTTCATCAACTTGTAATTTAGCCGTAATTGTTCCTTGTTTTCCGATATTAACCTGGCTGCTGTATTTTTCCCAGGTTGTCTATCTGCATATTCTATCAAACTATCTAATGAAACTTTTTCTTCGTCAAATAATATTGGTAAATGTTTTTGAGCAGTTTTTATTCCTATACCCTTCAGTCCAGGTATATTATCACTTTTGTCGCCGTCCAAAATCCTAAAATATATCAAATTCTGCGGCGGTACTAAATAATCTTCCTTGACACCTTCCCTATCGTAAAGTTTCTTTTTTGTGGGGCTCCAAACTTTTACCCTATCATCCACAAGCTGTAAAAAATCCTTGTCAGTTGACATTATTATGACTTCCTCTTTTAGTAAATCTTTCGCCAAATATGACATTACATCGTCAGCTTCAATGTTGTCCTGCATCATCATTTGAACTGGTAAATAATCCAAATAGTCGGCGACCCTGCGTAACTGACGATCTGCTTCACTTTCTTCTTCGTCGTGTGTTTGGAAATCATATGTGCGGTTTAATCTTACTCTCAAACCTTTTCGTTGTGATTTGTATTCAGGGAAAATCTCTCGGCGACGGACACTCCCGCCTTTGCCATCAAATATTATGATACACCGTGTTACATTGAGTGTGCGGATTGACGAGGCAACTGTGTTGAAAAATCCAACTATCCCGCCAATGTGTGTTCCATCGTCGTTCATTGCTGGATTTCTACAGAATGCGCGGATATAACTATTTAAACCATCAACTAATAAAACCTTTGAGTTGATTGTTGTAGCGTTTTTGTTTTCTTGTTTTATTTCATCAAATAATTTGTTGAGATTGAGATTCATATTTACTCACCATCTTTTTTAAGAAACGAGCTTTGTCAGATAACCTTTTCCAATCATATTCCCAGATGATTTCTATTTCGTAACCATTTTTTTTGGCATGTTCTATTTTCTTTTCGTCTTTTTCCCACTTTTCCCACGCATATTGATTTTTGACTTTATCAAAAAAATCAGGCGGATAAATGTTTTTGTTGTAATGCCAGCGGTTGCCGTTATATTCTATAATCAAGTTCAAATCCATTACAAATATATCATAAGGTAACTCATTGACTATGATTTCATTTTGTACTCTGTATCCAAGTTTCCGAAGTGCCTTGAACACTTGACTGTGACCCTGACTTTGAGTTGTTGGCTGGCGAGTTTTCCTTTTACTTCGTTTCTTTTTTTTCAATATAAACAATCCCCGATTTGAATTGTACTATCTATAAATAGTATTCAAACCGGGATTATTTACGTTTCTGTTAATTAATAATCACCAATTATTTCATCAGTTACTATAATGTCATCTGAATTTAATCCTATATCAGCAGTAGTTTTATACTTCATTATTTGTAAATCACAAATCTTTTGGTATAAAAACTCTTTGAATTCAGGATCATTTTCAATCATTTCGCCCCAATTCTTGACTTCGAATTTTCGTTCATCTCCTTTGTGGTCAATTATCTTGAATCCAGGATTTGAACGTGAAACTAAATCGTTGTCCTTCATAATGTTCAACCAACTCTCATAATCATAAATTCCACGATCAAAATATATGTCAAAATCTGCTATCCTAAATGACGGCCCTATACGATTCTTGATAACTTGTGCCCGAGCTTTGATTCCAATAACCTGTTCAATAGTACCTGTCTTTTGTTTGATTTGACCCATTGCTTTTAATCTAACCCGAACTGATGCGTGAAATGGTAAACCCTTGCCACCAGATGTAGTCCAGGGATCACCAAACATAACTCCCATTTTCTGACGAAGCTGATTGGTAAAAATCAATACAACTTTTTCCTTACCTATTAACCTTGTAATCTTACGAAACGCTTGTGATACAATAATCGCTTTTCCTGTCGACCAACCTGTCTTCTCATAATCGTTTTCCATTTCTAACGCCGTGGATGCAGCGGCCAATGAATCAACCACAATTACCACAAGTTTCTCTTTATCAGATTCCCTTATAGTTGTGACTGTTTGTTCTATTGTTTGAAATATTTGTTCCACAGTATCAAGTTGTACATATAACATCTTTTCCACATCTACACCAATCGCTTGTAAAAAATCTTTACTCAAGGCATTCTCAGTATCAATGTAAACACCCATACCACCCTTTTTCTGAGCACTGGCAATTGCATGAGCAGCGAGTAGGGATTTCCCACTCGATTCAAGACCATTATATTCTATTATACGACCAGTAGGAAGTCCACCGTAAAGCCGATTGGAGATAGCTATATCCAACAATGAACTTCCAGTTGGCACCCAATCACTGATATCGGTAGGAGTATCACCATTAATAAAATAAGCAACCTTTCCGTCTTGTTTAAATTGTTTATTCAATACATCGGCTAACGAGTGTACT
>Ga0307380_10007933_pt1 | contig 13684 bp, 14 predicted proteins | sample UN3MG_FD_202239 | JGI IMG/M metagenome (GOLD analysis project Ga0307380, IMG submission 202239) | Soil microbial communities from Risofladan, Vaasa, Finland - UN-3 | ecosystem: Environmental > Terrestrial > Soil > Coastal area > Acid sulfate soil | place: Finland: Risofladan, Vaasa | collected... | reverse complement strand
GAATCGTCTCGGCATCCATGGCGATGGCCTCCCGGGGCCCATTCCCCGGCAGTCCCATCGGCCGGCAGCATGAACCATCTTGAGCCTTTGTAGCGTTGTAGTACTAGGCCGTGCCGTGTTGCTGGCCGGGGGCGAGCAGCTGGGTGAACGTGAAGGGCATGGGTTGGCGTCGGGGACCGGTTTGCCCGCACGGCGCCATCAGCGGTCAAACCGCTTCTTCGTCACCGCCAGGTTGAAGTCCTCCGGCCGCCAGTCGCCCAGCCATTCCAGGCGGGATTCGACCTCCTCCCTCGCGTGCTGGTCCAGCTTCGCCAATTCTTCCTTGGTGTGGGTCAGGGCCTGGCAGCAGTCCTCGTAGCCCCAGATTCCGCCGCAATCCTCAGGCGGGCCGTTCCGCTGGCCGTCCAGCAGCCGGCAGGAGAACTTCTCCGGCAGTTCGACGATTCCCTTGAGGACCACCTCGTGCTGCCAGTCATCGCCGAAGTCGTAGATGTACAGGCACGTGTCGCCCTTTCGGGTGAAGACATCCCGCACTTTCACCTTCTTGGCAACCGGAGCGTTATCCTCATCGTACTGATCTTCGTAGTCCGCCCGGCAGAGCCGCCCGCCCCGTCGTCCCTCCCGGCGGAACTCGTACAGATGGTCGTTCTCCCAACCGAACGCCGCCTGGATCACCTCGTGCAGGTCCGCAAAATTGGCCTTCTCCATCAGCAGGAACCGCCGCCAGATTCGGGGCTTGATCCCAACCAGGGAGACCTCGAAGTCGAAGTATCGCGGCATGACTCACCTCCACGTTCCCAGGACGGCTACGCGTTCATCCCTTTCAGTGTCTCGCACAAGCCGAACCATACTCCGCCGCAACCGCCTTGGCAACAGTGATGGCATTCCTGGGCCGGCCTGACGCCACCTCATCCGCCCTGGGCAGGCCGTGCCATGTTGACACCGATGTGTTCTGCGGCTACGCTGATCCCTGTTGAACAACTTGAACTTGGTCTGACCAAGCGTTCGCTCCGGCGGAAAACTACCACGTTTCATCGGAGAGGCGGCGCCTTGGCGGACTCCCGTTTTGGGAGTCCGCCGGTGAACCCCTCTCCGTGGGCTGTGGTAGGCCCTCTGCCGGGGGTAGTAATCGGCGGCTCCCTTTTTTTGCCGCCTTGCTCGGTCGGACGGTCGTGAAGCCGACAGGAGGACCGCCCATGCCACGACAGGCCGCCCCCCCCGCCCGGCCGCTGAACCCGAACCTTCGGGAACTCCTTCACACCCTTGCCCCGAGAATCCTCAAGGACCGAGACCGCCGCATCGGCGAGCAGAACACCAAGGCCATGCTCATCGAGCCGGTTCTGGAGGCCTTGGGCTGGGACATCCGCGACTGGGACGAGGTACACCGGGAGTACCGCGGCAAGAGCGCCGACAGTCCGGTGGATTACGCGCTGAAGATCATGCGGACGCCCCGCCTCTTCCTGGAGGCCAAGGGGCTTGGCGAGGACCTGGCCGACCGTAAGTGGGTGGCTCAGGTCCTGGGCTACGCCACGGTGGCCGGCGTGGAGTGGTGCGTCCTGACCGACGGCGACGAGTGGCGGTTCTACAACAGCACGGCCGCCGTCGATGCCGACGAGAAGCTCTTCCGGCGGGTCCGCCTGTCTGACGGCAACCTCGATGAGGTCTTGGAGACGCTGTCGCTGCTGGCGCGGGACAACATCGAGGGCAACTTGCTCGAACCGCTGTGGGCGGCGTACTTCGTGGACCGCCGGGTCAAGCAGGCCCTGCTGGAGATGCTTGAATCACGGGACAAGGGGCTGGTCCGGCTGATCCATCGTAAGGTGCCCAAGCTCAAGCCCAGACAGGTCGCCGAGTCGCTGGGACGGCTGGAGATGCGGATCGACTCGCCGCCGGTGCGCCCTCCAGCGGGCGCGGGGCCGCCCACCCCGACGCCGCCGCGTTCCACTCCGGCGGCAAGACCGGGCCAGCGTCGCAGTCGGCAGGACCACGGCGTTAGTCTGGCGGACCTGATCCGCGCCGGCCTGCTGAAGACCCCGGCCCGGCTTTTCTGCACGTACAAGGGGCATGCGTTGGAGGCCAGGCTGCTGGGCGATGGGACCGTGGAGTTCGAGGGCCGCAAGTACGCCAGTTCCTCCGCGGCCGGGGAGGCGGCCCGCGCCACCGTCACGGGCAGGAAGATGAACACCAACGGCTGGAGCTTCTGGCAGGTCGAGGGCGATGGCGGCAAACCTCAGACGCTGGAGCAGGTTCGGAAGGCACATCTGGCGCGGGAGAACTGACGAAACTGCTTCTCATGCCCGTCGATGGGCGACGCCGCCTTGATATGGGCGGCGGCGTGAAGTAGTCTTGTGTCGACGGGGCCCGGCCGAGGGGCCGAACAGCGAACCTGTCGGACGGCTGCCTCACCCTATTCTCTCGGAGCGGGAACGGAGTGCCGAACATGGCATCTATTCAAGAGCAACTGGAAGCCCTGCGCGACCTGGGTTGGCTGTACTCCCAGGCGCGGATCTTCTACAAGCCTCGGCGATTTGAGGATAACGATGCTCAGGGCATGCGGTTGTTGTGGCGCGAGGCGACAAAGGCCTGCTTGGAGGCGTCGCAGAAGATCGAAGCCGCCAAGAAGAAGCTGTTGGCCACGGGCTTTAACGTGCCGGATTCGTGGCTGACGGTCCAGGCTGTGGGGCGAGTAGGCATGTCCGAAAGTCTGCTTGAAGTACCCAAGCGCGGGGGAAAGAAGAAGAGCGCCGGAAAGCCGAAACTCCTGGCCGTTCTGACGGACACCGGAGCGGACCTGGACGCCCTGGATGCGGTGTGCAAGGAAATCTACGTTGCCGCGCTGAGATTGGGAGTCCAACAGGGCGACGTTGGTGGCGGAGCCGCCAACCCCAACCTGCCCCTGCAACCGCAGACGAAGGCTCAGCGCGCCGCCGAGTACATAAGAGAGCACCCCGGCGAGAAAGCCAGGGCCATTGCCAAGCACTGTGAGATTCAGACGAAGTCGTTCATCGCCCACATCGCTCCTGTCCTGAAGAAGATGGGGGTCACGTCGCGCCGCGGGTGCGAAGGCGGGTACTATCCCCCCGGTTATAAGGCCAAGCCCTAGCGTCTCCTTCTCGGCCACCGAATCCTCACCATCCTAACACCACCCGGTGATGCTGTGTATTGTTATGCTTGCTGCTATGTATAGTCTTTGACGCCCTGCCTGCCTCGTGCTATCCTCATTCCCGGAAAGATGACCTTCTTTTCGGAGGATGGACGATGGCAACGACTCCCCGCAACCCTGAACTCCTGACCCGCGAACAGGCCGCCGCCTATCTCGGCGTCCGGCCGCAAACCCTGGCCGTGTGGGCCTCCACGGGGCGTTACAACCTGCCCATGGTCCGCGTTGGACGAAGCGTTCGCTACCGCGTGGCGGACCTGGAGCGCTGGCTTTCGGCGCGGACCGTAGGCGCCGTCACCGGCGATGAAAAGTAGGGCCGAGCGTGACTGACACCGCCCACATCAACGCCCCGCTGTTGCCGGACGCCCGGCAAACCGCCGGTGAGTCCGTCGTGCGGAGGAGCGGCTCCGATGCGGAGTTGATCACGCTCGCCGAGGCCGCCCGGCACCTGCCCCGCATCGACGGTCGTAAAGTCTCGGTGTGCACGCTCTGGCGCTGGGCCCGGCGCGGCCTGAGGGGCGCGAGGCTCGAGTACGTGCGCGTCGGGCGGCGGGTCTGCACGACGCGCGAGGCCCTCATGCGGTTCTTCACGAATCTGGCCGAACTTGATGAGCGCGTTCCACCGCCGGGCCGGCCGGCATTCCCTGCAAAGCGCAAACCCATCACGTCCCGCCAGCGACAGCACGCCCTGGCCGAGGCGGACGAAATTCTGGAAAGGGCCCGCATATGAGTGCTGATCTGGAAACTGCACCACCATCGGCCTGCCAAGCGGCGAGTGACGCGGCTCCGAGAGAACCATCGGGGATGCGGATGGCCGCGGGTAACAACCAGCTCGCCGCGAACGTCCGGGACGGTCATGACCGCGGCTGGTCGTTCACGCGGCTGAAAGGCAAACGACCTATCCTGAAGGACTGGCAGCAAGGGCCGCAAGAGACGCTGGAAAGAGCCCTCGCCTGGGCCCAGAAAGGGAACGTGGGCCTTCGGACCGGGCAGGCCAGCGGGGTCGTCGTCATCGACGTGGACCCCGGCGCGGATGTTTCCGGTCTCGACTTGCCGCCCACCGTCAAGGTCAACACCGGCCGGCCCGGCGCTTTCCACCTGTACTTCCGCTGCACCAGGGCCATCGGCAACTCGGCGGGCAAGCTCGGCCAGCACGTCGACGTGCGCGGCGACGGCGGGCAGGTCGTCTACCCCGGCTCCGTCCACCCGGAGACCGGCCGACGGTACGAGTGGGCCATGGGCCTGGCGCCGTGGGAGGTTGAGGTCGCCGAACTGCCGCAGCACATCCTCCACCGGCTCAACGGGCACGACGTTGCCGCTGACGCGGCCCACGTTGGCCCCACGCGGCCACGGGCGGCCGGGGGCGAGCGGTACGCCAAGGCGGCCCTCGAAGGCGAACTGAACGCCCTACGGGCCGCCACGGAAGGCAATCGCAACGAGACGCTGAACACGGCGGCGTTCAACCTCGGCACGTTGGTGGGCGGCGGGCACCTGAACCGCCAGGAGGTGGAGCAGGCCCTGCAACCCGCCGCCGAGGCTGTGGGACTGGAACCCGAGGAGGTCAAAGCGACCGTCCGGTCCGGCCTGGAAGCGGGAATCCGCCAGCCCAGAGACATCCCGGATCGCCGTCCCCCAACCGCCGTGCCCGACTTGCCCGCCCATCGGTTCAGACTCGACCTCTACGGTAACGCCGACCGCTTCATGCACCTTTTCGGCCAGGACGTGCTCTGGTGCGAGGCCAAAGGCCAATGGCTCGTGTGGGACGGCCGAATCTGGAATCCCGACGCGGTCCGGGGAGTATCCTGTCTCGCCGAACTCGCCATGCGGGCGATCCTGAAGGAGGCGGCTAACGCCAACGACGACGAGACGACCCAGTGGGCCGTCCGGTGCAATCAGAAGGCTCAATCCCGGCGAGAAATGATCGACGTTGTCAAGCACCGGGTGGCTGTCCGCATCGACCAATTCGACCAGAACCCCTGGCTCCTGGGCGTCGGCAATGGCGTCATCGACTTGAAAACCGGCAGGCTCCTGCCGCACGCTCGGGAGCAGATGATCACTAGGCTGTGTCCGTCGACCCACGACCCGGACGCACTGTGTCCCCGGTGGGAACAGTTTCTGCGAGAAATCATGAACGGCGACGCCGAGATGATCGCCTGCCTCCAACGGATGGCCGGCTACTTCCTCACGGGCGACATCTCCGTGCAAATCCTGCCCATCTTCTACGGCCCCGGCGGCAACGGGAAGAACGTCTTTCTCGACACCCTCATGGGCATCATGGGCCCGCATGCCGCCGAGGCGCCCGAGGGCCTCCTCACCGCCCGCATCACAGACGAGCACCCGACCGAGATCGCGGACCTCTACGGCAAACGCCTCGTCGTGGCCTCCGAGACCGAGGAAGGCCGGAGGATGCGCATCGGCCTCGTGAAGAAACTGACCGGCAACCGCTACCTCAAGGGCCGGTTCATGCGCCAGGACTACTTCCAGTTCGAGCGCACGCACAAGACCGTCTTGGTCACCAACAACAGACCCGTCGTCACGGAAACGTCCAACGCGGTCTGGCGGCGGCTGAGGCTGATTCCCTTCACCGTCACGATTCCGGAGGAGAAGCAGGACAAGCATCTCACCGAGAGACTCGTGCCCGAATGGTCCGGCATTTTCGCATGGGCAGTGCGCGGCTGCCTGGACTGGCAGGCACGCCAATGCGATCTCGCCCTGCCGGACGCCGTGAAGGATGCCACCACCCAGTACCGCAGCGACTCCGATGCCGTCGGCGACTTTCTGCAGGAACGGTGCATCGTCGCGGGTGACCTCAAGGTGAGCCGCTCGTCACTCTACCAGGCCTTTGTGGAGTGGGCCAAGGGCGGCGGCGAGGAAATGCTCAGCGGCAAGGCGTTCGCCAGCCGCATGCGCAGCCGCGGGTTCAACGACTCTGCATGGACAACTGAGCACGCCAGGCGACTGAGGGCATGGGCAGGCGTTGCCCTCGTCGGACCTATCCAGGAGGGCGACAATGCGTCCGACTGACCAGGCGCATCACCATTTCGTGATGCGCTTCACCATTCTCCAGGTTATCGGCTACAACGCGCGCGCGAAGGCCCCTATGTGGGCAGAAGGTGTTGCGCATCATCAATTCGTGATGCGCTGGGCTTCCGAGAAGACGGGGGCGATGTCGTCCAAACCGTCCAGCGTCTCGCATTCACAATGGCTTGCGCGCAGACGGTATAGCTGTCGCCTGCACCCAGACCGCCTACGATGCGCCCAACTGAAGGCGGGAAGCGCCCACGGTCGCCCCTGGGCCGCGAGGTCGGCGACCTCCGACGCCTTGGCCAACCGGGGCGCCCTGTCGCCCCGTGGGCCACCAGGGCCGCCGGGGCGAGCCGGGCCATAGGTACTACAAAAACCACTGATTGGCGGGACCGCCAGGCGAGCAGCCGAGCATTGGCTTTTTCTTTCCGCCGCGCGAAAACGGCCCACGTTGGCCCAGGCCGCGACATGTTGGGAACGGTGGAGAACGCTATGCATAGCAGCGCCGGACGCGACACGGCCAAACGTGGGCCAAACGGGGATAAATGGGGCCAAACGGGTACAAACGAGTGCGTTCGGTGGCGGCAAGAGAACCCAAGAGGAGACGAGCATGAACGTTGAGCTGCGAGACATCGAGACGATCCGACGATGAGGCCAAGCCGTGCGGTGGTTGGCGACGTGGGCGAACGTGGCGCGTCGTGGGTGGCAACGGGCGGCCTTGGCGTAGGTACTACATCGCCAGGCCATCGCGCGAGGGCACGCCGAGCAGTCGCCAAAATAGGCACAGTTTGTTTGCGCGCGAAAAAAACCAGGATCGGCCTTGGCGCTATCGTGAGGGGCGGTTTTGGCCGGTTCTACGCCAAGCGGTGCCCGGACGCCACTGGGGCGAACGTGGGCGACCTGGGGCGGCAAGGAAACGCACAAGGAGGCTGAAATGAAGGTCGAATTGCGGAAGATCGACGACATCCGGCCGTATGAGAGTAACCCGCGCCTGAACGACCAAGCCGTGGAGGCCGTCGCCAAGAGCCTGCGGGAGTTCGGGTTCCGCCAGCCTGTCGTGGTCGACGCCGACGGCGTCATCGTCTGCGGCCACACGAGGTACAAGGCGGCGCTGAAGTTGGGCCTCAAGCAGGTGCCCGTCCACGTGGCCAAGGACCTGACGCCGGCGCAGGTCAAGGCGTACCGCCTGGCCGACAACCAGACGGCAACGCTGGCGGAGTGGAACTACGACCTCTTGCCGCTGGAACTGAAGGACCTTCAGGGCATGAACTTCGACCTGAGCCTGCTGGGGTTCGACACCAGTGACCTGGCCACGATTCTCGACCCCGACGGCACGCAGGGCCTATGCGACCCCGACGACGTGCCGTTGCCGGGCGATGAGGCCGTCACGCAGCCGGGCGACCTGTGGGTCCTCGGCAACCACCGGTTGCTCTGTGGCGACAGCAGCAAGGCCGAGGACGTGGACCGGCTGCTGGCGGGCGCCCCCATTCACCTCGTGAACACCGACCCGCCGTACAACGTCAAGGTCGAGCCGCGGTCGAACAACGCCATCGCAGCCGGCCTGTCGTCCTTCCCGGCGTCCGACCCCCATCGTGGCCTCACGCACCACCAAGCGTTCGACGTGGCACGCCAGGGCCCCAAGGCCGCTACCACCAAGAAGTTGCGCCCCAGGGACCGGCAGCTGGTGAACGACTTCATGTCGGACGAGGCGTTCGAGAAGATCCTGCACGCCTGGTTCGGCAACATGGCCCGCGTGCTCCTGCCCGGCCGGTGCTTCTACATTTGGGGCGGGTACGCGAACCTCGGCAACTACCCGCCGGTGCTGAAGGCCTGCGAACTGTACTTCTCGCAGGGCATCGTGTGGGACAAGGAGTGGCCGGTCCTGACGCGCAAGGACTTCATGGGGGCGTTCGAGATCTGCTTCTACGGGTGGCGCGAGGGGGCTGGCCACAAGTGGTTCGGCCCCACCAACGCCACCGACCTGTGGCACATCAAGAAGATTCCCCCGCCGCAGATGCAGCACCTGACCGAGAAGCCCGTGGAACTGGCGGTGCGGGCCATCCAGTACTCATCCCAGGCGGGCGAGAACGTCCTGGACCTCTTCGGCGGCGCCGGCGGCACGCTTATCGCCTGCGAGCAGACGGGCCGGCGGGCCTACCTCATGGAGCTCGATGCCCTGTACGCGGACATTATCGTCCAGCGCTACGAGCAATTCTCGGGCAAGAAGGCCGAGCGCGAAGGGGCCACCAGACCAAAACAGCCGGCCACGGCACGAGCCGTAGCCGTGCCAGGGAAAGGGAGCCCGGGCGCGCGGAAGCGGAAAGCCCGGAAGACCGGCCAGGCGGCGAAGGTCTGATTTTGGCCGAGGCTCGGGCCGAAGAGGCGCCCAGGCGTGCTGCGCCTGGGCGCGTCGCGGAGGTGGAATGATGCTACTGGCGTGCGGCGCTCAACTCGAACTGCCCCCGGTCGACCTTGTGGAACCGGGCATCCTTGCCCTTCGTCGCTATCTCGCGGACGATGGCGGCGTACAGCGTCGCGGCCGGCGTCTTGCCCTTGGTCTGCCACAGGCCCTTGGCGAGGACCTTCTCGACGATGGTCTTGCAGTTCATCGGGGCCTTGGCATCCTTCAGGACGTCCGCGGCCAGCGTCAGGATGCCCGGCTTCCGTTGGCCCTTGGGCCTGGCGGCCTTGGCCTTCTTCGCCCGGCGGTCGGCCTCGGCGGCCTTGATGGTCTTGTCGAGTTCGGGGTCCGGCTTGGCGACCTTGGCGGCGACCTCCTGCCGGTAGGCGGCGACCTTGGCGGCCTTCACCGCCTTGGCGGCGTCCTTCTGTGTCCGGTAGTGGGCCTCGAGGGGGTTGGTGGCTTCGCCCCCGGCGGCCCCCGGCGTGGCCTTGGCATCCTTGCCCAACCGGCCCGCCGGCGTGGCCCCTGGGCCAACGTGGGCCGCCGCAGAGGGTGCGACGATCTTGAGGACGGCCTGGCTCGCCGGTTTTGCCTCGGCCCGCAGCCGCTGGGCGGACTTGATGCGGACGGCCTTCTTGGTGGCCAGGTTGACCGCGTCCCAGCCGCCGTAGCGCGACTCGGCGGTGATACGGACCCGGGCCAGTTTGCCGGACACCTTGGCGACGTACTCGCCGCCGATCTTCACCTCGTGCTTCTTCATGGCCATACTCCTTTCGGCGGAATTGCCGGGCTGGGGGCCGCCGGCGGGGCGGCCCGTCGCCGGGCCCCTCCGCTACGGGCCCGCCTCTTCGACCAAGCGGTCAAGCGCTTCGGGGCCGCCCAGGACATCCATCACCAGGAGGTTGGTGAACCACATCATCTCGCAGGCGACCTTCTTGTTGGCCGTCTTGCCGGCCAGGAGGTAGGTGGCCATCGCCGCAACCGCCTGCGGGCTCAAGGCGTCGCGGAGGACGTCCCGCAAGAGGGCGGTCTGCTCGCCGGAATAGGCCACCATCTCATGGCGTCGGCTTCTCCGCGTCGGCTTCTCGGCGTCGACCTTCTCCGCGAGGAACGTCTGCCACGCGAGGCGGGTCATCGGCTCGTGGGCCTCGACCCAGCCGTCGCCCTCCACCCACCAGAGCCGTGGGTCCACCGGGTCCGCCGTGGCCCGCGCCCGGCCCCGCGCCAGGCGGTTCGCCTCGCGGATTGTAAGGACCTGATTCGTCATGTTCGTCTCCTACCGGCGGAATTGCCGGGCTGGGGGCCGCCGGCGGGCGGCCCGTCGCCGGGCATCTCCTGCTCAAAGTTCCATCATGTCCGCGACGTAGTGCACCAGGAACCCCAAGGACCTCGTGGATACCCGCGTGCCTTCGTCGGCCGACAGGCCGTCGGCCAGGACCGCCCTGGCCGCCGCCTGAATACCAAGGTGCCGCTCGTCCTGAAACTCGGGCTCGGGACTCCAGCCCGGGAACAGCACCTGCTCGTCGGTCGCCTCGAGTCGCTCGGCGGCCCGTCGCAGGAGGTCCACCACCTGCTTTTGCGTTCGCTCATTCATGGCGCCGGCCTTCTCGGCCTTGGCCGCCTCGCGGGCGGCGTCATGCAGGGCCTGGCCTTCCTCGGCCTGGGCCTGGCGGATGGCCGCCAACCTCTGCTGCGGATTCGGGTTCTGGGTCGTCTTCATCTTCGGCTCCTTGTCCTGGTTCGTGGTTCGTATCGCCATACCACATACATCATGTGCTGCTTTCGGCCACCGGGCAAGGCGAATATGAGGGACTCTCCATATCACGGGCCGCACACAACGAGGCCGGGGCACTAGACTTATGACGCCACGCCCAGGAATTGCGAGAATTCAGAATGGCCGATGACCGGCAGGATGGCCACGAAACGCTGAACCCCGCCGCCTTGGGTGCCGCCGACGTGGCCCGGCTGCTGGGCGTGCCGGTGGCGGTGGTCGAGCAGCACCTGGCCGAGGGGGCGCCGCATGCGGCCGACGGCAGTGTGAACCTCGTGCACTACGCCGCGTGGCTCAACCGGGAACTCGCGGCCCGGGCTGGCGGGGTGGAGGCGGCCGACCTGTCCGCCGACGCTCGGGCTATGGCGGACAAGTCCGCCGAAGCGAAGCGGGGCGCGGATGGCGATTGACCTCACGAACCTGTCGCAGACGGAACTCCTCCAGGTCGTGAACGCCACGCCGCTGGGGACGGTCCTGACGCGCTCGCGGCTCAGGCGCCAGATGGACGCCGCGGCCCTGCGGATTGGCGACGGCACCCGCATCCACTTCGTCAAGTACGTGCGGTGGCTGGTCGGCGAGCACGGCCGGCCGCGACCGAAGGCCATCGACTACGCCGAGTCGCGCCGGCGTAAGACCGAGCGGAGCCGCGCCGCCACCAAGGCCAGTCAGGACATCCACCCGATTCCGGAGATCACCGACTACGACCGCCGCAAGGCCGCCGGAGGCTCCTTCCGGCTTTTCTGCGAGACATACTTTCCTGGGGCGTTCTGGCGGCCGTGGTCCAAGGATCATCTCCGGGTGGTGGCCAAGATTGAGAAGGCCGTCCGCGAAGACGGGCTCTTCGCCTTCGCCATGCCGCGCGGGTCGGGCAAGACCGTCCTGGCCAGGTGTGCGGCGCTTTGGGCCATCCTCTACGGATACCGCCCCTTTGTCTGCATGATCGCCGGCAGCCAGGACAACGCGCGGGAACTCCTGAGGCCCGTCTGCATGTTCATCCTGGAAGAGCCGCTGCTCCTGGAGGACTTTCCTCGAAGCGCCAGCTCCAGCAGCACATTCAGGGGCGCCTGACACACCTCCATTGGGGCACGGACATGATCGTATTCCCGTCCATCGAGGGCGAGTACCTGCCCAAGGCGCTGCGCGATGAGGGCGTGGAGGTGTCGCCCTCGGGGGGCTCGATTATCACAACCACGAGTCTCGACGCCAACCTTCGTGGTCAGCAACACACCCGCCCCGACCGGACCATCATCCGGCCGTCGCTCGTTCTTCTGGATGACCCGCAGACGCGGGAGTCGGCCCGTTCGGTTCTGATGACCAAGAAGCGTCTGGAACTCCTGAATGGCGACGTCATGGGCATGGGCGGCCCCGGCGAAATGATCTCGTCGCTCATCACCTGCACGGTGATGTACGAGGACGACCTGGCGGACACGCTGCTCGACAAAGAGAAATCGCCGGAGTGGGACAGCGAGCGGACGCGCCTGGTCTACGCCTTCCCCTCAAACGAGAAACTCTGGCAAGAGTACGCCGACATCCGGCACGCGCGGGGCAAGACTCCTGCCACGGCCTTTTACCGCCGGCACCGGGCGGCGATGAACAAGGGCGCGAAGGTCGCCTGGCCGGCACGGTTCGACAAAAAGAAGGGCGAACTGAGCGCCATCCAGCACGCGATGAACCTGCGCCTGCGGATGGGGCCCGAGGCATTCTCGGCGGAGTGCCAGAACGAGCCGCTACAGGATCAGCTGCACGACGATGTTCTTACGCCAGAGCAGGTCTGCGAGAAAGGGAGCGGCCGCCCCCGCGGCGAGCTGCCGCTGGCGTGCACCAAGGTCACCATGTTCATCGACGTCCACGACCGGCTCCTGTACTGGTGCGTCTCGGCCTGGCAGGAGGACTTCACCGGGTACATCATCGATTACGGAACTTTTCCCGAGCAGCGGCGTCCTTACTTCACGATGGCCGACGCCCAGCGGACGCTGGGCCGGGCCTTTCCGGGCATGGGGACCGACGGCGCAATTCAGGCGGGCCTCGAGCGTCTCGTCGCGGAGAGCCTGGCGGAGGACTGGAAGCGCACGGGCGGGGGCCTGATGAAGATCGACCGGCTGCTCGTAGACGCTGGATACAAGCCCGGCTTGGTGGCCGCGGTGAAGCACAAGGTGGGCGGCGCCGCGATGATGCTCTCGAAGGGCGTGGGCATCAAGGCCGGCCGCAAGCCGATGTCGAGTTACGCCCGCCGGCAGGGCGAGGTCCACGGGCATTTCTGGATGATCCCGAACGTCTCGAAGTCGAGCGAGTTCCAGCACGTGCAGGTGGATGTGAACTACTGGAAGACGTTTGTGCACGCGGGGCTGGCGACGGCCGCCGGCGACCGGGGCGCCATCATGCTCTTCGGGAAGAAGTCCAAGGACCACGAACTCTTCGCCGAGCACGTGGCCCACGCCGAGACCTGGGTCGAGACCCAAGGCCACGGCCGTGTGGTCCACGAGTGGTCCCAGAGGCCCTCCCGGCCCGACAACCACTGGTTCGACTGCTTGGTCGGCTGCGCCCCTGCCGCGTCGATGTGCGGCGTGAAGGTGCCCGGCCAGGAGGAGAAACCCGCCCGCCAGCGGAAACGGTACACGCAGGCGGACCTGATGAGGAGGCCGGGCTGATGGCGACGAAGGCGAAGAAGGCGGCGGCGGCCAGGCCACCCGCCCCGGCCGAACCGAAACAGGCCGAGAAGCCCGCGCCGGCGGCCGGCCTTGAGCGTCGGCATTGGGGTTGCCGGCATTTCGAGGTACTCTCGACGCAGCGGATACCGGGTCGGATCATCCGTCGCCGCGAGTTGGGCGTCAGTCCAGCCTGCCTACCGGTCCTGAACGTCACACGCGGGACGCTGCCGATGGCCTGGCCGCCGACACCAGGGCGAGGCCCGACACGGCCGGAAACCCGAGCGGCCTTTCTCTTGCGGTTCGCCTGCTCCTGGTGAAACCGGACGCGTACCGCTACTTCTTCGGCGTCAGCTTCGCGATCCCGGCGGCCAGCGCCTTCAGGTTGGCGGCCTGGGTCGTATACTCCACCGTCTTGGCTTTGCGGGTGCCTGACACCAGGCGGCCCAATCGGAGAAGGCCGAGGTGGCCGCTGACCGTCGGCGCCTTGGAGTCCAACGCCTTGACCAGAGCGGTCACGTTCTGGGGGCCGGCCGCCACCGACTTCAGCATGGCTAGAGCAGTTCACGTTTGGATGTAGCGTGTGCCGATAAGAGTAGGCATGGAAACCTACTCGATAGATCTGCGGGAGCGTGTGGTGCGGGCGTGCGATGAGAGCGTGCACACGCACGAGGCGATCG
>Ga0307380_10007931_pt1 | contig 13686 bp, 11 predicted proteins | sample UN3MG_FD_202239 | JGI IMG/M metagenome (GOLD analysis project Ga0307380, IMG submission 202239) | Soil microbial communities from Risofladan, Vaasa, Finland - UN-3 | ecosystem: Environmental > Terrestrial > Soil > Coastal area > Acid sulfate soil | place: Finland: Risofladan, Vaasa | collected... | reverse complement strand
CGTGTTCACCGGTGACCCGGTGTTCGTCGGTGGGAGCCTGCAGGCCGAGACCACCGATTACCTCAACCAGCCTGACATGTCCTCGGCGTACAGTGGGTCGCGTACGTGGGTCATGCGCTACAAGGCCGAGGTTGACGGCGGCACGTCAACAACTTGGCTGATGCGCGGTGCGGCTGATGGGTCTGGTGACGATGGGCTCGCCCTGTTCCTCGACTGGTCGAGCGCTTCTGCGTTGCGGTTCCGTGCACGCGACGTTGCGGGCGCTGGGATCGTAGCTGTGAACTGGGCGTGGAAGCCGACCGTTGGGACATCCTACTTCATTGCGATCGTATTCGACATCGCTGGCACTGGGGACGTCTGGGCACGGGTGTTCGAGGCAGGCAACGCGACACCGGTGTTCAGTTCCGCGGGGACTGCGATCGGTGCAGGGCAGTCGTGGACATCGAGCACCAACATCGGAGTTGATGAAGCCGCTGCCGACCCAGCGAACAATGCCAAGATTCGTGATGTGCGGTTTCACAATGAAGCGACTGGGGACGCCAACCTGGGTCTGATCGCCGATGGAACCGGCTACACGACCAACCTGGTCTGGCGTCTCCTGTCCGTGGACGAAGAGAAGTCGGAGTCGACTTTTAACCGCGGAAACTACCTCGTGGACTACACAACGCTACGCGAGGACGCGCAGTTGCGCCCCGATTCAGTGGTCGATGACGGCGCGCACAGCCCGTTGTGGATCTACGACTTCGGTTACGTGACCCGCCAGATCCTCGAAAAGCTGGTCGCGGCGGGTGTCGAGCCCACCGTGGTCTCGGAGTAAGCATGGCTATCGATCGAGATATGGTCAACTGGAACAGCAACCAGCGTGCCGACATCAGTGAGATGCGCGCTCACGAGCGCAACTCACGATCGGACATGCGCAGGTCGATTGACAACCTGCTGTTCGGGTCCAACGCATCCGGATTCAACCGGGTCTTTGGCAATTTCAAGGTCACGGCGAGCAACCCGGCTGATGCGGTCGTCAGCGTGAACGCGGGCGTCGCAGTCGGAGCAGAGGTGCTCGACGATCAGACCAACGAGCATGGCGTCATGTTCGGCCGAGACGGCGAGAGCAGCAAGGCGCTCGACTTCTCGTCGCTCGGCGCAGCGACCTACAACGTCTGGGTGCGGTTCTCCAATGACCCCGGTGAGCCGGGTGTGCGCGTGTTCTACAACGCCGACACCCAACAGGAAGAGGCTCAGACGGTCGACACGAGGCTCGTTCACGACTGGGACGTCACGATCTCGATCGTATCACCTGGTGATGAGTGGATTCTGCTAGCGGAAGTCGTGTGGGGTGGTGCTACGATCGCCGCAGGGAACATCACCCCCAAGCGGCACATGTTCTTCGAGGGTGACGCCGGAGCAGCCTACGCTCACGAATGGGGCGACGGTGCGAACGATCGGGATTCCGACAGAGCGAACAACGGTGTGCGGGCGCTGTACGAGCACACCCATGCCGTGCGAAGGCAGATCGAGGAGATCTTCGACGACCTACTTGGAACGAAGTGGTACGAGGTCCCTCCTAGCAACTTGCAGGAGGCTCGCGACCACATCGACGATTCGAGTGACCCCCACGGGGCGATCTTGACTCAGACTCAGCTGGACCTGACGACGCTGACGAACGTGGAGACGCTGCTCATCGAGAACAGCGGAGGCGACCCGGCTTCTCGCTACTTCGTGATCACAGCGAACGAGCTGTACCAGAACCGGATGCTCATCGCCGATACGGCCGCCCATGGCTGGGGTGACTGGGCGATGACCCTCAGCACCGACATGCCCGCCGCATCAGGCAAGTACGCGTGGACGGGCATCATGAGCGCTACACCGGGGCACCAAGTTGCATCGGTCATCAACATCAACGATCGGCTCTACGGCGCGAGGTTGGCGGAAAACGCCGAGATCGAAGGCATCACGGTCTACTACTACAACGACAACGCCCCAGACACCTTCGACATCATCATCAACTTGGTGCGGATCTCCAAGACGACCTTCACCCGGTCTACGATATTCACCGACACCACTCTGAGCGGCACCGGAGCTGCTCTTCTCTCGTACACGGTCGGCGCTGGCACCGCTCTCGACACCAACACCTATTGGTACGAGCTGGAGGTGATCATTCAGTCCGACGGAGTGGCCCTTTCGGCCGACTGGGGAGTGTACGGGGTCGCGATTCAATACGAGAAGTCGGTGTTCTTCGGCTGATCGTGAAACCAAGTGGAGGTCACCATGAGTGACGTGTTCGGAAAGCTGAAGAGCGACCGGTTGTGGATTCTCGCGATCTACGCGGTCGTGGTCATCCTCAATGCCGTGATGCCCGATACGCTTGAGATCCCAATCGAGCAGATGACCGAGCTGGGCTACGCGGTGATCGCGTTCATCCTCGGGAAGTCCATTCGCGGCACCGTCGGCGGGTCGATGTTCGAAGGGGGCCTCAACGCCATCGTCGGAACGCTGTCTTCCGAGGCCGGAAAGCGCCTTCCTGGCCAGTCCGAGGAGGCGACCGACCCTGGGGTCGCTGGACAGCCGGCGGGGTCGTAGGCTATCCTGCCGGCGGCCTATGCGGCTGGCGGGGGGTGAAGCACCCGCCAAATGACAGGCCCCCGACGACTTCGGACCTTGGGAAGGGAACGGAAAGTCGTCGGGGGCCCGGCCCTGGGAGGGGCCTACAGATGACACTGCGAGACCAGACTACATCGTTCAACGGGCGCCCGCTAGTACGCGACTGGGAGATTCGGATCCCAGTCAGTGTTAACCGGGCTTTGACCCTCGCTCTCAAAGGGTCAGAATACCTCGTCTACACGACCCTTCTGACCTACGCGAACGACCGCGGGTTCTGCTGGCCCACGGTGCGCACGGTGGCGCAGCTCGTCGGGCGAGCCCGGGAGACGGTGTCCCGAGCACTGCGCCGGCTCAAAGAGCTGGGGCTGGTCTCGGAGGGGACCCGGGAGTACCTCAACAAGCGTGGACAACGGGTCGTAAAGGCCGCTTGGACGGTGCATGCGCCGCCACCGTACACGCTGCCTAGTGTCCCGAAGGGGATGGCGAAGCCTCGTTCCGGCTACTTGTCGGCGTTCTACCTGGCGATGGGCCTGGACAAGGACGGGTTGGTGCCTGATTCTCGGCGTTCAAGCGAATGTGACGTACAGGTCACCGGAGGAACAAGCACCATCCCGACCCCTGACGGGGTCGTACCTAGCGGTACTCCCCCGAGGGGTCGGGGGGCTGACGCCTCGGAGGTCGAAATTGGACACGATCGAGATGGAGAACGCAGTCAGCCAACTCCAGGCACCGAAGGAGGTGATCGAAGAGGTGAGACACCTGGTTGCGTACAAGAAGCTCGATCTCCCACCCAGCTGGGTCACGAGTGCGTTGATGTCGTTCCGCTCGATCCTGAAGCGGGAAGACGGGTCGACGAGGACGTACGGTATGGATCGCGACCTGGAACGCTTCTATACGCACTCGTGGGGACGTTGGTGCGAGGAACACGGCTTCGGTCCAGATCGGTGGACCGAAAGAAGGTGGATGAACGCATGGCACGCGGACACCACCTGGGATGGCTGGACCAGTTTGATGACCTCTACGGGGCGCTTCGGGACTGGACTCCTTTCCCACGTGGAGCGGGCACTGACCCTACGCCTGGGCCGCCCGGCTCCGAGAATCCTGGACCACAGAAAGCGCGTCGACATGGGCCTGCGCCCATTCCCGCGCCGCCCGACGCTGTGGTCGCATCAGGAGGAGGCAGTGCAGGCTTGGCGGGATTCCGGACACCGTGGGGTTATCGATCTGCCCCCTCGCTCGGGAAAGACTCGCCTAGCAGCTGCAGCGATCGTGGACGTGGGAGTTCCGACCCTGATGGTCGTCCCCAGGGTGGAGTTGGTACGTCAGACTGTGGCGGAGTTCACGACGGTGCTCGGGGAGGGCACAGCGGTGGCGGTGTCCGGAGGAACCTCGGCAGCGACCAGAAAGCGGGCTCTCGCGATGATTCGATGCCCTATCTGGGTGGCGACCCCTGCAACCGCGCTCCAGCTCGACCTGCCGAGTCGCGCGATGCTCGTGATCGACGAGTTCCACCACAGCAGCGCCAAGACGTATCGCAAGATCTCGAAAGGCTGCACGCACGCATTCTACCGCTTGGGGCTCACGGGGACGCACTTCCGAGCGGACGGCACCGACATGGTGATGCGCTCGGTGTTGGCGCGAGCGGTGTACAGCCGGACGGTTCAGGAGATGGTGCAGGCGGGGGTCGTAGCCCCGACAAAGGGTGTCATGGTGCAGACCCGTGGCGAGGCAACGGGTCGGAAGACGCCCGACATGGAGCATCGCAACAAGCTGATCTGCTGGGCTGCTCAACATTTGGCGAGTCGAGGTAAGCGCGTGCTCATCCTGGCCACCGAGATCCGGCATGTTGAAGCACTGGCGGCTGGTATCCCCGGCGCTGTAGCGGTCGACGGTCGCGACAACAAAGCGGTGAGGCCCGCTCTCGACGATCTCGAAGCTCGGCGGATCCATGTAGTCGTAGGGACGAGCGTGATCGGTGAAGGGGTCAACGTCCCGGCAGCTGACGCCATGGTGTACGCGGCTGGCTCGCGCTCTCGTGTGAAGGTCGTTCAAGACACGTTCCGCATCCTCACAGCGCATGAGGGGAAAACTCACGGCGTGCTGATCGACTTCGCGGACGAGCACGACGACGGTGCGGTCATGCGCGCGGCAGAGCGCTTGCACTACTACCGGCAGAACGGGTTCGAGATGGACGTTGTGCCGCCAACCGGTCTTATTCGCTGGCTAGACGACAACTGCTGAACGGCCGGTATGAGCCGACTAGGAGGTTCGATTGAACGCTCGGATGTGGCATAGGAAGATCGGCGATTCGGCATGGCAGCATCTGCTCAAGCACAGCGGAATCGAGCCTGACGTGCTCGCCAGCGTGCTCAACACGGCATCGGAGATCGGGTTCCGGGCGCCGGAGCAGCAGCCGACCATCAATCCGCAGGGCACTGTCGTGTTCTGGCCGAAGGCAACGCTGACATGGCGTGGGTTGGTCGAGTTCCACCGGAAGAGCGGGCATCGGTTCTACCTGCTCGATGCGGCGCTTTTGGTGGAGTCCTGCGGCCAGTTCCTTCTCCCCAGGCTGCAGGAGGTCTTGAGCGCGTACGAGGGGCTGTGCGAGTCCAGGGGCATCGAGCCCGTGCCGTTCAACGACACCCTCTTCGTCGGTGGTGAGAAGTCGTTGTCGATCGGCCTGCTGAACCAGTTCTTCGAACAGGCGCGAGCTGGCACGACTCGCAAGGTCGTCACTGTCCGTCGGGATTCCTAGCTCGTGAACGAGATCGAGTTCTTACGAGCTTACAACCAGGTGAGGCAGGGTTGGGGGTTGGGCACACTGCGGCAGACCCTTGGACGCCTGAAGGACTGTGGCACGTTCCTGTCCTGGTGCGAATCGGAGTCGATCGATCCCGAGCTGTACACGCGAGCGCGGTTCGACGCGATCTCTGGTGGACGAGGCATTCAGGTTGCGGCTCTGAGATCAGAGAAGTTCGTCGGTAAGTTCAAGGTCTGGGGCGTACAGCGGCAGGCAGCGCAACGGAAGGCCGAGAACGAGCACGAGCTGCCGGTCACAGGCTCGACAACAGTACGGAAGGCGTACCTCGAAGCTCTGCGGCGTGTACGAGTGTACGAGCGGGAAGAGTGCTTGTACGACTTCGAGACCCAGCACGACCCTGAAAGCCCGACCTGCGGGCGATGTGAGCTGAAGGAGCGCTGTAGTGCAAGGGGGTGAGTTCACGCCGCATATGCAGCGGGTTCTGGTGCACCTGTGCATCGAGGACCGATCTGTGATTCAGCTGATTCAACAGCTGGAATCGGAACGTCTTCTCGCGTTCACCGATCCGACTGCAGCATGGGGGTGGGCCACGCTCACGCGCCTGGAGCGCCCGACCCGCTCCCAGCTGGAGAACGAGTCGCTCAAGATCTCGCAGGGTGACCCATCGAGGATTCACCTACTGCATCTGCTCGGTGAGCCGGTGTACTCCGATATGGACTACGTCCACGGCAATCTGATCGATTTCGCCCGGATCCAGACCTACCGTGCCGCTTTCGACGAAGCTGCGCAGCTGTGGAATCGCGGCGAGCATCAGCAGTCCATGGACTACATGTCGACGCGAATCGACGAGATCCGACGTCTGGGCGGCATCGGTGTACGCGATGAGACCTGGTACGCTGAGACCTACGAGGACCGGTGGGATGATCGGCGAATGGGAGCACATTCGTCGCTGGACCAGGTTCCGACCGGCATCGAGTTGTTTGATCGAGCCCTGGGTGGTGGGGCGCGTCGTGGGGCTACTCACGTATGGCTAGCGTATTCAGGCGTCGGGAAGTCGTTCGCTCTTGTCGACCAGGGAGTAGGCGCGCTGCGTATGCGTCAGCGGGTGGCGCATTTCGTGCTCGAAGGCGGGTCGAGGTACATCTTGGAGCGCTACGACGCGGCTTTCACCGGCTTGAAGACGTCCCTGATTCGACGTGGCGATGTTGATCGTGCTTCGGTCGAGCGCGTGATGAACGAGCTGAGGCTCTACAAGAAGAATCTAGTCCTGCGTGGTACGTCCGATCTGCGGGGGCAGCCGGACATCAGCTGGTTCTATGCCGAACTCGATCGTCTCAAGGACGATGAGAACTTCATCCCCGATGTGCTGGTCATTGACTACGGCGACCTGATCTCGGCGGAGGGGAAGGACGAGCGCGTCACGCAGATTCGAGCCTGGGAAGGCGTGCACAAGCTCGGTGAGTACCGCATTAGTCCCCGACACCCAGGATGGGTGATGTGGAGCGCTACGCAGGCTGTGAGGCCCAACCCGGGCGCTGACGAGCGCGAACACTGGCTCTATCCGCGGGACATCGGCGAAGCGTGGGGCAAGGTGAAGCCTTGCGAGTTCATCGCCTCGATCAACCGTACGAGCGAGGAGAAAGTAGGGGACCGGGCTCGTGTCATGATCGGTAAGAACAGGTTTGGGGCTGAGGGGGTCCGGGTGCGGGTGTCCACGAACTACTCGATGGGACGGTTCATCGACCCTCTTGCTGTACAGGAGGCGGTTGGTGCGTAGACCGAAGGCGCTGTACCCGGAGGAACTCCGATTCCGCTTCGATCGGTGGATCGAGGCGCATTGTCTCGTTTACGAGCAGTCCGGACCGGAGTGGTTGATCGACTGTCCGAGGTGTGGACGCGAAAAGCTAGCTGTGAACGTCGATATGAAGGCGTTCCACTGCTTCGTTTGTCCGTTTGCCGGCTGGCACCCGGTGCAGCTGGTGGCTGCCGTTCTTGCGGTCAACGAGGCCGAAGCCCGCCAGATTGCGGCTCAAGACGCTTCGGGCGTGGCGACTGGCCCGATCGTGGTCGAATTGCGAGACGATCCTGCTGTCGTGCGTCCGGATGAGTCATTACCGCCGGGGGCGTTCCCTTGGACGGCACCGCTGGATGATGCCGCGGCCCACTACCTGCGGATGCGGGGGATCCCGCCGGAACACGCCATCGGGCTTGGCGCGTGCAGTGTGATCTCGAACGGTGACGATACCAAGGCGAATCGGGCGCTACAGGGGCGTGTGCTGTTTCCGATCTGGAACTCTGTTAGTCGTCCGGTGTTCTGGGCGGCACGCGCTACGCATAACGAGACTACGGCGAAGGTCATCAATATGCCCAAGCCCTGCCGGAAGATGCGTCACCCGCCCGATTGCACCTGCTACCACGAGGAATGGGGTCTCCGTCCAGTCAAGGGCGCAGCTGGCGCTGACGAGGTCTTGATGGGGCTTCACTGGCTACGTCCAGGCGAGCCTGCCGTCCTGGTGGAGGGGGTCACTGACGTAGCCGTGTGCGGACCCGGGTTTGCTGCTGCTCTCGGAGCCCATTTGTCCCTCGCGCAGGCTGTTTTGCTCGCGAGATCTGGCGTCTCCGAGGTCGTTCTGTTATTCGACGGCGACGCTGGGGGAGCGAAGGGCCTGATCCAGGCCGAATCGATGCTCCGTCAGCTGTCGGTCCCCGTTCGCGGGGTCCTGTGTCCGAACGAGACAGATCCGGGGTCATTAGGTAGGGAGAAAGCGCTTGAAGTCGTAATGAGCGCCCCGCCAGTGGGAGGAGTTCGAACCCTCGGGTTGACCGCGAGTTCGATCCGGCCTAAGCTCCGGAAAGCTCTGAAACCGATCGTAGCGCCGTTAAAAGGGCCCTGATCGCGTATAAAAAACCGTCTTTCACTATAAAGTAGAAGGCGGGAGCCTTCTCCGCCCGCATGACGCGAGCAGATCAACAAAAAGTGGCTGGAGGCCAACATGAGCATCATCATCACGAGTTTCGTCTACAACGTGGAGACCGAGGGCTACGACCTCGGCTTCGAGGGCAAGCTGACCAAGGCGGCGGCGAAGAAGGCCGGGCTGACCTTGTCGAACGGGAGCACCATCGCCCTCACCGGCGACGCCGATTCGGCCACTGACGAGATCGCTGCGCTGAAGGCGGTCGAGGCGGAGGTCGCTCACGCTGTCGACGGCGAGCGTGACGAGGCAGATCAGGAGTGGTTCGGGTTCTACCTCGACGAGCTGCCCGTCCAGGCCCCGCCCCCGGTTCAGGTCGTCGAGGAAGACGACGCCGACGAGGAAGACGACGCCGACGAGGACGCCGACGAGGACGAGGACGCCGACGAGGACGAGGACGAGGACGAGGCTCACCCCCGCGTGGTCGAACTCGAAGCTCTGGCGATCACGCGCCTCCGCAAGGAGGCGAAGGCAGCCGGTCAGGACACGAAGGGTGCGAGCCGCGAGGACATGATCGCCTTCATCCTCGACGCCGAAGGGATCGGCGACGACGACGAAGACGAAGAGGTCGTGGTCGAGAAGCCGAAGAAGGCCGCTGCAGCGCCGAAGAAGGCCGCCGCGGCGCCGAAGGAGGCTGCTGCGGCGCCGAAGAAGGCCGCCAAGTCCGAGATGAGCATGGCGGATCTGCGGAGCGCTGCAAAGGCACTCGGCTGGAACACCTTCGGGATGAAGAAGGCGCGCCTGCATGAGATCGTCGCCGCCAACGAGGAGTTCGAGGAGGCCCCCGCGCCCAAGAAGGGCAAGGCAGCGCCGAAGAAGGCCGCCGCGGCGCCGAAGGAGGCTGCTGCGGCGCCGAAGCCGAAGAAGGCCAAGGCCCCGAAGGCCCCCAAGATCCCGAAGCGGTCCAAGTCCGACGAGGAGGCGGAGGCGATCGCGCCGATCGTCAAGAAGCTACGACCGTTCATCAGCGAGCTGATGGAGGCGTTGGGCTCCGAGCGCAAGGCGCGCGTGGCGCTGTCCTCGATCGTCTCCGAGATGGACCCGAGCGACCGCGGCAACGCGCCGATCGGTTTCCCGACGGGGAAGACGCTGCAGATCACCAAGCGGCACCGTGACCACGGTGAGTGCGTCTACACGCTCAAGTTCGGCGATGACGGCCGGTCCGTCCAGCTCGTCGGGTTCCAGGGTGGCGGCGCGGACCGTACGCTGGGCTACGACGGCGCTGGTGGCATCAAGGGTGCGGCGAAGAAGAAGTTCACGTTCGAGAACTGCAACCACTTCTTCCAGATCGTGACCGGTCGCGAGTACCCGCGCTTGCCGCTCCACTCGTTCCTGGCCGGCGCCGCCATCGAAGAGGTCTAGTGTTTGGGTCTGAACTGGTAATTAGGCCGGTTCAGACCCTGGGACGGGGGCATTTACTTTCGTGGTGGCGCCCCCGTCCCACCAGCTCATGCTATCGATCTCGCGTCTTGGCCTCCAAGTCGAACCGGTAGTAGCTCGGCGCGAGATCGGTAGTTTGATCGTCTTTTATAGACCGTCTTTCTCTATGAGGTGGACGGACGGACTGTTTTTGTCCGTCCTGTCTGGTACAACAACCCCAACGTTGCAGGAGGCAACCATGGGAATCAAGATGAGCGAAGTCGGCGGTAAGAAGCGTCCGCCGCAGAAGAAGCGTCCGCCCGGTAAGAAGGGTGCACGCAAGATCGAAACCGTCAAGCAGAGCGGCACCGAGGTCGGTGCTGTCGCTGGGCATCACCAGCGTCGTGTGACGCTCAACCTGTTGCGCCACGCAGCGTGCACGCCGAAGGCGCTCGCGCGGGTGCTCGACAAGTTGCCGGGTGTCGAGTGGGACATCCACGCGTTGAGTTCGAAGGATCAGGGGACGTTGTTCGCCAACGTCACCGAGTCGCTGGCCAACCTGGCCCGCGATGAGTTCTCTGCAGATCTGCAGACCATCCGGGATCTGGTACGCGAGCCGCGTCCTGGGAATCCGGATGCGATCTGCGAGTTGTGCGGTCACCCCCACATTCGGTGGGAGTTCGATCTGCTCAACAACGCAGGCGGGCGCGACACCAAGACCGGATCGGTCTGCATCGAGACGTACGGTCTCAACGTCGACGGCTACGGCACCCAGGAAGCGGCTCTCGCCGCTCTGAAGGCCGCGGTCGCGAAGGCGAAGCGCAAGGCTGACATGCAGGACTGGCAGGACGAGCACCCCGAGCACGTCAACGACATGGAGCGGCTCAATGAGCTGCGCCAGTGGCTCTCGCGCAATAGGACGCTCCGCCCCTACACCCTGTACCAGGGTGTCCGACCGCGTTGGAACGACCGGGCGACCATTCTGCTCAAGACCGCTCATGTCTCGATCAAGTACTACCGGCGTGAGCACTTCCTCACTCCGACTCGCACTGTCCAGGTGTACGGATCGGGCACGTCCACCGGGTGTCTGCGCGCCATCGAGGACATGCAGGTCGAAATGCGCCGCGCAGTCGCGCAGATCGACTCGCATCGCAAGTTCTGGGAAGACCTGCTCAAGAGGTCCGAACTGGACGATCGCCAGCGGCGCGCTGTGAACTTCTTCCTGCAGAACGGCACCGATCCGACGCAGGCTGAAGCCAACAGCGCCTACTTCTCCACCCTGATCTCCGACTACCTGTAGAGGTTCGACATGACGACCACCAAGAAGCCCCTGCCCCCGAAGAAGAAGAGCACGACGACGGCGATGTTCGTCAAGATGCCCAACCTCGATGAACCGGTGCCCGTGTGTCGGAACATCGAGAAGTTCCAGATCGACAACTGCAACGTGCAGACCTACCGCAACACGGGAGAGCGTCATCTGCTCGTCCCACGTGAGACGCCCTACCTGTTCGATGAGTCGCAGCTCCGCGAGATCTCGTGGGCAGTGTGGCCTCACGATGGCGGAGATCCGAGCCCCGTGTTGCTGGTCGGCCCGAAAGGGTGCGGAAAGACGTCGATCGTCACGCAGTTGGCATCACGGTGCAACATGCCCGTGTACAGGACCAACCTGACGATCGGCACCTCCGTACAGCACCTGAAAGGCCGCCGCGGTGCCAAGGACGGGTCGACGGTGTTCTTTCCGGGCGTTGTCGTCCGAGCGATGGAGGAGGGAGCCTGGCTCATCCTCGACGAGGTCAGCGGTGCGACGCCGAATGTCGCGATGTCGCTCTTCCCGATCTTGGAGCCCGACGGCGAGGTGTACCTCGAAGAAGCGGAGCCACAGCGCTACGTCCGCCGACACCCAGACTTCCGGGTGTTCATGACGGACAACGTGATCGGGGCCGCGCAGGAGGAGAATCGCTTCTCATACGCTGGGACCAACCCCGACGTGAACGAAGCCCTGCTCGACCGCATCCACAGCACCATCCAGTGTGGCTACCCACCCCCGGCAGCGGAGCATGCGATTGTGCGTGCTCGGTTGAAGCTGGGGAACGACTGGGATGACCACATCAAGTTCGTGATCGTCACGGCGAACAAGATCCGGGCGAACCCCGGCGCCTCCGCGTTTTCCATGCGGATGACGCTGGAGTGGGTGCGCCGCATCGTGGCGGGTCGTGTCGATGCTGGTGGGGTCGTCTACACGCTCAACCCAGATCAGGTGCTGGCAGCTGCTGACAGCGCCTTCCTGCTGAAGATGCGGAGCGCTGCAGACCGCGATCTCGTGCACGAAGTAGTCCGGCGTCAGATCGCCGAAATCTCGGGGGGCTGACATGGACTACAGCAAGGTAGACCTTCTAAACCCAAAGCGCTCAGATGATAGTCCGCTCATCGACGTCAACGATGTGTTCGACGACTACACGATGGTGTGGGCTCGTGTAGGCGAGATCGATGACTTCGAATGGGAGGCGTTCGCGGTGTTTGTTCACCGAGAGCCGGACGATCACCACTTGCGAGTGCTGAAGTTCAGTGGTGACGCCGCGTTGGGTATTGGCAAGGCGCTGAAGCGTAAAGAAGCGTTCAACGTCTACAAGTTCGGCTCGCATGAGATCGAGGTCTTGCATAAGGACCTGCATCCGATCATTGACTTCGAGGTGGCGGCTGAGCTGGCCGCGCGTGTTGCGTTCAGAGGAGGCACTAGGGTCACGTATCGGTGGGAGTTCATCGAGATCAAGCCGCCCGAACTGCTCGACAAGCCCGTGGTCCTCGAAGAGTACACCCACACGATCAAGCGAGGCTTGTTCGGTGCGTCTCGTCGGATGGACGAGCCCGAGCCTGCTGCCTTCACCTTCCACACCACCTTGCAGGATCCGGACAAGCTGCGTCAGCTCATGCGGGCGCAGGAGGGGTGTGGGGGCGGCCTGTTTGAGCGACATCGTCACGAGATCGCGTTGTGGAACCACAGCACGGCACGTGACCACATCAAGGTGTGGACCGCGTGGGCCGACGAGGACAACACGGTGTGGACGCGCTGGGGTCGCGACACGAGTTCGTTGGTGATTCGCAAGGCGAGTGAGCATCAGTCGAGAGATTCTGCGGTCGCAGCTGTGTACGAGCTTGCGAACAACAAACAGAGCGGGGGCTACTACCCGCTCTACACCACCATGGATTGAGAGGTTCGACATGTACAAGATCAACAGTAGGAGCGAGCGCCTTGAAACAGGCGCTGAGAGGCTGGCCCGGACGCTCACCGGGCAGCTTGACATCAAGGTCGTGATCGGCCGGGCACAGGGGGTCGCTCACTTCGACCTGGAGTCGAGGTCGCTCACGGTCCCCGGATACGCCACGATGCCGAACGAGCCCGAGGTCGCCAACGTGTTCCGAGGTATCCTCGATCACGAGTGCGGTCACGCCGTCCACACCGATGCCAGCATCGTCAACCAGCTGCGTGCGCGACAGTACGAAGTCGACTTCCCGCGCATCAAGCACCTGTGGAACATCTTCGAGGATGCGATGATCGAGCGCGAGTGGGTCATCGAGTACCCCGGCAGTCAGCATCACTTCACGGTGCGCGACGAGTGGCTTGACAAGATCGTGACTCGGTCTACCGACCCCGATCATAAGCTGCCCAACGGTGAGCGTTTGGGGGAGTTCGGCGCGTTGTGCCGCGCGTTGTCCTTGTTGTCCCGTAATCGGTCGACTCGATCTCACCTGCATCCACAGGTTAATGCGCAGCTCGACAGGGTGTGGCCTCTCGTCGAGCAGGCGTTTGCTGCCCCCGACACTCGGCGGTGCTGGGATTTGGCTGTGGAGATCTGGGAGCAGCTGAAGGAGCCTCCCGAGGAGCAGGAGGAGGAGCCCGAGCCCGAGGAGGAGGAGGAGGAGCCTGAGGAAGGTGGGGACGACGATCAGGAGTCCGATGCCGGGGATGGCGGCTCCGAGGACGCTGATGGTCCCGGG
>Ga0307380_10007929_pt1 | contig 13689 bp, 12 predicted proteins | sample UN3MG_FD_202239 | JGI IMG/M metagenome (GOLD analysis project Ga0307380, IMG submission 202239) | Soil microbial communities from Risofladan, Vaasa, Finland - UN-3 | ecosystem: Environmental > Terrestrial > Soil > Coastal area > Acid sulfate soil | place: Finland: Risofladan, Vaasa | collected... | reverse complement strand
GAAAAAGCAGAGCAACTTTTCAAGGAGCTGATGCAAAAGCAATTGGGAAAAAACATTAAAATACATTTTAAAATGGTTCCCAGTATTGAAAGAGAACCTTCAGGTAAACTGAGGTATTTCATCTCAGAAATAGACAAGTGAGGCACGATTTTCCTTTGGAATTATTCAGTATGTATCAAGAGAAAATATAGGCATAAAATGGGGCATTTCAAATTTTCTCAGATCCGTAAGTGGCTGGCACCTCCCCATCCAACCTGGCAATCTAAGGAAAGCCGGAATCGGGTATTCCAATTCTTGAACAATGAGAAGGTAAGGTCGCCCCGTGGGCTGCGGATAGATATTGGTTCAGGAAGCCGGCGTCTTGATACAAAAACGCTGAATCTGGATCTTTTAATCGGTGAAGAGGTAGACATTCAGGGAAATTTGTTACATCTCCCGATCAAAGATAAGATTGTAGAAACCGTAGTGTGCACTGGAGTGTTAGAACATGTTTCTGATCCCCATGAGGCTGTGGAAGAAATCTGCAGAGTACTTAAATTTGGGGGAAGAGTGTTTTTGGAGATACCCTTCATGCAAACAGTCCATGCCTCGCCAACAGATTTTTACCGTTGGACACCAGATGGAATACGGCAATTAATGCGCACTTTTAACGTAATCGAGTTTCATGTTGTGGCTGGCCCTGCCTCAGCCCTTGCCTGGCAGTTCCAAGAAACTATGGCTATGTTATTTAGCTTGAATTTCAATGTTCTTTACAAAATAGGTTTGAGGGTTTTCGGATGGTTGGCTGTGCCACTGTCGTGGCTGGATATCCTGTTGGAGCGGAATCCAATGGCATGGCATGCAGCCTCTGGCTATGCTTTAACAGCCGTGAAACGCCAACGTCCAGATGGAAAGGGATAAAAACTTGCAAGATCTTGAGGTCAGTTTTAAATCAGCCTTCTGGCAGCCAACTGCTAGCGTTAAACGACCATTTGTACGCTATCCCAATAAAGAAGCTTCATCCGGAAAGGTTTGGCGGCATTCTTCTGATGATGGCCCCATAAATTTATCAGTGGTCATTCCTACATCTGATGCTTACCGGGACGGCTATTTATTGAAATTGCTCTCCCAGATTGGATGCCAAGATTTATCAGGATTCGAGCTTATAGTTGTGAGGGGCGATCCACGGCAAGGACGGGCCATCAACATCGGAGCGGCGCTTGCTCAGGGCATATATCTATTAACCCTGGATGATGATACTTCGCTGCCCGATCCAGAGACCTTCAGTAAACTGGCAGCTGTAATGGAGGCAAGCCCAGAGATAGGGATAGCCGGTGGGAATAATGTTATTCCATCTGATGCTAGCGCCTTCGTGCACCGTGCCATGCGAGAGATTCCCAGGCGTTCATGGACACCTGTTAAAGGAATCACTGATTCGGATTTAGCAGAGCATCCATGTATGATCATGCGTACTGCTGAATTCAAATCAATTGGCGGCGAGAATGAGCTAATTCCCAGGGGTTTGGACCCGTATCTTCGTCAAGCCTTCCGCGATGCAGGTTTTCGTATAGTATTGGTACCTGGCGTAATCTATCATCACCTGCCTCCAGATGGTTGGCGCAAGCTGCTCAAACAGTTTTTCCGTAACGGACGACAGGCAGCCTACGTCAACCGCTACTATCCCCAATGGGTGATCGAAACCCCGAGTAAGCATGGTGCGTTTGTGTTGAGGATACCGTTATGGCAGCGAATCCTGCGCTATCCGCTACGTCTGCTGCACACCCTAGTAGCAGGGCACTGGATCTGGCTAATATCTCAAATATTTTATGGGGCGGGTTCCCTCTTTTTCTGGATAACTAACATTAGGAGATCTCATATTAATCAGGGATACAATGTCTGATAAAGATCGCAAAAAATGGTTAATGAAGGAAAGCTATTTTGGACGTTCCTGGTCTCACATTTTTTACAGATGGAAGTGCAGCCGGATTATGCTTGGCAAGACAACGCGCAGAGTTCTGCTTAACATGCCCCATAAGTCGCGACGGGTGATTGATCTGGGCTGCGGCTCTGGTGGAAATCTCTTTGAGGTTTTTGATGTGTGTTCTGATATAAAGGGTGTGCAGTGGTTTGGGCTCGACTTGAATATCAGGGAGGTCCTCTTCGGGGCACGCCGCAGTCGCTTTAGAGTCGATGAATGGAAGAAGAGGGCTGTAAATTTCATCGCAGGAGACTTGTTACACTTGCCTCTCGATGATGACAGTATGGACATGCTGTTGTGTTCTGAGGTGTTAGAGCATTTGCCGGAACCTTATCTTGCAATTACAGAAATTGCGCGAGTCCTGAAACCCGGCGCTTACGCCTTTTTCACTACGCCAAATCCAAACAATTTGGTTGAGCGACTGGGATTTGCCATCGACAAGATGACACATGGCGCCTTAAAAAGAGCATTCTGGAAAGGGCAAAACGAGATATCAGCACCTCCACTCAGGGCCGAAGTCGGATTTGGTCACGTTTCGGTTTACCCATATAGAGAATGGCGAGCCTGGCTAGAAAAGGCAGGCCTGGAGGTGATTCGCAAAGTGCGTGGGCCAATGGTATTCGGTGGTCCGTTCTTTGACCAGCATCATTTCATAACAGGCTTAATGATCGCCTTGGATCCTCTGTTAGACAGGATGCCGTTTCGATTTTTATTATCAATTAACCTGGGTATCTTGTGCCGTAAGCATGCGTAGCATTGATTTTCCCGAGATCTAATGACTCTTCATCTCATTATGGCTTTGCAGTATGAGTTGGCAACCCTATTAAAGGAGGTTGGCGTCCTCCAGAAGATTCTTCCGGCAAGCATTAATATATCCGGAGTCAACTTCTTATCTCTCTTAGGGCTTACTCAAGAGGACCCTGGTTTAGAATATCTTTAAACGGACAAAATAATTTGAATATTCTTTTTGCAGCCGATGTATCCATTAAAAAGGTTTTAGGAGGAGCTGAAAGAGTTCTTCTTGAACAGACAACACGTTTATCTGAGAAAGGACATGAGGTTCACGTAATTACCCGAAAACTTCCTTTTCACTCTTCTTCCTATGAAAAGATTAGAAATGTTCTTGAGTGGAGATACGATATAAATAAGAAAAATAGTTTTACATTCATAGTTTCTTCTATTCTCAACTGCCAAAAATTATTCAAACAGATCTCTCAGAAGATTACTATAGATCTTATTAACTTCCATCAGCCTTTTTCCGCATTTGCCATTAATTTATTAAGAAAAACGCAAAAGATAAAAAAAGTTTATACGTGTCATTCCTTGGCTTTTGAAGAATATGAAACCCGATATCCAAAACCATCTAAGATTCTTCCCAGAATTGGCTATAAAATAAATTCATATTCAAGAAGACGTATCGAAAAATATAGCATTTCCAAGTGTGATTTGATTGTAGTATTGAGTGGATTTACAAAAGACAAACTGGTCGAACATTACAAAATAAAACCTGAAAAAATCCATATTATTCCTGGGGGAGTTGACTTAAGTAGATTTGAATTTGAAGAAAATAAGTTAGCAATTCGCAAACAATTAGGGTTGTCAGGAGAAAAATTTATCCTTTTTACTGTTCGGAATTTAGTGCCCCGAATGGGGTTGGAAAATTTAATTTACGCAATGAAAGAAATAATCAGATATGCAAAAGATGTTTATCTCATCATAGGAGGAAAAGGAGAATTAAAGGAAAAACTGTCAAGTCTAATTTCCGAATTAAATTTGATTGATTTTGTCAAACTTCAGGGTTTTATACCCAGTGAGGAGTTACCTCACTACAATCAAGCGGCTAATTTCTTTATATTACCAACCAAATATCTTGAAGGCTTTGGTCTAGTAACATTGGAAGCAATGGCCTGTGGAACACCTGTGTTAGGAACCCCTGTGGGAGGGACAAAAGAAATATTAAATAAATTTAATCCTGCTTTCTTATTCAAAGACACAAGCCCTGAATCAATATCAGACCTTATTCTTAAAAAATACAACCATTATAAAGAAAAGCCTGAGGAATATAATAAAATATCTCGGCAATGCAGGGTGTTTGCAGAAAAAAATTATTCATGGGAAAGAAATATTGATGAAACTGAAACACTGTTTGCTCAATTAATAAAGGAAAAATAGATAATGTGCGGAATCTGCGGGAAGATAAATATTGAAGGGAAGGAAATCCGCAGAGAATTAATTACTCGAATGAATTCTGTACTTACTCACCGGGGTCCGGATGATGAAGGAATATATATCAATAACCCATCTCCAGGAGCTAGCCAGGCGATGGCTTCAGTAGGATTGGGACATAAAAGGCTGAGTATTATTGACCTTTCAGAAGCTGGAAGGCAGCCTATGTCAAACGAGGATGGAACTATACAGATGGTGTTCAACGGAGAAATTTATAATTTTAAAAACCTAAAGAAAGAATTGGAACAGAACGGACACCATTTTACTTCTCAAACTGATTGTGAAGTCATAATCCATCTGTATGAAAAAGAAGGAATTGAATGTATAAAGAAACTAAATGGCATGTTTGCTTTTGCCTTATGGGACAGTAAAAATCAAGCTTTATTCCTCTGTCGGGATCGACTTGGAATTAAACCTTTATTTTATTCCTGGGACGGGAAATCATTGTACTTTGCCTCGGAAATTAAAAGCATTTTGTGCGATCCTGAAGTATCAAAAAAGATGGACTGGAATGCTTTGAATTTATATCTAACCCTCAATTATATTCCTGCCCCGTACACTATCTTCAAAAAGATAAAAAAATTGGACCCAGGCTGCTATATCATGGTCAGAAAAGAAGGCTTAGAAATAAAGCAATACTGGGATATTGAAAAAGGCACTGAATATTACGAAAACAAAGAAAAAAATATCGAAACATATAAAAAGAACTTATATGATTTACTGGAAGATTCTGTAAAAATCAGATTAATTGCCGATGTCCCTCTTGGTGCCTTTTTAAGCGGGGGCATAGATTCAAGCATAATAGTAGGACTAATGTCCAGAGTCTCCAATTCACCGATTAATACTTATTCCATAGGATATAAGGACGTCCCTTTATTTGATGAGACAGAATACGCCCGTGAAGTGGCAAAATTAAACCATACTCATCATCATGAAATAATATTGAGCGCTAAAGATCTTTTGGACACCATACCGGAAGTTTTGACCTGCCTTGACGAGCCTTTTGCCGATTCCTCGGCGATTCCACAATATATAGTTTCCAGAGAAACAAAGAAGCACGTTAAAGTAGCCTTATCAGGAGATGGAGCCGATGAATTGTTTGCAGGTTACAGAATGTATTCTGGAGAATACTGGTATTCACGATACAAATTATTTCCCCGCGTTTTAAGAACTAAACTCATTGAACCGCTGCTGACATCTCTCCCCGATTCGAGGGACAAATATTTATTAGAACATATCAGAAGAATAAAAAAATTCGTTAGAGGTGCAAAAGATAGATTTGAAGACAGACTTTTTGCTTGGAACGAAATATTTTCTGAGGAATTGCGAGAAAAAATTATAAATAAGAAAAAGATTGAATTTGAGAAAATCAATCCCGATTTAGGGAAAGAGATGTTACTAAAAAGATTAAGCTCTTATGATAGCGATAATATTAACAGGATGCTTTATATGGACCTGAAAATCTCACTTCCAAATGATATGCTTTCCAAGGTTGATGGGATGAGTATGAGGAATTCTTTAGAAGTTAGAGTGCCGTTTCTTGATCATAGGCTAGTTGAATATGTTTTTCAGATACGTGGGAACCTAAAACTGAAAGGGAAAAAAGGGAAATACATTCTCCTTGAAACTTTTAAGAATATTTTACCCCCGCTCTTGCTCAATAAACCAAAGTGGGGATTTGAAATACCTATCAGCAAATGGTTGAAGTCTGAATTAAGATTCCTAATAAATGAATATCTTTCCAAGAAGAAAATTGAAAGCCAGGGCATATTTAATTTTAAACCCATCGAAAAATTGATTGATGACCTATTTCGAGGCCGCTCTGACACCTCTTGGCATTTGTGGAATCTGATTGTTTTCCAGGCCTGGTATTCAAGACACTTTCACTAATAGTCTCTGGATAGAGTGGGAAATATCAAAGTATTACATATAATTACTAGGTTCGATAAAGGGGGGTCTGCCCAGAATACGTATCTATCGTTATTAGGATTAAGGAAGAAAAATTATCAACTCTCTCTTGTTTCTGGCCTATCTCTAGAATCAGAAATGAAAGATGAAGAAATTAAGGCTAAAGAAAAAGATATCCAAATACTTGAGTCAGAGGGGATTGAATTTACCCAATGTCCTTCTTTATTGAGAAGAATAAACATCATAAGAGATTTAAAAGCATTTTTTGATATATGGAGAATAATTAAAAAATATAATCCTTTAATAGTTCACACTCATTCTTCAAAAGCAGGGCTAATGGGCAGATTAGCAGCTAAACTTGCAGGAACGCCGATTATTGTGCACACTCCGCACGGGCATGTCTTTTTTGGTTATTTTGGACCCTTTAAAACGAAGTTATTCATTATTTTTGAAAAGCTCGCGTCCCGGATAACTGATAAGATTGTGGCTCTTACAAATAGAGAAAAAAAAGATCATATATTATTCAAAATTGCCGAAGAAGATAAATTTTCTGTAATCTACAGCGGAATAGAGCTAAATATACTCAAAGAATCTAGTTCTGAAGAAAAACAAAATTTAAAAAAAGAGCTTGGAATACCAGAGAATTCATTAATCGTAGGAACAGCAGGCAGGCTTGTGCCCGTCAAAGGACCTGAATTTCTGGTCAAGGCTTCTAAATATATAATCTCCAAATATCCTGATACCTATTTTATGTTTACTGGAGATGGACCCCTTGAGCAGGATTTAAAGAGGAAAGCTCTTGAGATGGGCATTTCAGATAATATTATTTTTTTGGGCTGGAGGGATGACGTAGCTAAAATTATTTCCATTTATGATATCTTTGTTCTTCCCTCTCTTAACGAAGGAATGGGAAGAGTGTTGGTAGAAGCAATGGCTCTTGGGAAATCAATCGTAGCCACTAATGTAGGAGGCATACCTGATTTAGTAATTCATGGAAAGAACGGTTTTTTAGTTCCCCCAAAAAATCCAAAAGAGTTAGCAAAATATATCCAGGTTCTTTTGGAGGATAAAGATAAAAGAGAAAAAATGGGACTGGCAGGAAAAGAAATGGCTTATAATTTCACTAGTGAAAGAATGGTAGAAAAAATTGCTAATTTATATAAAAAATTACTTACTCAGAAAAACATCCGTTCTTAGGATATTTATCCCGTCTTTGACAGATTAAGAATCTCAAAGAGTCAAACGCGGGATAAATTGTCGACAGAAGAGAAAAAGCTCTTCACTTTAAGAAGTGAAGAGCTTTTTTTTTATCTAAAAAAATCATAATTTGCACTTAATTTTCCATAGAATAATAAGTTGTTGCAGGTGTGGCTATCGCAACTCCTTCGACTCGACGGTTTTTTTATAATGATTTGTGGTTATCGGTGAATTTTATTTTGTATTTTTTAATACCTTGCTTCCAGAAATCATTAAAATAACAATGATTATAAATATAAAAAGTGCCTGAATAAATTCAAAATAAATCCTTAAATCCTCAGTAGCTATAAGGTTAATGCCACCTAATCCCAGGCAGGCTGCTATTAAGTAAATTAACAAAACCGTTTGTGTTTCATTAAATCCCAGAGTTACCAAACGATGATGAAGATGGTCTTTTCCGGTGTATTCGATCCATTCTTTAAAACTTCTGACCCTGCCGTCCCAAACTCGAGCTATCGTTATATAAATCATATCAAAAATAAACACACTTAAAATTATAATCGGCAAACTTAACGCAACTTTGGGATTATCCTTAGCCCAGTTACCCATTACTGCTATCCCCGCTAAAGTAAATCCTAGAAAAGTACTCCCCGCATCTCCCAAAAATATAGATGCTGGCCTAAAATTAAACTTCAAAAATCCCAAACAACTTCCAGCCAAAGCAATGGTTAAAAATCCCAAATATGATTGCCCGGTTATCTCAGCCACGATAAAGAATGATAAAGAACAAATTGCAGTTAAACCTGTGGCCAACCCATCCATGCCATCGAAAAAATTAACTGCATTTGTTATGCCCACTACCCAGATTACGGTCAGGAGTATCTCTCCCGCGTTGCCCCACCAGGTATTAGGCAAAAAACTTAATTTCACTCCATACAATATCAAAATACCTGAAGCTAAGACCTGAGATATTAGCTTCCAAGTTGCTGGGATGTGCTTTATATCATCTATTAATCCTATTATTAATATTATTGTGCCACCAATGACTACTCCTTTTAGCTCTCTCGAGAAATTAAAATTAAAGACTATTGTTCCAACATAGGAAGCAAATATAGCCAGCCCTCCCAAAAGAGGTATAGGTTTTTTGTGAATTTTTCTCTCATTCGGCTGGTCTAATATTCTTAATTTAGTTGCGATACGTCCTATAACCTTAGTCGAGAGAAAAGCCAGGAGAAAAGAAAAAACGAGGAGGAAGAGCCACCTGAACGGCACGCTAGAAAGAAATAAATGAATACTTTGTAGAAGATCTCTCATATTTCTAGCAATATACTAAAAAATTTCTTTGACTACAGCAACAACCTTTTCAATCTCTTCCTCTCGCAAAGAAGGGTAAAGAGGAATCGAGATTGTCTTATGCCAGGCCTCCTGCGTATGGGGAAAACCAGATAGATTTAAATAGACGTGGAGAGGAATATAGACAGGCCGCCTGCACATAACTTTTTTTTGATGAAATTTCTCAAGATATTCAGAAGAACCGTCTTTTGTTTTTATAACGAATCGATAATATATATGATCTTTTTCTTTTTCCCGGACAGGTAAGATGAAATTACAATTTTTAAATTCTTGGAAATAGCGAGCAGCAATCTCCCTTCGTCTCTCAATGAATTTCTCTAAAAAAGAAAGCTGGCTTAGCCCGAGGGCTGCCTGGATATCAGTCATCTTATAGTTATAACGCAAAATATAATTATCTTTATTGTCATACTCTCTAAGGTCTTTTATCCGGGAGACCAAATCTTCTGAATCGCTTAAAACCATACCTCCTTCTGCTGCGGCAATTACTTTGGTAGCATAAAAAGAAAAAACAGAGAGAAGACCAAAACTGCCCGCTCCCTGGCCCTTAAAATTAGCCCCTATACTTTGGGCACAGTCTTCAATTACGGGAATACCCAGCTCAGACAATTTATCTATTTCTGCCGGGCAGCCAAACATATGAGGCACAATGATAGCCTTTGTTTTCCTGGTTATTGCTTTTTTCGCAGCTTCAACTGATATATTGAAAGTAAGAGGATCTATATCCACGAGGACTGCAGTTGCTCCCGTGTAATTCACAGCGTTGAGGACAGCAGAACAAACAAAGGAAGGGATTATGATCTCATCGCTTTTCTTTACATCCAAAGCCAATAAAGCTAAATGAAGAGCCGCAGAGCCAGAGCTAACTGCCATAGCCTTTTTTTTGCCGATGAGGAGAGCCAATTTTTTCTCAAATTCTCGAACCTTTGGCCCCTGAGATAATTGACCGGATTTAAGCACAGAGACGACAGCCTGTATATCTGAATCAGAAATTGAAGGGCGGGAGTGGGGAATAATCTCGTTAGGCATCATAGATCACGTAAATATCTAAAAGCCTTAAAGCCTTCAGCGTATTTAACTTTTCCTTGAAATCCCCTGAAATTAGCTATAGCTTTGACACTTTCAACCATATCTAATTTAGTCGGATAAGCTTTGGCAACTTGGGAAGTATAGATTTGAATCAGTTTTTGTTTTTCTTCGAGGACATCTCCAATATCGACAAAAATATCAGGTTCAAAATTATTGGATGTATAATCTTCATAATAAAGCACTCTTTTGACATATCGAGTAGCGGCTAAAGTACACTTAGCCAGCATGCGGTGATCTTGATGGATATCATCAATGTAGTTTACATACACTTCCTTTGGGTTTATTTCTCCGATAACGCTATCAATATGAGAAATTATCTCTCTTTCGTTAGGCAACTCAGTATCAATGTATCCACCCCAAAATATCTTCTTTACGCCCAATAATTTCATGGATTTTTCCTGCTCTTTCTGCCTTTTTTCTGGATTTCCTCCGTATTCTCCTCTGGTCAAAACCATAAAATATATCTTTTCCCCTTTCCTGGCAAATTTAAGAAAAGTGCCTCCGCACCCGTATTCAATATCGTCTGGATGTGCTCCTAAAGCTAAAATATTCAATTCATTCTCCTTTTTTTAAGATTGAAAGACTTTCCGGTCCGCAATTAAATAATAAATCTACGGCTGACATATAAGGCTCAAAACTCCCATAAAGCTGAGGATAGTGAGGGTGTTTATAGTCTTGAAAGATTACCTTAATACCTTCCTTAGCAAATTCGTCTAAATTCATATAACTTGCCCCATCTTTCCCGGAGAGGTAAACATCTCCTCCCGCATGCTTGCATATATCAACTAATCTCTCAGTCGGTTCTTCTCTTGATTCATATTGTGAGGCTTTGACAAGCTTTTTTTCCGAAAGACCAAAGGCCTTTACCAAGTATTCAAGCATATTAATATTAATATCGACTAACTGGTTCCAATCTTGAGCATAGGTCTGTTCAAAAAACTCTTCATGATCTTTGAAAAAAGGAGCCTTAGAATAATTTGTAACCAGGGCATTAAGATGTTTTTTCCCCCACCATACTGTGTTATTAATTTTAACCTCACTAATTTTTTGCATGAATTTGTGGATAACCGGAACAGAAAGCCACTGCCATCCTTCTGATGTTTTAATCTTGTTCCGATTCTGCCATTCATTTTTTTTGAATTGCACATTATCCAAAAATACGAATATATCGCTTCTTTCAATTTTATCAAAGTATCCCAACCAGGGTAAATATTGGGGTTGATGGACGGAAACAATCATCTATTATGCCCTATTTGTTCCAGCAATATCACAAATTTAAAACAGCCTCAAACATTTGCCTCGTATATAGTGCTCGGTCGAATTTAACTTGTTGCCTGGAATATATTCTTAGGAATTAAGAATTTCCGAATGAGCAAAATAGATCTATCTCAGCCTCAAAGGTGCACTTAAAGATCATCCTCATCTAAGGCTTTATCAATGTTTACAACAGGCGCTTTTGCTAAATCAATCCTCATAGACTGCTCAGGAGGCTTTCCAGTGGCATCGAAAAAAATTTCTACAACAGGGCGCAAAGGAAGACTTTTATTGACACTTATAATCCTGCCAATTGCACCACTGTTTAATAATACAAAGCTTCCCGGAGGATAAGGGGAGACTGAATTCAAAAAAACTTTTATAATTTCAGGCGCAAAAGAATTCTTTTCCTCCTGGACAATCGTCTTTACGGCCTGATAAGGAATAATTTTTTCCCTGCGATACGGGCGGGAATGTGTTATGGCTTCATAAACCTCAGCAATGGCAACTATTTTGGCATAGTCAGAAATTTCATCTCCTCTTTTCCCATCGGGATAGCCTGATCCATCCACTCTCTCGTGGTGTTGATGAACAACATCAGCTGCGCACTCAGGTATACCTTCAATTCTACTCAGAAGTTCTACGCCATAAATCGTATGCTTTTTAACAAGATTATACTCTTCTTTGGTTAATTTAGAAGGTTTGTTTATTGTTTCTTGAGAAAGTTTCAGATAGCCAATATCATGCACCAAAGAAGAAATACATAAATTAATAAGTTCGCTCCTGCTGTACCCAGAAGCTAAACCAAGGTTTGTGGCTAAAATTGAGGCATTTACTGAATGGGCATAAAGAAAATCTTCCTGCTTTCCAAGATAGGAAAAAATGTGCACTAAAGATAGTAACATATCATTGTCAGCACGAAGTACATCTGTTATTATTTCGGCAAGGCTGCCAATTTTTCCTTCGGCTACGGTTTTTCCCTCTTTGATTTCATCCATTATCAGCATTAAATGAAGAACCATATCTTCGTATGTTTTTTTTAATCCTGCTAAGCTTTCCTTACTTTTTTTTATCTCAAAGGCTTCTGATATCAGACCGGGTTCCCCCACATATCTTGTTCCTGTAGATTTCCTGATAATATCAGATAATTTAACCATAATATATTATTGGTCTAAGCCATGCGCCGATCTTTTTGCTATATCTGCATTTATTTCCTTAAGTCCTTTCGTATATCCTACCAGCAAGCACATGTCGCAGATAGAATTTATCATCCGCGGAACTCCTTCTGCGTCTTCCCATATTGTACTACAGGAACGACCTACAAAAATCTTTTCTTTGGTTCCGGCTATTCCTAATCTGTGGGCTATATACTTTTCAGTATCTTCCTTATTCAACGGGTTTAAATGATAGCTTAGTGTCAATCTTTGTTTTAGTTGTTTAATTTCATCTATTTTTTCCCGTAATTCAGGCTGCCCTATAAGGAGAAGTGTCAATAGAAATCTATTATTTAACTGAAAGTTCAAGAGAAGTCTCAATTCTTCGAAGGCCGTGAGGTCTCTAATAGCTTGAGCTTCATCTATAATGAGAACCGTATCTTTTCCTTTGTTCATATTCTCGTAGAAGCGCTGATTGAGCTCCTTCAGTAATTTTGTTTTAGGCATTTTTTTTGAAATTTTTATACCCAATTGCAAACAAATTTCTCTTAAAAGTTCAAGTGGATTTAACATAGGATTGGTAACCAGCGCTATTTCATATTTATCCTGGGGTAATATTTCAAAAATAAGCCTGCTTATAATTGTTTTGCCACAGCCATACTCACCGGTCAACAAAGCTGCTCCTTTGCGTTCCTTGATTACGTAAGTCAATCTCGTAGCAGCTTCTAGATGCTCATGGGAAAGATAAATAAAGCGTGGGTCGGGTGTGTTTTCGAATGGTTTTTCCTTCAATCCCCAGTGTGCTTCATACATATTTTGCTATAATATATACAGTTATTCCTTTTTTAATTCTCGGCATAACTATAAATAAGTAGGATATATATGTCAAATTATTATTTTAGAGAAATCCTCTCGATTTACTTTAAGGCTCTATTAATATACCATTATAATCGCTCAGGGATTGTAGTAACGTACGGTTCATGATTGGCGTTTGGCTCATGCCAGGCAAATGACTCATGCTAGTCATATGGATCATGCTCATCATACGCTTCAGGCTAAGCATATAGCTCATACCGGTAAAATGAATGGAATCCTCTATCAAATCAGAACGTTAAAACACTCTTGACTCTGCAACGTCTTATTTTTGAATTTTTATATCTAATGCAAACGCAATTATTCCAGTGTCATCGCGAGGAGCGAAAAAGATTCCTTCGCTTTGCTCGGAACAGGCTGTGCGATCTCATTTTATTTAGTTGTCATTGCGAGGAGCGCAGCGACGTGGCAATCTCAACCTTTTTACTAGTTAAACTTAGCCACGCTGCGCTCGCAACGGCAGATTGCCACGCTCCCTTCGGTCACTCGCAATGACAATTTATTGTATGAGATTGGCACGCCCTTTCAGGGCTCGCAATCACATTGTAAAAATATATATTGCGTTTATATTAATTTGCGATGATGAATAACAGCAAAAAGTTTGTTTTTATCTTGATTATAGCCTTTATGGGGGTGACTATTAAAAGTTACGCCCAGGCTAATGAACATATTCATGAATAT
>Ga0307380_10007928_pt1 | contig 13690 bp, 15 predicted proteins | sample UN3MG_FD_202239 | JGI IMG/M metagenome (GOLD analysis project Ga0307380, IMG submission 202239) | Soil microbial communities from Risofladan, Vaasa, Finland - UN-3 | ecosystem: Environmental > Terrestrial > Soil > Coastal area > Acid sulfate soil | place: Finland: Risofladan, Vaasa | collected... | reverse complement strand
AAAATATAAAACCTGGCGATAGAATAACATTTCATGTGTGGGGAGAATATCTCAAAGGAGTGTTAAAAACAAAAGCAGGCAATAGATGGCAAATAGAAGGAGAGGATGGGAAAAATTATTATTACATTCCTGTTTAAGAGATAAAAATTATGAAAAAAAATTTATATCAAGATGGTGTTGAGGTTAAAGCAGACGATTTAAACAATACTGAGGATCAGAAGTCTATCAGCATTAAAGAAAGGCAAAAATCGTTTACACAGGCCGGTGTTATCTCTGGGATGAGAGTAACCACTGGCATAGGGAACACTGTAGATATAAGCCCAGGTATAGGTTTTTGTGCTAATGGTGAGAGAATTGAGTCGATAGCTGTGGCCGTCATAGCAGTAACACCTGCACAATATAATTTTATTTGTCTGGTTTATAAAGAAACAGAAGGGACACCAAAACCTCATGAAGATACTGGTATTTCATATAATACTAGAGTAGAAGAATCCTATGATGTTTCGGTAATGTCTGAAAGTGATTATAATAATTTATCTCAAGAAGATAAAGATAATAGAATAGTTGTAGGAATTGAGAAAGATGGAATAATTCAACAATCTCTGGAAATAAAAGAAGAAATAACCTCTTCATTGATAGATATTACTGGAGCGGACATATTGAAATTTAGTTATGGAACTCCGCATGGAAAGGCATGGTTTTATTATGAATGTCTTTCCGGACCTCCTTTTATAAATCCAATAATTCGTATTAAATACAAATCTCCTGGAGATAGTTACGGAAGTTTTGTATCTTTGACTTCAGATAATGATTATCTTTTGATATCTAATAATCTATTAAATAATTGTTTATTGCGCGTTAGATATAAATTTTTACCAAAAAGAAGTGCAGAGGTTTTTACAGAAATAGAAGAATTATATGATCCTCCAGTAGAGGGCAATCAATTTTATAATACTGCGACAGGAAGTGCAAAAGAAAAACTTCATAGAAATAAAGATGGTCATGGACTTCCTAGAGAGATTAATCCTCATGGTTTATGTAAAGAGGATTTATTAGGAGGAGCAGAAGATGTGGTGGTTCATCAAAAAAGAATGCATAGTGCAAAAGATAGAACTACGGGTAATGCATTTGGAAAAAACTGTATTGTATCACAAACTTATTTTAAAACAGGTTCTACTTCTACTTTAAAACCTTATGTTTATAATGGAACTTATGTTTATATAAATGAATTGCCTGTTAATGATAGATATTATATAAGAGGAGTTGGTTTTTCCGAAGTTTTTGATACAAATATTCATATCATAGGATCGGGCATCAAGTATGTCGGTATTCATAATGCTACACAAAAACTAGTTCAAAGCTCGGCGGAATTGGATGAAAATTATTTAAATTTATGTAGTGTTTTTTTAAGCGGAGGAAATTTATCAGACTTTATTGATTTGAGAACATTTGCTTCTCATTCTGATTTGAATATACAGAAAAAAGCCATAACAAAGGAAAAAATTAATACCGTTGCAGTAAGGAATAAACATTTATGGTCAGATGGAGATAATAGTTTTGTTGATCTTTTGGTGAATGGAGAAAAAGCAGATTCATTACATACTCATTTTGATATAGTAGAAAAATGGAAAGAAAAATGGTACTTAAAAACTTTATTAGCAAAACCTCAAGTTCCTATTCCAGAACCTGATTGTTGTGGAGATTATGATGGCGCTAATTTTTGTGAGGCAGATGATCCTGGAGCATCATTGATTGGAATTACAATGGATCCTGTGACAAACACTGTTAGAATTCCATCAAGTTATAAAACTCCAGGTCAGGAAGTATCTCTTGAACAAGAAATGAGAGGAATAGGAAGAATTGGAAGAAATAATTTAAACGATGTTCAAGAAGCTATTGATTATTTGGCAAGTTTAATGCGAGATTTAAAAAATAGAGAATTTCCTGTTGCTACAGAGGTTATGAATACAAGTGGACGTGTTTTGAATTTAACTGTTGTTCCCTTGCCAGATGGTCATGGAACTGGAAAATGGTTTGATGGAGAAGAAGTTTTAGAAAGTGAATGTTCATGGATTGTGAGTCCTACTTTTCTATGGGGAATGGATGGTGTTATGGTACCTTGGTGTCTTATATGTTCTTCTTTTGGATTTGGTACTGGAGGAAATCCGAATATCCCTAAAAATACATGGTCGTGGAATAATTGGGTTGAATTAATGTGGAAATTTATCAATGGGGATATTTTGTACGGAAGATGGGTAGTATTTTTTCTGTGCATGGGTGCTGTAAGTTTGGCAACATCATTGGCTTCAGTAGTTTCTACTCATGCAAATTATCATATAATTGGAAGTCATCAGACAAGATTAGATTATGATAAAAATTATGATTTAGGACCATCAGATGTACCTTATGATGGGGATCCTGGATATGTTCCATATAATGAAAACATACCTAAAAAGTAACATGGAGAATTATAATGGATAGAACATTGTATCATGATGGAATAGAAATTCATGGAGATGATTTAAACAATACCGAATCCAGTAAGATTAAAGCTCTTAAAGACAGGCGGGAGTTTGTAAAATCTGGAACAATAGGATTGTTGGTTACAGCTGGTGGTGGAAATACTGTAAACATAAGCGAGGGTGTTGGTTATTGTGCAAATGGAGAACAAATCGAAAGCTCTGGAGAAACTGGAGTTAATGTAATTCCAGGACAGTATAATTTTATAACACTTATTTATAAGGAAGTAGAAGGAACTCCGAAGCCTCATGAAAATACGGGAGATTCTTATAATACAAGAGTTGAAGAATCTTATGAAGTTTTAGTTCTGGAAGAATCGGTTTATAACGCTTTATCTCAAGAAGATAAAGATAATAGAATTGTTTGCGGGATTTATTATGATAATACTCATATTCAAACTGGACATGATTTATCAAGAATTCCTATTTCAAGTGCAATTGATATAAGTGGAGTATGGATTGGACAATATAGTGAAAAGACTTTAGATGGAATAGGATATTTTGAATTTGATAGGTCTTTAATGAGTATACGATATAAAGCACCTGGCGATTTGTTGTGGGGTTCGTGGGAAATAATAACACCGAGTTGGGTAGATAGTGAAAATATAAAACTAGAATCTGATAATGCTGATTATTGGGTATATGTGGAAATTTTATCATCTTTATTGCCTGTTGAAAGTGCCGATGCAGAAGTTAATATAAGAGATTTATACAATCCCCCAGTTGAAGGAAATATGGAATTAGGTTACAATACACCAACATCTTCTTCAGTTGATAGATTTCATAGAGGAATACATTTAATATATCCACCATCAGTTGATGAAGATGGTGGAATAAGTGAAAAAAACCCGCATGGAATGCATAGCAAAGATTTGACAGGTTATCAAGCAGATGTTCATAGACATCAGGATTTGATGCATTGTAATGGTATTCTTGCAAAAGAATGGTTTTTAACAGGTGAATCAGATATATTAAAACCAGTTTGTGATGAAGATAATAAAAAAGTTACAATTACAAACGATTTAGGGATTGATGATTATTATCATATAAATGGTGTGGTATTTGATGATGTTGATGAAACATTTCCATGGGAATATACTTTTGGCGTAGGTTTGTGGTACGTAGTTTTAGGTCCGGATAAAAAGTTTCATATTTTTCAGAATTCATATAATACTAAAAATTATATTCCAATAGTCAAAGTTAATTACGGCGCATCAGTTCCTGTACTTTATGTAAACAAAACAGATTTAACACCTTCATGTACTGTAGGAAACAACGCTTCTTCAGCAGATTTTAAAGTTAAGAATTGTGGGAGTGGTACTTTAAATTATATTATTAGAACAGATGTGGGTTGGTTAAGTTGTTTACCTGTTAGTGGTGCTTTGGGAGAACATGTAGAGGAAATTATTACTGTGACTTTTTTAACTTCAAGTTTTGGTGTAGGAACCTATACAGGTCATATTTGGATTGAAGGTACCAGTCCTGCATTGGGTTCGCCCAAAACTATTGATGTTGTTTTAGCAGTAAGTTTATAATATTTAAAAGGAATTTTTTATGATTAAAAGATGGGATTCTCAAGCAGATTGGGAGACTTATGTATACAAAGGCGCTGGGATTTTAATTGGAGATACAATAACTATTAATCCTGCTATAACATCTTCTGATGTTGTAGTTTATGATTATGATTCTGGATTATCTGCTACAGAATGGTCTGAATCTAAAATTAATTGTAGTTGTGGGATTCCTGCACATTATTTACAAACACATCTTATTCAAATAACTTTTAAATTTGCTGAAACACAAGCAGGTTTAAACCCCGCTCCTTCAACAACGTACGAAGGATGTCGTAAAAAAGGCATAGTTAATCAAACTGATTTTCCAGTAGATTTAACTGGAAAAGTGGGGAGGTGGGTAAGATTAATAATGTTGTTGGAGGGCATAGGTGGTTATTGGCCGCCCGTAGCACCTCCTTACATTGATTGGTTTGAAATTAGTGGAGGTGTTATACCTCCACCAGAACCATCCCCAGAACCAACATTTGAATGTGAAGATATTCGTTCGTTTGCAACAATTTGTAAAGATGTTGTTCAAGATAAAGCAATTATTTCAAAGAAAATAGATGATGGAGAAGTGAGGCAAGAAAATTTATGGGATAGAGGGGATGATAAAACTATAGAAAATTTAGTAAAAGGAGAAACAACTTTTGCTGATAATCTTCATGGGCATCAAGCTATTTTGGATATGTATAATATGTGGTCAAAAAGATGGTATTATAAAAAATCTTTATATAAACCACAAAATCCTCCTGATGAAAGTACATCACAGGCAGGCGCAGATTTAATTGGTTATAAAGTAAAAAATAATACAGCATTACAACCTTCATGGAATATAAATAACGTAGATGAAGCTATTTTAGCATTATCTCTTTTGATGAAAGGTTTGAAGGAAAGAAAATTTCCAACCATTCAAGAAACAATGCATACTTCGGGAAGAATGTTAAATTTGACTTTTGTACCTTTACCAGATAATCATACTAATGGAAAATGGTACGATGGTACAGATGTTAAAGAATCTCAATGTTCGTGGATAGTAAGTCCATCTTTTGTATGGGGAATAGATGGAGTTCCAACTCCGTGGGTTTTTTCATGTTCAACATACGGCTTGGGATCTGGAGGAGAATATCCACCTTCCCAAATAGAAACAAAATGGAATTGGGAACAATGGAATTACTTTTTTACAAGAATTATAAATGGTAATATTTTATACGGTAGATGGTTAATTCAATTTCTTTGTGCAGGTACTACAAGTCTTTTTTCTTCATTATTTTTTGTACTTGCTGTTCATGCCAATTATTCTATTGTGGGAACTCATTGGTTTGGAGAAGAGGAAGAAACATCAGTTAAAGATCATGAAAGCTATAAAGATGAAAATGGAAATTATATTAATGGATGGTATTTGAATAAAATAATTGATTATAATAACCCAGATAGTCATTATGATGATCCTGGATTTTAAATCCTAATGAAATTTTTCCAACAACGATTCCTGAAGAATAATTAAAAAGGAGATGATAAAATGAAAAGAAGCAAATATCAAGATGGTGTTGAAGTTCACATGGAGGATTTAAACAATACCGAAGTAACAAAAGCAGACGCTATAAAAGAAAGACAAAAAAGTTTTACTCAGCCAGGTGTAATTGAAGGATTGAGAGTTACACCTAATACTTTTACTCCTTCTCATATAGATATTGGAGTAGTCGGTCCGGGCGGTATCTGCTATTGTGCAAATGGCGAAAGAATAGAAGTAACTTCGGCTATACTGGATAAACAGTTGGTAGATGAAACTATGGATGTTTATAATTTTATTACTCTTGTTTATACAGAAGTAGAAAGTGATTATAAAGAACATGAATCTGATGGAAATACTTATCCTACAAGAGTAACAGAAAGTTATACGGTAAGTATTCTGACAGAAGCAAATTATGGAAGTTTGACAGATGTTGAAAAAGAAAATAGAGTGGTTGTAGGAATTGTTCGAGCAAATGGCCCTGGATTGGCATTATCTCAAAATAGAATTCAGACAAGTCTTGAATTATTACCTATAATTACTTCTACGGCAATAGATATTGATGGTGTTTGGTTATTAAGATTTAGTGATAATACTGAAAGAGGATCGGCTTCTTTTAAATATACTTATTCTAGTGAAAAAAGAGAAATTCAATACATGGCTCCGAATGATACAGATTACGGCGCTTCGGTAACATTGGTTGGTGATGGGGATTATTTATTAGAATCAAACGATACAGATTATTGGTGTAGAATTAGAATTATTGTAATTATGATGCCTACTGCTAGTTCAACAGTATCAACTAATGTTACAAAATTATATGAACCGCCTTTAGAAGGTTCTACAGAATTATATCCAACTCCTACTGCAACTGCAGTAGATAAATTGCATAGATCAAAAATAGGAACAGGATTACCAACTTCAAACAATCCGCATGGATTGACTTATGATGATTTAACTGGTGGTTTTACAGATGTAACAAAGCATCAAGATTTAATGCATGCCAATGGTATAGTTTCGCAAACATGGGAAGAAACAGGCTCTTCAAACTGTTTGGCATGTTCGATAAATGTTGGAACGGTTTTAGTTTCACAACCAGGTGCAAATGAATTTTATTTTGTACATGGTTTGGGATTTTCTACAATAGAAGGAATTACAAGTGTGGTGTGGGACATAACCGATCCTGCAGGAACGTGGTTTATCGCTTTAGGAACTGATCAACAATTGCATAAAAGTTTATCTGCTTTTGATGAAGATGACTATTTAGTACTTTGTAGTGTTGATGTGACAGTGAGCGGTGGGAATAGATTGTTAGGAAATTTGGTTGACTTGAGAAAGTTTGGAACTACGGCAACAGGAAATATTCAAAATAAGGCAATTACTCATAAAAAGATAGACGATGGGGCGGTTAGACAAAAACATTTATGGGCAGAGGGCGATGATCAGACATTAGAAGCATTGGTTAAAGGTCCAAATAGTAATGCTGATCATTTGCATTACCATGATGTTGAAGATCCAAGAGATTTATTTTATCTTAAACCTTTATTATATGCGCCCCAATCAACTGAGCCAGATGAAGTGGGTTCAATTTCTGGAGCCAATTTGGTAGGTTATAAGAATCCAATGCTCGATAAAGAAGGAGCGGATTATGGAGATTTATTTCCAGAAGATGTTAAAACTGTTCAAAAGGCAATTGATCAGTTAGCGGCTTTGATGAAAACAGAAATGGCAAGAGAATGTCCTAAAGTACAGGAGGTCATGCACTCGGGCGGACGTATGTTAAACTTGACTTTTGTACCCTTGCCAGATAATCATTTAAATGGTGGTTTTTGGAAAGATGGAGTTACACAAGTTTCAGAAAATCAATGCTCTTGGATAGTAAGTCCAGCTTTTGTATGGGGCGCAGCAGCGGCAGCAGTTCCGTGGGTTTTTTGTTGTTCAACATTTGGTTTAGGAGTGGGTGGAGATTTTCAACCAACTAATGATTCAGCATGGACAGGCGGTGGAGATCCTGCTAATTTTACGCAAGCTTGGGCCAATTGGCTATTGTTGTTCAATGCTATATTAAATGGACAAGTTGTTTGGGGAAGATGGTTGATAATGTTGGTTTTTGTTGGTGCAGCAAGTGGAATTCTTTCACTTTTTAATGTTTTTGGGTCACATGCAAATTATCAAATTACTGCAACTAATCCAAAACCTATAAGTTAAAAACCTATTAAGGAGGTATGAAAATGTTTTATGTAGTTGATAAATATAGAATATTGGCTGAATCTGAAATACCAGTTCAAATGAAAGATTATCCTGATTGTGAATTGATTGAAGGACCTCCAGGAGTATCCATGATAAATTTTGAAGTTTGTATGGAAAAAGGGATTAAGAAAATTAAAACTAAACTAATTCTAAATGCTTTTGATATTGATGTATCAATTCCAGGAATAGAACAAATTAATGGTGCGTATGAAATAAAAGTTGGTGGAGAACCAATTGAAATAGAAATAAAATTAAGCGGTGTTCCTTATATTCCACCTCTTTTTATATTCCCAGAAAATTTTGATCCTAATAAAAATAATATAGATATAAGCTGCTCTAGAGGAAAATTGAGTACAAATGTTCTTGCAAAGTCTGGAATTGTAAAATGGACACCAGTTGATGAGACAGTAGAATGTTCTATTATTGTAACCGCATTAAACTTTCCTCCAATTCAGAAATTTATAACAATAAAATTGATATAATATTGATAAAATGTGTATAATATACAGTAGGAGGTGATTACAATAGAAAAGAAGACAATAAATGAATTATTAGTTTGTATGTCGATTGTTCGGAAAAGAATTAATGATTTAAGCGAAATTCGGAAAGAAGTTAGCAAAAAAGAAAGAAGATTCTTTGGTAATGAAGAAACAAGTGTAATAGAGCCGCAATATGATGTAAAAGCAGTGGATAAAAAGATTACAGATTTGCAGAATTTTTTATATGAAGCGGATTCAAAAATAAAACAATCAAACGCCAAAACTAAAGTAGATATTGAAGTGGATGTGAAAGTGTTATTGGAACCAATTAAATAAAGGTTAAATTTGAGAAGTGCTTAGTTAATGCAGAATAATCCATATTTTATTATGGATGAAAAAGCCGAAAACAGTCTATCTGACTGTTACTTGGACAGGTCTCGCCTATTGTGGATAAAATTTATACAATTGTTATTTTTTGTTAATATCCTGAGAAAAAGGCGAAGACATTGTTAATTGTTGATCTTTTCAGCCCTTTCTGTATTAACTATTTTTCTATGCACAAATCGTGCCAAAAATATGTCAAAATAAAAAAAATATATTTTTAAGAAAAGACTTGACATTTTTTAATTAGGTGTTATAATGTTATTATATTAAAAAAAGGAGTTTAAATGGGCGGAATAAAATTAGGCATTCCAGTAGGCATGATGTCAATTATAAAGATTCGCAACATGGCGGAGGAAATGCGAAAGGAAGCGAAGGGAAAGGATTTAATAGATTTTGCATCTTCTAAATTTCTGCAAAAAGATTATTACGAAGTTCATTTGGAAAAATTTGTGTCGAGACGAAAAGAAGGTGCTTATGAGTTTGCTTGCTCTTTTGAGTGGATGCCATCAGGAACTGTAATGGAGCATTTTTCTGTAGGGCACAAGGGACGAGTTCTATTGCCAAACGAAGCACAGCTCTTGGCAATTTTGTTAGGCATAAGAGATAATCGAAAAGCTATACAATCAAAGCGAGGGATTTGTCATTGGTTTCAACCAATTTCGTTTAAGAAGCGTGATAAGATGCCTCAAGTTGGTTTTACTGTTTTAGAAACTACTGAAGATTAAAATAAAGGTTATGAAAATTATAGAACTTACTCAAGGACAAGTAACTTTAGTAGATGATGAAGATTTTAAGAATCTGAATCAATTTAAGTGGTGGGCTGATAAAATTCCAAGTGGAGATTTTTACGTTACAAGGAATATAAAAATAGAGAAAGTCTGGAAAAAAATAAAAATGCATAGAATAATTATGAACGCTCAAAAAGGACAATACGTAGATCATCGAGATCATAACACTTTAAACAATAGGAAGAGCAACTTGAGAATCTGTACAACTGCTGAAAATGGTATGAATCGACAAAAAGGAAGAGGAGCATACACTTCTAAACATAAAGGTGTTAGTTGGCAAAAATATAGAAAAGAATGGGCAGCTTATATAAAGGTTACTGGCAAAACAATACATTTAGGACGTTTTGATAATGAAAACGATGCTGCACAAGCATACAATGTTGCAGCACTAAAATATTATGGAGAATTTGCTTGTTTGAATATAATTGAAACCTGAAGATTAAAAAGGGAGGTGAAAATAAGGAATAAAGTTTAAATGGCAAGTAAGATGGCAAGAAAACCAAAACAATAATTTAAGAGGAGAAAGATTATGCTTAATGTAAAAGTGCCAGGATTAACAGCCGAGTTAGAAAAAGAAAAGGATTTTAAGATATTAACAATAACAAATGTTGAAGAGATTTTGGACAGAGGTTTTACAAAAGAAGGCATTGCAACTATTGGCAAAAGTTGTGGTATTCCAGCAGGATATTTGAAAAAGTTGCATAAATCAGATAAAGATTTGTTCAATGCTACTTTAAAACATTGGATGGGAGTTGAAGATGTTTTGGCTAAAAGAAGCGTAGCCATTAAAAATGAACAAGTAGCTGGTTTATGTAAACAAGACAAAATTTTAATTCCTACTGGTAACATGCTTGAAAAAGTTTCAGATATCTTTGATGCAAGGGGATGGGATGGTGATTTGGTGAAGGGAGCAATTCATCCTAACGATTCTTTTTTAAGTATTGTATTTAATGATATTCAGAAAAACGCAGCGGAGGGTGCAGAAAAAGGAGATTTGTTAAATGCTGGTTTTTCTATTGTTCATTCAATGCTTGGAGATTTTAAAGATAGAATAGCATCGTATGTTCATCGTCTTGTTTGTACAAATGGAATGATAGTTGATGATGAGCAACATAGCTGGGATATAAGCGATGATACTTTTCCAGATACGGCAGAAGATTACATTTGCCAAGCTAAAGACATTGGAAAGGAACTCATGGATAGATTTATTTCTTTGAAAGACATTCCAGTAACAAATCCAGTTTCTGCTATTACTTCAATGGGAAAACAAATGGGGATTGGTGCAAAAGATATTAATTTGCTTTTACAAGAAATTGGAAGGCAACCTCTTGGAAATATGTATGAGGTGTCAAATCTTTTAACATTTTATGCTACGCATCAATCAGACGATCCGTATGAAGTAAGAAAACTTCAAACACGCATCGGGAATTTAATAAATGTAGAAGTTTGTGATTGTTGCCATTCAGTAATTAAAACCATTAACAAAAATGTTTAAATAATTATAACCAAAGCATAGGGAGATATTCTCCCTATGCTTTTTGTAAGGAGGCAGAGATGTTTAAAAAAGTTTTAAATGTCATTTTGTTGTTATTGTGCATGGGATGTATTGGGTGTATTGTTGGCGATCCACCACCAATACCAGACGAGCTTTTACCACTAGAAGGGGATTGGAATTTAGTAACGTATGGTGTAGAGCCCAAAAACGGGACGCTATATAGCAAAAGTTGGTATGAAGAATGGGAATTAGGATGGCCTAGAACAATCGAGCTTGCAGGAGGTGAAGAAGTTGAATGTATGTATGGGTCTGATTCTTTTAGTGGACAAAATGATTTTTTAGGTGAATATAGGGCGACTATTGATTGGTGTGGAGGATTGGTAGCTAACCTTCCTTTTCGGCTGTGCAAAGATGATTACACCTATTTTGTTGTGAATATAACGAACTGTAAAATGGAAGAATTCAATGCTGGTGAATGGCAGGGAGAAAGTTACTGTTTTTGGTACTTTAACTTTGAAAATGAAGATACTGTGTTAGGTATTGTTCAAAATTACGATGATGGGTGGAGTGATTTTAGAGGAACAAGAAGGTAAAAGTCAATTTATAAATCGTGTAGGGAGAATATCTCCCTACGCTTTTTTGGAGATTTAATTATGGGAAGCATATCTAAAAGAATTAAAAGAAATATGATTGAAAATAAATACGGAATAAGAACTTCTGTTAATAAATTGAAAAAAATGAAAAAAATAAGAGAAGAAAAAGCTAAAAAGAAGGAAGAAGAGATGGCTTTGTGGGATAAAATAAAAGGCATGGGAAAGGAATAAAATGAGAAACATCAATCCAATTGTTTATAAAATTATAAAAATTAAATCGGCAATTGATACCAATGATTTTGCAAATGCAAGGGAAATTATTGACACTATTAAACCAGAAGAACTTTCTAAATATTCTGAATTTTTCGAAAGAGTAATTAAAAAATTAGATGAATTGATGGAGAAAAGCGGTTAATTTTTATAGAGAAATTATAAAATTATTAAAGAAAAAGACTTGACTTCTCTATAAACTGATGGTATAATGTATAGATATTATAAGAGGATTGAATAACGAAGACAGAGAAATTTTGTTTCATTAACGGAGGAAAAATAATGAAGAAGTTTGTTATTTTGTTTTGTTTATTGATAATGCCTTCTTTTCTTGCATCTCCTGGATTGATGTATGATATTGAAAAGGATATTAATAATTTTATTAAGAAAGAAAGAAAAGAATTAATTAAGCATGTTTTAGGAGATTATAAAGAAGAGATAGTTTCAGCTATTATTAAACATGTACCTCGGGAAGAATGTTTGCATGGTGAAATTAATCTGAGAAAATTATTAATAATTATGGCAAATAAAGAAAGTTCCGGAAATCCAGAAGCGATTAGTAAAAAAGGCGCTGTAGGCGTTTGGCAGATAATGAAGAAGGAAGCAGAAAGATATGGTTATACATCCAGTGATATGTTTTTAATAGAAAACAATTTAATTGTTGCCAAAAAAGTTCTTTATCGAAAAGCTTGTTTGGTTAAAAACCCTTGGAATGCAGTGAAATATTATAATGGTAGTGGATCACGTGCGCATAATTATAAGATTAGTATTAAAAAGGCTTACTATAAAATTATTTAAAAAGGAGAAGAAAGATGTGGAGAATAGATAGGGATGAATCTCGTTTATCTGATGCTGAGCTTATTGCATGGGAATACGTACTTCCATTTAAACACATTCTAATACTTGAAGGGGATAGGGACAAAGCTGAAAAATTAAGTGAATTTTTGTCAAAGACCTTTCCAAAACAAGTTCTGAAAAAAGCAGCAATACAGATAAAAAATAAAGCAGAGGAACTTAGTTTATGATAATAGCTGGCTTGGATTTGAGTTTAACAGAAACTGGTTATGTTTTCTTAAAAGTTGGCGAAACTTCTCTTTCTTCAATTATAGAAAAACAAGGAGTAATTAAAACTCCTTTGAAAGCAGAGGCTCGTTTGGATTTTATATTGAAAACCGTAATCAAATTGGTTGTAGAAATGCAACCTCTATTAATTTGTATAGAGAATTATTCTTTTGGTTCAAAATTTAATTTGCCGCAGGCCGGTGAATTGGCCGGACTTATAAAACATTTTTTATGGAAAAATAAATTTAATTTTAAACTGGTATCGCCCCATGAATTGAAAAAATTTGTTTGTGGAAAGGGAGGTGTTAAAAAGGAAGTAATTCTATTACATACATACAAAAGGTATAATGAAACTTTTGAAAACAATAACATCTGTGATGCTTTTGTTTTGGCAAAAATTGCCGAAGCGATAATTAATCAAGAAATAAACCTAACTGATTTCCAAAAAATTATAATAAAAAATTTAAATAAAAAATAATGATCGATTTTACAAAATCTTTGAAGAAAGGGATTTTACCATTTTATTATTTATATGGTGATGAATTCTATTATATTGATAAAGCGGTAGAATTGCTCAAGAAAAAAATAATAAGTAATGAACAAAATCTTATTGTTTTTCAAGGAAATGTATCTCCGAACGAGATTGTTACCTCTGCAAGAATTATTTCTGTTTTTGGGGATAACAAATTAATAATAATTAAAAATTTTAAAAAAATGGATTGGCAAGTTTTTATTCACTATTTTGAAAATCCAGTCGTAAGCGCTACTCTAGTTTTTATATCTT
>Ga0307380_10007924_pt1 | contig 13694 bp, 5 predicted proteins | sample UN3MG_FD_202239 | JGI IMG/M metagenome (GOLD analysis project Ga0307380, IMG submission 202239) | Soil microbial communities from Risofladan, Vaasa, Finland - UN-3 | ecosystem: Environmental > Terrestrial > Soil > Coastal area > Acid sulfate soil | place: Finland: Risofladan, Vaasa | collected... | reverse complement strand
CAATCCGTTGGCGACCGCCACCAAGGAAACGATGGCTGCAACGCCCAGGCTCACGCCCACCAGCGTCAGAATCGTGCGCGTCCTTCTCCGCAACATGTTCCTCAGGATCATCTATCCAATTCCGTAGATGCAAATCGTTAGCATTAGCATCTTATTATACAGCGGTTCTGCATTGCTGTCAAGATGACTCGGCGGTGCCCTATCCGCCCCCTGATCACCGTTGCCGTACACCTAGTAGACCTGCCTACTCTTCTCACCTTGTCCATGATACCACTCTCGACATCCGGCTGTCCCAACCGTACTCTCATGTCTATGAAACAACTCTCCAACGCTGGGCGTTGGACGAGAGGCACAAAAAAACGGAGAGGCTGCACGCCTCCCCTTGGCTCATCGCGCGAACCACCGTGCTACTCCAGCAACTTCAGTCGGTAACCTTCTCCTGGGACCGTGACCACGTAGCTGGGTTCCCTCCAGTCAGGCTCAACCTTCTGACGTACGCGCTTCACCAGCTCATAGATCGCACCCGGCGTAACCCCTTCGCCTACACCCCAGATCTGCTCGGCGATGTGGTCGTGGGTGCATATCGCGCCCCCACTCTGGTATAGGAGCCGGACCAATCTCCGCTGCGGTTCGCTCAGGCTAAGCGTGATCTCTCGATCATCCGACCATATTTGCCCCGTCTTTAGGTTGCAGCGCACCCCACCGCTCTCCATTGCGCGGGGGCGTCTCAACTCCCTTCGCAGAAACGCCTCGAAGAGCAGACTGAAAATGGTCGCACCGCCACCCTCGGCCCTCGCCAGAAGTCCCTTGCTCTTGAGAGCCAATCGTTGGGCCTCCTCGAGGGCTCCCTCGCCGCCACCTACGAACGTAAGCAGACCGTCACGCTCCTCTCCCTCCAGTTCATCCCACAGTTGCCGGCACTCCGTCTGGATGGGATCTTGCGCTGTGAGTTCCACCATCTCAGCAATAGTCAACTTCACTGACTCGAGGCCACCGTGGCTTGCCATGCTGTACAGACATTCCAGTAGGCCAGGATGACCCCCAGAGAGCGTGACGGCCAGCTCCTCTTGCTCATCGCTCGGAACCGATGCCTGCTTCGCTGCCAGGTGGGCGACGAGACGCTTAGAGTCGGCCCTGGACAATGGTTGCAGCACCAGGGTGTGCAGGTGAAAAAGCTCCCGGAACTCGTGGGTCTCAGCATCTGATCGAAGTCGCTCCAGACGTCGGGACGTCCCCGTGACGTATGTCAGCTTGTCGCCCAGAGCATCTCGAAGGGCCCTGAGCTGCCGGAGGGGCCAGGGCAGGAGCCCTGAAAACACATCGTCGAATTCATCAAGGATCACCACGAGTCTCACCTCTCTCCACCGATCAAGCTCTCGTATGCTCGTGGCGAAAAGGGAACGAACCGATAAGTCGGTGGTGGTCCGCAACACCTCCTGATGTATCGCTCTCATGGTCCCCACGGCCGCAGGTGGAGCGCCGCAGCCTTCCAGTTCGTCTACAGTGCGGCGAAGCAACAACTCATAGAAGGCATGTTCATTGTCGCCGGCCTCCAGACAGTCGACAAAGACCGTTACAGGCACATTTCGCTGCGCCGACGCACACGCCAGGCGCACCTCATCCTGCGAAAGTGACTTGAGAAGGAGGGACTTGCCCATGTTGCTGGGGGCGACCACGGAACAGCACTGTCCCTCGCGAACAGCGGCCAAGACGTATCGCAAGTCCGCTTCCCGTATGGGAGCCTCCGGAAAGGCGGCGTCGCTCAGATGCACACTCGACTCGAACAAATCCTCGGCCTCGATGCTGGGGCAGAATTGTCCTTACAGCAACCACCCTTCGCCCGTCTGCGACGAAGCATGGCCCGCCAGCGCTCCCGGGCCGATCTCGCCGCGCAGAACGAGGCTCAGGTCACGCAGGGCGCACGTAGACAGTAGCACGGATATTGACGATTGTCAAGGGTCGTGCAGCGATGTGAGAGCAGAGATCGCTGTCCTCTGCTGTCCAAAGACCTTGCATCCTCGGGCCATGTCTCGTGCATGGCCCTTGTGATGCTCTCACGGGAGCGCACGGTGCCATGCGGCAGCAGGAGACTCAGAGACCTGAGTGAGGTTTGGACGCGGCCTTGGAGAGTGGCCGGCTAGGCAGCAATACCGAAGCGCGGACTCTGGATGGGGATCAGATGGGTGCGAGCAGGAAAGGGCATCATAAAAAAAGGATCCCCAGGCAACGACCTACTCTCCCACACCGCTTCCAGTGCAGTACCATCGGCGCTGGAGGGCTTAACTACCAGGTTCGGTATGGAGCTGGGTGTCTCCCCTCCGCTAGCGTCACCTGAGGAACCAACCTCAGAAATTCGCAGTTTGAAGGTACTAGCCCTACAAAGACTAGCACCCTAAGTACTGAACAGAATACTCAAGACCAACCACCAGATCGTAATGCAGATTAAGCCCTCGACCATTAGTACGGCTTAGCTGAAGGCATTGCTGCCCTTACACACGCCGCCTATCAAGCAGGTAGTCTACCTGCGGTCTTACCCGGTTAACCCGGTGGGTGACCTGATCTTGAGGGAGGCTTCCCACTTAGATGCTTTCAGCGGTTATCCTTTCCAGACGGTAGCTACCCAGCAATGCACCTGGCGGTACAACTGGCACACCAGCGGTCTGTCCACTCCGGTCCTCTCGTACTAGGAGCAGCTCCTCTCAAGTCACCTGCGCCCACAGCGGATAGAGACCGACCTGTCTCACGACGGTCTGAACCCAGCTCGCGTGCCGCTTTAATGGGCGAACAGCCCAACCCTTGGGACCTGATACAGCCCCAGGATGCGACGAGCCGACATCGAGGTGCCGAGCCTTGCCGTCGATGTGAACTCTTGGGCAAGACTAGCCTGTTATCCCCGGGGTAGCTTTTGTCCGTTAAGCCACGGCCCTTCCACTCGGAACCGTAGGATCACTAAGCCCGACTTTCGTCCCTGCTCGACTTGTAGGTCTCGCAGTCAAGCTCCCTTGTGCCTTTACACTCTTCAGCTGGTTTCCATTCAGCCTGAGGGAACCTTTGGGCGCCTCCGTTACCTTTTGGGAGGCGGCCGCCCCAGTCAAACTGCCCACCTGGCACTGTCCCTGCACCGGATCACGGATACAGGTTAGAGCCAAAACTTAACCAGGGTGGTATTTCAAGGTCGACTCCACCGAGGCTGACGCCCCAGCTTCCCAGTCTCCCACCTATCCTGCACAAGTCAAGCCCTAACCCAGTACCAAGCTACAGTAAAGCTCCACGGGGTCTTTTTGTCCTGCTGCGGGTAAGGCGTATCTTTACGCCTACTTCAATTTCGCCGGGTCCCTCGTTGAGACAGCGCCCCAGTCGTTACGCCATTCGTGCGGGTCGGAACTTACCCGACAAGGAATTTCGCTACCTTAGGACCGTTATAGTTACGGCCGCCGTTCACCGGGGCTTCAGTTCAGAGCTGCCGCTGGCCGAAGCCAGCATGACCCTTCCCTTTAACCTTCCGGCACTGGGCAGGCGTCAGCCCCTATACATCCTCTTGCGAGTTTGCAGAGACCTGTGTTTTTGTTAAACAGTCGCCAGGGCCGTTTCTCTGCGGCCCCCCTGGGCTCCGCGCGCTAGGCGCCTCACCCCAGAGGGCGCTCCTTCTCCCGAAGTTACGGAGCAATTTTGCCGAGTTCCTTAACGAGGGTTCTCCCGATCGCCTTGGTATTCTCTACCCGCCTACCTGTGTCGGTTTGCGGTACGGTCACCAGGGTTTCATCACTTAGAGGCTTTTCTCGGCGGCTGGGCTTGACCACTTCTGGCCTTGCGGCACCGCCCACTCCTCAGAGTTAACACCGGTCCGGATTTTCCTGGTCCGGCCTCCTACGAGCTTGGCACCTGAATCCAATAACAGGCTGGCCTACCCCTCCGCGTTCCCCCATCGCTCCACCCAGGTGGTACAGGAATATTAACCTGTTGTCCATCGCCTACGGCTTTCGCCCTCGGCTTAGGACCGACTAACCCGACGCGGATTAACCTTCCGTCGGAAACCTTAGGCATACGGCGAACATGTTTCTCACATGTTTCTCGCTACTCATACCGGCATTCTCACTTCTGCCCGCTCCACCAGTCCTCACGGTCTGGCTTCTCAGCTGACAGAACGCTCCCCTACCGAAGCCGAAATGACTTGGAAACCGACACCAGAGAGTTGAGAGCAAAGCTCAACCACCCCCTGGGCCGTTATGTCTCCAATCTTCCGACCTCCCGTAGCTTCGGTGCCAGGCTTGAGCCCCGTTAAATTGTCGGCGCAGAATCACTAGACCAGTGAGCTATTACGCACTCTTTAAAGGATGGCTGCCTCTAAGCCAACCTCCTGGCTGTCCCGGTAATTCCACTTCCTTGCCCACTTAGCCTGGACTTAGGGACCTTAGCTGACGGTCTGGGCTCTTTCCCTCTCGACAATGAAGCTTATCCCCCACTGTCCGACTCCCAGGCTCTAGAGTGATGGCATTCGGAGTTTGATATGGTTTGGTAAGCATTGCGCCCCCTAGCCAAGTCAGTGCTCTACCTCCATCACTAAACGCCTGAGGCTAGCCCTAAAGCTATTTCGGGGAGAACCAGCTATCTCCAGGTTCGTTTGGCATATCACCTCTACCCACAGCTCATCCCCCAGATTTGCAACTCTGGTGGGTTCGGGCCTCCACGATGCATTACTATCGCTTCACCCTGGCCATGGGTAGCTCACCTGGTTTCGGGTCTACTCCCTGCGACTATTGCGCCCTGTTCAGACTCGCTTTCGCTACGGCTCCGGGTATAACTCCCTTAACCTCGCCACAGAGAGTAACTCGCCGGTTCATTCTCCAAAAGGCACGCGGTCAGGCCTGCCCCATACGGGACATAGCCCTCCCACCGCTTGTAAGCAGACGGTTTCAGGTTCTATTTCACTCGCCTCACCGGCGTTCTTTTCACCTTTCCCTCACGGTACTTGTCCACTATCGGTCATCAAGGGTATTTAGCCTTGGGAAGTGGGCTTCCCGGCTTCCCACAGGATTAGCGTGCCCCGTGGTACTCAAGGTCATCAGCAGGAGTCCGATCCCTTTCGCGTACGAGACTATCACTCTCTATGGTGGACCTTTCCAGTATCCTTCCACTAGGAACCAGATTTCTTACTCCTTTGGGTCTCTGTGGAGACCCCGCTGAGCCTTACAACCCCCATCTTGCAACGGCCACAGCCTTGACACAAGATAGGTTTGGGCTATTCCCCTTTCGCTCGCCACTACTCAGGGAATTATCTCCTTTCCTCGAGGTACTGAGATGTTTCAGTTCCCTCGGTTCCCCCCCACCAGCCTATATATTCAGCTGGGGGTACCCAAGCGTTACCCTGGGTAGGTTTCCCCATTCGGGCATCCCCGGATCAAAGCCAGCTTGACGGCTCCCCGAGGCTTATCGCAGCCTACCACGCCCTTCGTCGGCCCTTGATGCCTAGGCATCCACCGTCCGCCCTTAGTAGCTTAATCATGCGATCGGCGGAATTGAATCTCTCGCATTCTGTTCAGTTGTTAAGGTGCTAATCAAGTGTCTTGTGACACACAAAACGGCCCGGGACACTCCCCAGGCCGCAGAATACTCCCCGGGATTTGGGGTCCCTTCTACTACGTCTCTCTTGCGCTCTTGACTTGCATATATCCTCTACACTGTTTCAATGCTATCACTCAGTATACAGGATTCTCACACGTTTGTCAAGCACGAGATTGTTAAACCTGCGACTGACGGCTCGCATCCGCGGCTCGACTCTCGGTCGATCAGCCTTTTCGATACATCGCTGGTGGAGCTGAGGGGACTTGAACCCCTGACCCCCTCCGTGCAAAGGAGGTGCTCTCCCGAACTGAGCTACAGCCCCCTGCCGTCTATCTCTATAACTATACCACTGCTGCTGCGAGAGGTCAACTCGCTCCAACACCCCAGTCTGTCGACGGGGGTGTCTCGAATCAACCGGGTCGGATCCCTTGCGCGGTCAATCGACCGCAACCACGCCTTCGGAGCCTTAATCGCCCCGGGTCCAGGCGACGGGATCCACCTCTCTCCGCAGCCACCCAAAGAACGAGGCCCCAGCCCTCCGGGACCAGGGCCCACAATCAACACAGTGGGCCATTCTGGACTTGAACCAGAGACCTCTCCCTTATCAGAGGAGTGCTCTAGCCAACTGAGCTAATGGCCCGCGCGAGTCACATCACCGGCTAGCAGGTGGCGGAGGGGCAGCCGCCCCTCTCTGGGCCAGACGTCCAGCCATCTCCCTAGTGTTCTCCTCGATGTCAAGGAAAACCTGGATGCCCTCAGAAGCTGCAATCAAAATCAGGGCATAGAGACCGACAGTGACAATCATCACTATGAAGACGACGACGCCGAAGATCAACCCATACACTAGCCCAGCGTCGCCTCCTCCCCCCGGTCCTCCCAGTCCCATGTACGTGGCCCCGCCCAGTAACATCGACGCCGAGGCTCCACACGCACTGAGGATACCAAGAATCAGGATTACCCAGCCGAGGACCTTGAAGATGGTGCCTATGGTACGCAGGGCACGGTACTTTGTCTCCATGGGTAACCCCCTTGTCCCGATATCCCCTACTGCACCAACGGACCCTAACCGCCGAGGAGTGGCAGGAAGCGCAAGCTTTGGGGAGTCTCAGACCCGTAGGCCTGAGATTGACCTGGGACTACCCAGTCTCTCGACCGGGATGTCTCCCTAGAAAGGAGGTGATCCAGCCGCACCTTCCGGTACGGCTACCTTGTTACGACTTCGTCCCAATCACCAGCCCCACCCTAAACGACTGCCTCTCTTACGAGTTAGCCCACCGTCTTTAGGTGTTGCCAGCTTTCATGACGTGACGGGCGGTGTGTACAAGGCCCGGGAACGTATTCACCGCAGTGTGGCTGACCTGCGGTTACTAGCAACTCCAGCTTCATGCAGTCGAGTTGCAGACTGCAATCCGAACTAGGACCGGTTTTGAAGGATTAGCTCCGCCTCGCGGCTTGGCAACCCGTTGTACCGGCCATTGTAGCGTGTGTGTAGCCCTGGACATAAAGGCCATGCTGACTTGACGTCATCCCCACCTTCCTCCAGGTATACCCTGGCAGTCTCACTAGAGAAGTACAACTAGTGACGAGGGTTGCGCTCGTTGCAGGACTTAACCTAACACCTCACGGCACGAGCTGACGACAGCCATGCAGCACCTGTGTTGGCTCCCCGAAGGGTCGCTCCGCTTTCGCTTCGCTACCACCATCATGTCAAGCCCAGGTAAGGTTCTTCGCGTAGCCTCGAATTAAACCACACGCTCCGCTGCTTGTGCGGGCCCCCGTCAATTCCTTTGAGTTTTAGCCTTGCGGCCGTAGTCCCCAGGCGGGATACTTAACGCGTTAACTGCGGCACTGATGGGGTCAATAACCACCAACACCTAGTATCCATCGTTTACGGCGTGGACTACCGGGGTATCTAATCCCGTTTGCTACCCACGCTTTCGCGCTTCAGCGTCAGGTACAGGCCAGAAAGCCGCCTTCGCCACTGGTGTTCCTCCCGATATCTAAGTATTCCACCACTACACCGGGAATTCCGCTTTCCTCTCCTGCCCTCAAGTGTCCCAGTATTGAACGGCCCCTCCCGGTTGAGCCGGGAGATTTCACGCCCAACTTGAGTCACCGCCTAGACGCCCTTTACGCCCAGTGAATCCGGATAACGCTTGCCTCCTACGTTTTACCGCGGCTGCTGGCACGTAGTTAGCCGAGACTTATTCCTGAGGTACTGTCCTTTCTCATCCCCCAGAAAAGGGCTTTACGATCCGAAGACCTTCATCGCCCACGCGGCGTTGCTGCGTCAGGGTTTCCCCCATTGCGCAATATTCCTTACTGCTGCCTCCCGTAGGAGTCTGGCCCGTATCTCAGTGCCAGTGTGGCTGATCATCCTCTCAGACCAGCTACCGATCATCGCCTTGGTAGGCCTTTACCCTACCAACTAGCTAATCGGCCGCAGGCCCATCCCGAAGCGCCGGAGCTTTCATCCGCCAACTGAATGGCGGACAACATGGGGTATTAGCCACCGTTTCCAGTGGTTGTCCCCCACTTCGGGGCAGGTCACCTACGTGCTACTCACCCGTTCGCCACTAACCAACACAGCTCTTGGTCGCGAGCTAAAAGCCCTTGACCAATTGCGACGTGTTGGTCCGTTCGACTTGCATGTATCAGGCACGCCGCCAGCGTTCATCCTGAGCCAGGATCAAACCCTCCGTAGAGAATTCACCTGTTTGGAGCCCCTAGCTTTGCATGCTTCCTACCACTCTTCGGTTGTTAAGGTCCGTTTCTGCTCCTAAGTATAACACATCCGAGGAGCCCTGTCAAGCAAACCGAGGTATTGGCTCCTCAGTTGCGACAACAGTATAACAGATATTCCACAGCTTGTCAAGTCGCAACCGTGGCTGGCGGCAAATCCCGTGCTATTCTCCTCTGTCGCTGCGCCACAAACTCCGCGAGCCACGGAGCTCATCAACACTCCTCCATCCCCAACAATCGGGGAGACTCTCTCCAGGTCAAGACCCACGACACGCTTACCATTAGCTCTCCTGGCTACACACTGGAAGCAGCCAGCACCATCATCATGTAGATGGCCCAATGGATCAGCACCGAGGGCAGGACGGACCTGCTCTCCAGATCTACGTACCCAAAAGCCGCTCCGCCGAATATCGTGCTCAGCGTCTCCAGCTCAGGCTTGCCCAAGTGCATGATGGCGAAGGGAATGGCTTGTATCCAGATCGCCAGAGGCCCCAGGCGGTCCTTCAGACCAAAGAGCAAGAAGCCTCTGAACATGAATTCCCAACTGAACATGTAGACGCCCATGCGCAGGGCCAACTCCATCAGGCCCCGCGAGTCCGGGTCTCGAAAAGCCGCAAGGCCATAGTACTGCTGGAACTCCGTCACCTGCGCCAGACCCACGATGACCACACCCATCAGGGCGATCCCCAGCAGGGAGAACAGCGCGCCCTTCCTCCCGTTCCCCAGCCTCAATCCGAAGTCTCGAGGGTCCTCCCTCAAGACGAAGATGATGATGCCCAGCGGCATCAGGAAGTAGAACACGAAGGAGGAGATGGTCTCGTCGCCAAGGATTGTGTGATAGTGTCTGATGACCAGAAGCAGTGTGGAACTGATCAGGATTATCGCCGCCCTCGAGTCGGACTTCTTCTTCATCACCCTCACCTCCCGTCGCCCGCCACCTTCGGCAGGACACGGAACTCAATACGTAAAACGAGCCAGGTTCCCCCCCGAAGAGAACAGTAACCGCAGCTTGTCCATGTCTGTGCCCAGTTCGTAAGCCCAGTTGATCAGTAGTACCGCAACGATCAGCAAGCTCAAGGCGACCCGCCACCTGGTCTCGCGCCTCAGCCTCTGGTCGGCGGAGTTCAAGTCGGATGCCACCCGAGACAGAGAGATCACCCCTTGAGCGGCGAAGACGGCCAGCAAGGGCACCATGACGAGATGGAAGCGAGGCTCCGCCATGATCAGCATATGAATACCCGCAAGATAGACCAAGAGAAGATAGACCAACACCTTGTCTCTGGTCAGCCCCCCCAAGACCATGCCTGGAACACTCAGTAGCAATACCGCGACCCAGGGTAGGCAGATCACCAGGAAGATGAGGGCCAGAATGAGGGGCGGCAGCTCTCCCAGGAAGTTGTTGGAATAGAAGTACAGTAGCACCCTCTTATCCAGCCGGAGGAAATGCGACAGCTTACTCAGCATCAACCAAACCGCTCGAGCCGGATCCTCCCTGATGAACCGCAGGCCCTCCCGCATCCCCTCATCATTCGTCGCCTTCTCAGTCCCCAGGTCGGGCGCATCGAAGGCACCCAGGCGTTGGAGGAACTCGACGGCGATATCAGAATCGAAAGTACCGCTTCCCTCCGGGTGGTACCCAAGGTAGAAGTTGAAACCCATGCTCGATTCCACGAACACAAACTCACCATACAGCAGTGAGTTTCTGATACTCCAAGGAATCGTGATGGCGATCACCGGCAACAGTATCAGAATCCAGTTCCTGATCGCCTCTCTCTTCCTGTCAGCGTAGCACCACAGCCAGGGCAGCAGGAGTACCAGGAATCCGCTGATCACAGAGCGCGTGAGGATGGTCAGGCCGAGCACGACACCTGAGAGCAGATAGTACAATCGACTGGAGGTCTCAGCGGCTTTGATGAGGAGGAGCACCGCCAGGGGAACGAAAAGGAAGAAGAGGTTCTCCGTGGCCAGACCCAATGGGTAGAGGAGGAACATGGGATACAACGCCACCGCCCACGCGGCTATCAACCCTACCCTATCGTTGATCAGCCTTCTGCCAACACCGTAGATCACGAGAGGCAGAAGGGATCCGACGAGCGCCTGGACGATCCTCGCCGCCGCGAAACTGTGGCCCAGCAACGTATAGACGACGGCCAGGAACAGAGGATAGAGCGGAGCCCTCGCCGCTGTCTGTATGCCTCCGTACCAGGTGAAGCCCTGCCCCAGCCGGATGCTCTCCGCCAGTGCATCGTACTGGAACATGTCATCCAGGGCGATGCCCAGGTCAATGGTCAGAAGAGCGGGGAGGAGGCGCGCCGCGAGGGCAATCAAGAAGACAACAACCACACATCTGAGGTTCTGCCGCTCCCACCTCATGGCAGGCAATTATAGCATACACCGGGGTGCGCGCCAGCAGGTGGGGCCTCGCGGCGGTTCAGGAGCGCCCGTGGCCTGTGCTCTCCACTATCCGCAGGGGGGAATCGGGGGCACTCTTCCTCGGTGACCAGCGGGGTAGCTCCACGACGGCAGACAATGGTCCATTCTCCCTCAACAGTACAAGCGGCCGAAGAAGGCCTCCAGCGCATGCGTTCGCCGTTGGGGCTGGCTGGACTCTCGCGTCAGTAGTCCTGGTGCTCCGTGCGGGCGATGATCTCATCCTGCAGCGCCCTGCCCAGGTCGCAGAAGTAGTCGCTGTAGCCGGCCACTCGCACGATGAGGTCCCGGTGCTCCTCGGGGTTCTCCTGAGCTGCGCGCAGCGTGGTCGCGTCCACGACATTGAACTGGACATGGTGGCCGTCCAACTTGAAGTAGGTCCTTATCAGTTGGCAGAACTTGTCCAGACTGTCCTCGCCCTTCAGCAACTGAGGTGAGAACTTCTGGTTCAATAACGTGCCGCCCGTACGGACGTGATCCATCTTGGCCACAGATTTGAAAACGGCGGTCGGGCCTTGCCGGTCTGCTCCCTGCACGGGAGATACGCCCTCGGACAATGGCCTTCCTGACCTCCGCCCATCCGGTGTGGCCCCCACCACCGATCCGAAATAGACGTGAACAGTGGTCGGGAGGAAGTTGACGTGGTATCTCCCACCCCTCGTGTTCCTCAGCCCATCGATGGCATCATAGAAGGCATCGAACACCGACGTCATCACTGCGTCAGCATCATCGTCGTCGTTCCCATACTTCGGCGTCTTGTTCAACAACATCAGGCGCTGCCTCTCACGCCCCTGGAAATCCGCTCCCAGCACGTCCAGCAGCTCCTCCATGGCCAGGGTGCGATTGTCGTACACGTGATGTTTTACAGCGGCCAGCGCGTCCGCCATCGTACCCAGGCCCACACCTTGAATGTACGTGGTGTTGTAGCGGGCGCCTCCGTCGTGGTAGTCCTTGCCTCTGGCAATGCAGTCATCGATCAACAGCGAAAGGAAGGGGACGGGAAGATACTTTGCATAGATTCTCTCGATGACGTTGTTACCCCTAACCTTGATGCCGACGAAATGGTTCAACTGCCGCTCGTAGGCCTCGAACAAGTCCTCGAAGCCGTCAAACTGGCCGGGATCCCCCGTCTGGATACTCAGCCTCTGACCCGTGCGCGGGTCCAGTCCGTTGTGAAAAGTGACCTCCAGCACCTTGGGCATGTTGAGATAGCCCGACAGGTTGTAGTTCTCCTTGCCAAACGCACCCGTCTCCACACAACCGCTGGTACCGCCATTCCGCGCGTCGACGACGGTTTTTCCGACCCGGACCATCTCCTGGACGACGAGATCGCTGTTGAACACCGATGGCTGGCCGAAGCCCGTGCGAATGACCTCGGCCGCCCGTTTCAAGAACCTGTCCGGGCTCTTCTCGCTGACGTGAACCGAACAGCTAGGCTGCAACAGCCGCATCTGCTCCACCACGTCCAAGATCAGGTAGGAGACGTCGTTCACCCCATCTGAGCCATCTTCCCTCAGACCTCCCAGATTGATCTGGGCAAAATCATTGTACGTGTTACTCTCAGCCGCAGTGACTCCGACCTTAGGTGGGGCCGGCTGATTGTTAAACTTGATCCATAGACACTGCAGCAGTTCTTCGGCCTGCCCGCGGCTGAGCGTTCCCAGTTCCATACCCTTCCAGTAGAAGAGGTAGAGATGCTGGTCCAATCTGCCGGGCGAGAAGGCATCCCACGGGTTCAGTTCCGTCGTTACGCCGAGATGGAAAAACCAGTAGTGCTGCAACGCCTCCCAGAAGTCAGTTGGAGCGCGCGCTGGCACACGAAGGCAGATCTCGGCTATGCGCTCCAATTCGGCCTTTCTCAGCGGATCCGTCTCCTGCCGGGACAGCTCTCGAGCCTTCGCCGCGTGACGCTGCGCGAATCGAACCAAGGCGTCGGCGCAGATGTACATGGCCCTCAGTTGCTCTTGCTTGTCGTAGGCGTCCTCATCGTTCCCCAAGTCGAGAGCTTCCAGGCTTCGCTCGATCCCTCGCTTGAAGTCTTCCATGCCGCCAGCATAGATCTTGCCGTCCAGGGCGGTATGTCCTGGAGAGCGCTGTTCCATGAACTCGGTGAACACGCCGGCGTCGTAAGCGGATTTCCACTCCGGGGCCATTTCCCGAAAGATGAGTTCGCGAATCGTCTTGCCCCTCCAGAAGGGGATGATCGTGTGTTCGTAAACCTCCCGTACTTGGGGGCTGACCGCAAAGGATACGTGCTCTCTGGAATGCAGGATGTCTAGGTCTTCCAGGCTGTGACAGCAGATTTCCGGATAGGTTGGTGCTGCTTTTGGCGCCGGGCCTTTCTCTCCCACGATCAGTTCGCCGTCCCCGATACAGATCGTCTTGTGTTCCATCAAGTGCTTGAAAGCCAGGGCGCGGCGCGTTGGCGCCGAGACCGGCCCCAGCTGCTGCTGGTAGAACTCGGTGATGAGCTCCGCTCGCTCGGAGGACAAGGTGGGTATGGCCTCCTGGCTTTGCTGCCTCAGCCGAGCAACCCGCTCGCTGATGGGCATAGCATCAGCCTCCTATCTTCACCGTCAAGCCCAAGCCGCGGAGGGTCTCCGCCACTTCGTCCATACGTTCAACGGAAGGGCGGCGCACCCCAGTCAGCGGATAGATCCTGTCCAACCGTCTGTACTTCTCAAGAGATGTGTCGTGGTAGGGCAAGAGGTCTATGCGCTGCAGAGCCGGCAGGTCCGCGGCAAACTCACCGATCCGGCGGACCTCCTCAGCGTCGTCATTGGCCCCAGGGATCACCGGCACCCGAAGGATGATCGTGTGACCTGTCCGTGAGAGCGCCTTCAGGTTCTCCAGGATCAGCTGGTTGGAAACGCCGGTCAGCTCCCTATGTCTGGTCTCGTCGACTAGTTTCAGATCATACAGGAACAAACCGGCGTAGTTGCGAGCAGCGTCCAGCTTCT
>Ga0307380_10007923_pt1 | contig 13695 bp, 7 predicted proteins | sample UN3MG_FD_202239 | JGI IMG/M metagenome (GOLD analysis project Ga0307380, IMG submission 202239) | Soil microbial communities from Risofladan, Vaasa, Finland - UN-3 | ecosystem: Environmental > Terrestrial > Soil > Coastal area > Acid sulfate soil | place: Finland: Risofladan, Vaasa | collected... | reverse complement strand
GACTCGGCGGCGATGGCCCAGGGGCAGGTGTGGAACTCGATCTCCGAGCTGTCCGACAGGCTCGGCGGACGGTCCGATACCGGGGCGATGGACGAGGTGTACGATCACCTGGATACCGACCTCGAGTCCTGGCTGGCGCACTTCCCGTCCGAACCGGGGCAGGTCGGGCTGCTCGCGTTTCTGGGATCCCGGCCGCTCGCGATCGATGCACTCGGGTGCAGTGAACTCTGGGCGCGGGTCCACCGGCGATTTCTCGGAGGCTACGTGATGGACGCTCTCGCGTGGCAGGGAGGCGCCACGGCCGGGTCGACCGCCCTCGATACGCCCGATGAACACGCCGCCGAGATATTCCTCGCTGCAGTCGCCGGCGCGCGCCGGATCGAGTCGGACACGGTCGGGAGCGGGACGTATCGTGTCCTGGCAGGTGCGGCGATCGGTGGCGAATTGATCGTTGACGGCGTCGGCGATCCGAGGCTGGTACACCTGTCAGCGTTTCCGTCGGACGACGATCGCCGGGGCACGCGCCCTGTGAATCACCAGGATGAGGGCTCGCCCCTCGCGCCGCCGAGCCGTCGCCGCTCGACGTGAAAGCTGCCCGACGAGGCGGCCGGACCGGACGGGTCCGGTCCGCCTCATTGGACCCGGGTGCCCGACCCGGACTAGATTCTCTCGTGTAGACGGCCCCTGAGAATCCCAGAGCGCAGGAAGCGGCGCTCGCAATGCTCGGGAGGCGATTCGTGAGGCCGAAGCCGGAGGGCGGGATAATCGAGTGGCCAGTGTCAGGCTGGCCGAGGCACGGTGCGCTAATCCTGGCATTCCTCGTAGTCCTGTCCGCCCTGCTGCTGGCCCTGCTGTTCTTCGGAGGACGGCCGGCGGAGGACAGTCCGCCGCACGACCCCGGAGTCACGGCACCGCCGGCGGAACCCGAGTAGAGACCAATGAGCAATCCAGCACTTCGCGCGCGAAGCACCTTCCTTCTCGCTGCCGTCACCCTCCTCCTGCCGCTGGCGGAAATCGCGTGCAGCGATCCGAACGAGCCCGAGCCGGTAACGACTATCCAGGCACTGCCGCGCGATCTCACGGGTGCCGAGCAGGAATTGATCGCGGCCGGCGAAACGTTCGCCTTCGACTTCCTGGTGCGGGTGACCGCGGACGAGGATCCGGGTACCAATGTGTTCGTGTCTCCCCTGAGTGCGTCGATGGCACTCGGGATGGCGCTCGCCGGCTCAGAGAACGAAACCTACGCGGCGATGCGCGACGCGCTCGGCCTGGGAGGAATGTCGAGGGAGGAGATCGGGTCGTCGTACGAGAGCCTGATCACGCTGCTCACCGAGCTGGACCCGAGCGTCCGCATGGAGATCGGAAACTCCGTGTGGTTGCGCACCGGGTTCGAGCCGGAGGAAGCCTACATCGAGGACGTCGAGACACACTTCGACGCCCGGGTTTCAACGCTCGACTTCGACGCCCCGACGGCGGCCGACACGATCAACGCCTGGGTGTCCGAAGCGACGGACGGACTCATCGACGGAATCGTGGATCCTCCGATCGACCCGATGACGGTCGCCTTCCTGATCAACGCGATCTACTTCCAGGGAGACTGGACACTTCAGTTCGATCCGGCCGACACGCGTCCCATGGATTTCCGGCGCGCTGACGGCACGGTCGTCTCCACCCCGTTCATGAGTCAGCCCGAAGGCGAGTTTCCGTTCGCCTGGTCTGGGGACTACGTGGCCGTGGAGCTGCCGTACGGGGGCGAGGCGTTTGCCATGGTCGTTGTCGTTCCGAGTCGCGATGTGGCGCTCGACGACTTCGTCGCCGGCCTCGATGCAGACGACTGGGGCGCGATCGTCGGGAGCATGACGCCGTCCGAGGCGATGGTGTTATTGCCGAAGTTCAGGCTCGAATACGAGAAGTCGTTGAACGACGTGCTCAAGGCACTCGGCATGGAGCCGGCGTTCGATCCGGTCACGGCTGATTTTTCACGCCTGCACAGGGATGCGCTGGCGCTGCAGCTGCACATCAGCCGCGTGAAGCAGAAGGCGTACGTCGAGGTGGATGAGAAGGGCACGAAAGCCGCGGCAGTCACTTCGGTCGAGGTCGGAACCACCTCGGCGCCTCCGATGTTCGTGGCGGACCGGCCGTTCCTGTTCGCGATCCGGGAGCGGCTGTCGGGTACGATCCTGTTCGTCGGAATGGTGCACGACCCGACGGCGGATTGAGGGCGCGACACACAGGCGGCTGCCGGTCCGGGAACGGCGATTCAGCGAGCCCCGAGCAGCTCCTCGATCTTGCCCAGGAGCCTCTGCAACTCCACGGGCTTCGTGTCGAATTCGTCGCAGCCGGCTTCGAGAGCCTTTTCCCGATCTCCTGCCATAGCGTGTGCGGTCAGGGCGATTACCGGGATTCCTCGCGTGGCGTCAGCGGCTTTCACCTGGCGCGTCGCCGTCCAGCCGTCGATTCCCGGCAGACTCATGTCCATCAGGATGATGTCCGGACTCTCGCTTCCGGCCATTTCGACCCCCTGCTCGCCGTCGACGGCGATCGCGACTTCGTACCCGCGCTTGATCAACCGTCGGGAGAGCATGTCACGGTTCATTTCGTCGTCTTCTACCAGCAGGATCTTCGTCACGCGATGTTCCTTTCATCAGTTCCGTTCAGTCGGGTCATCCGATCGAACTCAGAATTCGTCGTATCTCGGGCAGCAACTCCTCCAGAGAGCCGCCGCCCTTCTGCAGAACGACATCGGCGGAGCCGGCGAGCCTGGTCCTCTGATCCGCCGAAAGATCCAATGCCGACAGCACGACGACAGGAATTTTCGACAGTTCGGGGTCGGCCTTCAATCCAGCGAGCACGGACCAGCCGTTCATCCGAGGCATTCGAATATCGAGGATGATCGCATCCGGCTTGAGTTCGCGCACCCGTACGAGTCCAGCAGCCCCCTCCGCGGCACCCTCTACTCTGAATCCCTCACGGGACAGGGAGCGCCGAATGAGATCATGGGTCCCGGGGTCGTCATCGATGACGAGTATCGTGCCGGCGGTTCCCGGTCCCGATCCGCGCAGCAGAGCTTCGGCGAGGCTCTCGATCCCGACCTGGGGTTCGTCCTCTTCCGCGGCCTCCGCCTCGACCTCGGAGACTCGCGCCGGGAGCACCAGCGTGAAGACGGAGCCCTCGCCTGGAGCGCTGGATACGTCGACATCGCCGCCCATCATCCGGGCAAAACGGCGGCTGATCACCAGGCCCAGGCCAGTACCGCCGTACCGGTGCGTAGTGGAGACGTCCGCCTGACTGAAAGCCGCAAACAACCGTCCAAGCTGCTTTTCCGTCATTCCGATGCCCGTGTCGCGGACCGCAAACGAGATCCGCTCCCGGTTTCGTCCGTCTGCGGCCAGGCCCTTGACCTCGAGGCTCACCTTTCCCTGTTCGGTGAACTTACAGGCGTTGGACAACAGGTTGAACAGAATCTGCCGGACTTTGACGACGTCCGCCCGCATGAGACCGATCGAGTCCTGGCGAATGAGCTCCAACTCGTTCCCGTTTCCGCTCGCCACCGGCCGGATCGTCGTGAGGACCTCTTCCACCATCGCGTCTCCGTCGAATTCCTCGAGGAAGAGCTCCATCCTTCCGGCCTCAATCTTCGAGAGGTCCAGAATCTCGTTGATCAGGGTCAGAAGATGCTTTCCGGCCGCACCGATCTTTTCGAGGTCCGACACATACTCCTCGTTTCCGTCATCGGCGGTCTCCTCCGCCAGCATCTCGCTATATCCGATTATCGCATTCAGCGGTGTCCGGAGCTCGTGGCTCATGTTCGCCAGAAACTGGCTCTTTGCGCTGTTCGCGGTCTCCGCCGCCTCCCGGGCCTGCAGGAGTTCCGTGATGTCGTGGTACAGCGCCATCAACCCCTGCGGCTCGCCATCTATGAGCACCGGTACCCCGAGAATCTCCACATCGAGCGAACGACCGTCCTTGCGACGACGCTGCGAGATGATCTTCACCGGATTGCGGGCCAGGGCCTGGCGGGTATATCCCATGGCATCGACCCTGGTTTCGGGAGTGGTGATCAGGTCGTCGAGATTGTGGCCGAGAATTTCGTCCTGCGTGTAGCCGAACAGGGTCTCGAACGCCGGATTGCAGCTCAAGACGTCGTGTGATGTATCGAGGGTGACAATCGCGACTGGGCTGTTTCGAACCAGTTCCTCAAAGTACTTCTGCTGTCTTCGTGATTCTGTGAACAGCCTGGCGTTTTCGATCGCGATCGCAGCCTGCGGTGCAAACAGCTCGAGCAGGCGGAGGTCCTCAGTCCCGAACTCGCGGCTCGGGTCGGAGTGCACTGCTGCAATGACACCCACCAGCCGACTGCCGATCATCAGGGGCGCGGCCATCACCGTCTGGACGACGCTCTGCGTGTACTTCGCCGACCGGCTGGCCCACTCCTGGTAGTCCGGGATCACGAGCGGCTCGTTCGTCTCGGCCACTCTCCCCATCGCGCCTTCTCCGATCGCCATCCGCGTGCCGACAGCGTTCGTGCCCATGTTGTGACTGGCCACGATCTCGAGATCGCGGCCCGCCGGATCCCAGGTCGCGAGTTCGCCGCCCGCGACGCCGAGCAGCGTCACGGCGCGCTCCACCACGCGGTGCAGGACTTTCGACAGCTCCAGTTCGCCGGAGAGGTCCTTCAGGGTCTCGAGCAGGGCGTCCTGCTCCGTAGATCGCCGTCGCACGGCTGTGAACAGCTGGGCGTTCTCGATCGCGATTGCAGCGTGGCGCGCGAACATGTTCAGTAGCCGCACATCCTCGTCGTCGAATCGGCGCTCGGGGTTCTTGTCCATGAAGGCCAGGGCACCCACGAGCCTGCCGCCGATCAGCAGCGGGGCTACCATCACGCCGACGAATTCCACGGTCTCGTACTGGTCCGACCGTCCGTTCCATTCTCCGTAATTCGGAATGACGAGCGGCTCGCCGGTCCGGGCGACGTGTCCCATCGCCCCTTCGCCGACCGCCATACGTGTACCGGTCGTGTCCTGTTTGCCGACGTTGTGGCTGGCGGCGATCACCAGCTCTTCGGCCTCTGGCTCGTAAATCGCCAGCTCGCCGTGGCTCACACCCAGGAGTCCGACGGCACGCTCCAGCACGGACTGGAGGAGCGTCGAGATCTCGAGCTGCGCGGAAAGATCCGCCATGGTGGCGCGCAGCGCTTCCTCCTCGGCGGCTCTGCGCTGCGTCTCGGCGAGCAGTCGGGCCCTCCCGATGGCGATTCCGGCCTGGTTGGCCGCCGCCTGCAGGATCTCGAAGTCATCGGCGCCAAACGCGTCCGCCCGATCGCTTTCCACGACGAGTACCCCGACCAGCTCCCGGTTCACCTGCAACGGAAGATCGACCTCTGATCCCTCGTTTCTCGTGGGAAGATACCGGGTGTCCTGCGTGACTTTCGGAGTATAGTGCAGCTGCCCGTCCAGCAGGGGACGCTCACTGAGTCCGATGCCTGGCTTCACGCGCAGTCCTTCGGGCGCGTCGGCGCGTCCGCGGCTGGCCATGAGGACCCGGTCGCCCGTGGATCGATCCACCAGCAGCACGGCCACGAAATCGTAACCCAGGGCCTCATCGTAGAGGCCGTCGGCCACCGCGTGACAGATCTCGTTCTCCTCTGCAGCCGAGGCAATCGCCGTGCCGAGGCGGAGGAGGGCGGCCTGTCTGCGGCGCCCGTCTCCGTCGTTCGATATCCCGGTCGAGTCAGTCGCCATGGGATTCCGCCTTCAGTCGGAACGACCGATGAGTCGCCGCAACTCGCGACTCAGCTCGTCGGCGTTCCCTCCGCCCTTGGACAGAACGCGCGCTACGTCGCCGTTCAGGCGGGCGCGGTCTTCATCCGTGAGGTCCATCGCCGTGAGAACGACGACAGGGATCGTAGCGACAGCCGGCTTGTTCCGGAGCTTGTCGAGGAATTCGAAGCCGTCCATCTCCGGCATCATGAGGTCGAGTAGAATCAACACCGGCGGAGACATCTCGATCGCCGCGAGTGCTGCCCGTCCGTTCTCCGCCTCGGCGGCTCTCCAGCCCTCCCGTTCGATCACGCGGCGTAACGCCTCGCGGGTCCCCGCGTCATCTTCGACTATCAGAACGCAATTACCGTCCGGTGTGCCCGCGAAACGCTCCAGTACGTCTTTCAGTCGATCGCGATCGATCGGCTTCGTCAGGTAGTCTGACGCCCCGAGCGAAAATCCGAGATTCCGTTCATCGAGGATGCTCAACATCACTACCGGAATCTTCGCCAGCTCGGGATCCGCCTTCAACGCCGACAGTACCGCCCAGCCGTCCATGCCCGGCATCATGATGTCGAGTGTGATACAATCGGGTCGAAGCTCCCTCGCCATCCGGATCCCTTCCGCGCCATCCGCGGCTTCGGCGACGAGAAAGCGTTCCTTCGTAAGTACCCGACGGAGCAGCGCTCGCGCTTCCGGATCGTCATCGATCGCGAGGACGGTTCCGAGAGCATCGTCCGGCTCGAGGCCTGGGCGTGCATCGACGGCGGCTTGTCCGGATTCGGATGCGGATACCGTGGTGTGGTTGATCTCTGCCGGCAGCCGGACCGAGAACGTGGATCCGACCCCCGGCTCGCTGTCCACGTAGATGTCGCCACCCATCATCCGGCAGAACTGACGGCTGATGGCCAGTCCGAGCCCTGTACCTCCATATCGCTTCGCGATCGACGATTCGGCCTGGCTGAAGGCCTCGAACAGCCGACCGAGCTGTTCATCGGTCATCCCGATCCCGGTGTCGCGCACCGAGATCTCGATCCACTCCGCGTCGCCAGCAGGTGGAGTACGGCGCTCTGCCTCCAGCGTGATCACCCCGTTTTCGGTGAATTTGCTGGCGTTCGACAGGAGATTCAGGATCACCTGGCGGAGTCTCATCGCGTCGCTGTGCATCCGACCGAGCCGGTCGGTGCCGCGCACAACGAGCTCGTTTCCGTTCGCCGCGATCAGCGGCTGTATGGTCGTCGTGACCTGATCGATGACGTCCTGAGCATCGAACGACTCGACGTGCAGCTCCATCTTGCCGGCCTCGATCTTCGACAGATCGAGGATGTCGTTTATCAGTGCGAGCAGGTGCCGGCCAGCAGAGTGGATCTTCTGCAGGTCAGGCACGAACACTTCCTGTCCCGCGTCCTCCGCATCTTCCTGCAGCATCTCGCTATAGCCGATGATCGCGTTCAGCGGCGTACGGAGCTCGTGGCTCATGCTCGCCAGAAACTGACTCTTCGCTCCGCTCGCGGCCTCGGCGTCCCTGCGAGCCTGCAGCAGCTCGGTGATGTCATGGTAGAGAGCCACGACGCCGAAACTCTCACCGTTCACGTCGACCAGCACACCCGCGAATTCCACATCGATGAACGATCCGTCGCGCCGCCGCCGGCGCCCTGTGCCGCGCGCCACATCGCCTTCGACCACCTGGTCCGTTCGGCGCTTTGCCTCCAGGCGAGTCTCGCTCGTCGTAATCAGCTCGTCGAGGTCGTGGTCAAGCGCTTCTTCCGGCGGATATCCGAACAGACGCTCGAACGCCGGGTTGAGTGACGTGATCCGTCCTCCCAGGTCGAGGGTGACGATCGCGACCGGGCTGTTCTGGACGACGGTCTGGAAGTACTGCCGCTGACGCCTCGCCTCGGTGAACAGGCGGGCGTTTTCGATCGCGATCGCGGCCTGGGGCGCGAACAGATTGAGCAGCCTGAGATCCTCGGGCCCGAATTCGCGTCCTTCTTCGAGATGAACGCTGGCGAGAGTGCCGACCAGACGGCTGCCGATCAGCAGGGGGACGACCATTACTCCGCGGGCGGTCGTATCTTCGTATTTGTTGCTCCGGCCCGACCAGGCTCGATAGTCAGGAATGATCAGAGGCTCGCGAGTTTCAGCCACCAGACCCATGGCACCCTCGCCCGGCCGCATTCGTGTGCCGATCGACTCGGAGCCGATGTTATGGCTCGCGACGATCTCAAGCTCGCCACGGTCGTCACTGAAGATCGCGAGCTCTCCACCTGTCACGCCAAGCAGCGTCACCGCCCGTTCCAGGACTGCCTGGAGAAGCCGGGAGAGTTCCAGCTCGGATGACAGGTCGGTAAGAGTGTCCAGCACCGCCCGCTGCTCGTCCGCAGTCTGCTGCGCCTCAGTAAACAGGCGGGCGTTCTCGATCGCGATCGCGGCCTGGGGTGCGAAAAGATTGAGGAGTCTGAGATCTTCGGGCCCGAATTCGCGTCCCTCCTCGAGGTGCACGCTGGCGAGGGTTCCGACCAGCCGGTGCCCGATCAGCAGGGGTACGACCATTACGCCGCGGGCCGTCGTGTCCTCGTACTTGTCGCTCCGGCCCGACCAGGCCCGATAGTCCGGGATAATCAGGGGCTCCCGGGTCTCGGCGACGAGCCCCATCGCTCCTTCGCCGAGGCGCATGCGGGTTCCGATCGAATCGGAACCGATATTGTGGCTGGCCACGATCTCGAGCTCGCCGCGGTCCTCATCGAAGATCGCGAGCTCCCCGCCCGTGACCTCGAGCAGGGACACCGCACGCTCCAGCACCCGCTGCAGCACTCTCGCCAGCTCCAGTTCACCGGACAGGTCGGCCAGCGTGTCCAGGACCGCCTTGTGCTCACCAGATGTTCGTCGCTCGGCCTCGAGCAGCCGGGTGCGCGCCATTGCTATTGCGGCCTGCTGCGCCGCCGCCGTGAGGATCTCGAAGTCTTCGCGCCCGAACGCGTTCTCCTCTGTACTCTCTACGATCAGGACTCCGATCACATCTCCGTCGATTTCGATGGGAACATCGACCTCGGAACCTCCAGCGGGCGCATCGCTTACGTATCCCGGTTCGGTGGCCACGACGGGGGAATAGTGCAGTGAACCATCGAGCAAGGGGCGCTCACTGAGTCCTCTACCGGGCGGCACGCGGTAGTCCTCGTGACTGCCGGGCCAACCCACGCTGGCGCGCATCACCCGCTCGCCGGAGTTCGGATCGACGAGAAACACGCCGATGAAATTGTAGCCGAGCGCATCGTCGTGCAGGCCGTCCACGATGCTGGCGCACACCGAGTCTTCGTCGTGCGCCGCGGCGATCCCTGTAGACAGGCGCAGCAGCGCGGACTGCCGATGGGCGAGCGGACTGTCCTTTGAACCGGGGCTGGTGTTCATATCTCGTTCAGTCGATCCCGACGGAGCTGTCGTTGGCGGCGAGGAGCAGGTGCGGGCGTATCTGTCCGAGCCCGTCGATCTCGACAACCCGGCCGGCGTCGAGAGCGAAGCGGTCCCGCAGCAGCGCCGAAGTCGCGGGGGACACGAAAATCCTGCCGGCATCGGCTCCCGCCGCGAGGTTTTCCGCTGTTATTATTGCCTCTCCCCACAAGTCGTAACGTGGTCGGCTCTCTCCGATTACCGCGCCGACCGTCGGACCGGTGTGCATCCCGAATCGAAACAGTGTCGCGGAATCCGGCCCGGCCGCCTGGAGTGCCGCCTGGAACGCGAGGGCGAGATCGGCGATCGCGATCGCATGATCCTCGCCAGCATCCTGCCAGGCTGCGGCGAGAAAGCCGTCTCTCCGCCCGAGGCAGGCGTTTATCGCCCTTTCCTCGGCCAGCGACACGAATTCAGTGAACCACTCGGACAGGACGGCCACGTACTCCCGGATGCCTGTCGATCCGAATCGCGACTGGTCGGCAGAGCAGAGCAGTACCGTCGTCAGCGGCATCGTATCCATGATGCCCGACTCGCCACGCCGCACCCGCTCTGCCACATCGGGAGGAAAGGCCGACAGAAGCAGTTGCTCGATCGTCTCTGCGTCGGCATGGATCCGCTTGCGGTACGTGCTCTCACGCGCGCGCAGGTCCCGCACTTCGAGATTTGCGGCGATCCGTGCCTCCAGCAGCGTGGCCTGGACCGGCTTCGTGATGTACTCCTCGGCTCCGGCCTCGATGCAGCGGATCGCGCTGTCGACCTCGTCCAGGGAGGACAGCATGATCACCGGGATGTCGCGCAGACGATCATCGTCCTTCAGACGACGGAGGGTCTCGACTCCATCCATGACCGGCATGATCACATCGAGGAGGATCAAGTCAAAGTCCCGTTTCCCGAGCTTCGCAAGTGCCTCGGCTCCGTCCGCCGCCGCCGCCACGATATAGCCATGCCGCGCGAGCTGGCGCGTGAGCAGGTCCCGGTTGGTGGGATTGTCGTCTACGACGAGAAGGGATCCCTGCCCAGCCGGGATGTCGCTCGCGGACGCCGACGTGGCGGTCGGGAGCTTGGCGAGCACCCCGCGCGTGAGCTCGGCCGAGTCCTGCAGCCGCAGGGAAGCGGGTTCCCCCTCCGTGCCGGGAGTCTGTGTCGCTACGAGGACGATGTCGGCGCTCGTGGCCAGCAGGGAGCGGGCTGCAGCGAGGATCCGTTCGAGGTCGGGGACGAGCTCGGCGCGCCCGATCTCGCGCTGAGCCTCGAGAAGCATCTCGCAATACCCAACTACGGCGTTGATCGGCGTCCGCAGGTCGGCCTCAATCTGGGCAGCGAAACTCTCGATCTCGCGGTCGATCGAGCCCTTGAGTCGGGCAGGGTCGAGGATGCTATCCACGAGAGCCAGCAGACGCCGGCCCGAGTCGTTGATGCGTCGCAGGTCGGACGCGGTCTCGGCGTCCTCTTCGTCTTCGAGGAGCATCTCCGAGTAGCCGAGAATTGCGTTGATCGGCGTGCGCATCTCGTGCCGCACGTGGCCGAGCGCCGCGCGCTTCAGCCGATCGGGATCGGGGGGGGCGCTGGAATTGCGAGGGGCGGACGTCCCCGCGGTGGCCCGGCGGACAGGCGTTGCGGGGACGGGGATCGCCGACGCTCCGGCAAACCCCGGGCGGATGCGTTTCTCAGGCTTGTGCGGCGATAGCGGCGTGTCCGCCTCCTCCACGGCCCCGGTGCGCCGGATTCCTCCCTTGTCGATGTCGAAGATCCACGCCATTACCACGACGATCGGAAATCCGAGTAGGAGAAGAAAGGTGACCAGTCGGCTGGTCCAGTCAGGAAACAACAGCGCGTCGGAGACCGCTCCGGAAATCTCGATGAGCCCTACGGTCAGGGCCCCGTATGCTGCAGCCGTGATCCAGACCTTTCGTCGTCGTGCCTCGCGAACGAAATGCTTGAGTCGCCCGGCAGGCTTGTCTGATCTGGCCGTATCTCAACTCCGGGAAAGGGCCCCGGCGTCGGCTCGGGGCGTTCGAGTCCATGGATCGATCGACCCGCCACCATAGACAGGACGGCGCATTGACGGAAGGCTTACAGCCCCGACAGCACTCCCAACATCCAGGCGGAGCCGAGCCCGAAGTAGATCCCCAGGATGTACCCCGCCACGGCCATCAGCAGGCCGACCGGTGCCATCGCCGGGTGGTAGATCCCAGCCACGATCGGCGCCGTGCCGACACCCCCGATGTTGGCCATGCTGCCCGTCGCGATGAAGAACGACGGAGCCTTCAGCAGCCGGGCCGCGATGATCAGGACCGTCGCGTGGATGGCGATCCACAGCATTCCTGCGAAGAAGAACGCGGGCGCGTCGAGCACCGCGCGCAGATCTCCCTGGGCGCCGATCCCCGTCAGCATCAGGTACAGGGCGACGTAGCCCAGGCGCGAGGCGCCGACCTCTTCCAGCCTGCGGACGGGCGAGAAGCTGAGCAGCAGACCGCCGGTTACGACGATAAGCACCGTCCAGGTCGTGTGGCTGATGATCGTCGGGTCGCCCAGCGTCGGGAGTTTCGCTCCGAGCAGAACGGAGAGGATCGCTCCCGACAGTCCGAGGCCGATGATGATTGCGATGTCGGCGACGGTAGGCGGGTGGCGCACCGCTTCCACCTCCGCGAGCCGCCGATTCGTATCCTCGATCGCGGACAGGTCAGCTTTCAGCCACCGGTCGAATTTCGGCTGGAACGCACTGAACGCCAGCAGCACTCCCATCCACCCGTATCCTACGACGGTATCCACCACGATCACGGGCGCGAAGATCGCCTCCGGCGTTCCGACACTCTCGGCGATCGCCACCATGTTCGCGGTTCCGCCGATCCAGCTGCCGCTGAGTGCGGCGAATCCCGTCCAGGCGTCCTCCGGGAGCCAGCGCCCGAATACGAGATAGGCGACCTGGGCCCCGATCACGATCCCCAGCGCGCCGGCCGTGACCATGGCGACCGCTGTCTTCCCGAGCTTCAGGATGCTCCGCACGTCCACTGTGATCATCAGGAGAAGCAGCGCGAGCGGCAGCAGGTAGCGGGTCATCCAGTCGTACACGGGTGACGAGGCCGGCAGGATCCCCAGCGTGGTCGAGAGCGTCGGAATGAAGTAGGCGAAGATTACCGGCGGCAGATAGCGAAACACCGGTTCCATGCGCGGCTTCTCGCTGAGCCAGAATATCGTCGCGAGAACAGCCGCCAGGTACGCGAGGACGGCCATCGGGTCGGTGATCAACGGACCGTTCACCGGCTCAGGGTCCGTCCGGGCTGACCGAAGCTCCCGGTCGGCGTTCGAGCCCCGGACGATAGCTGCGCAGCAGGTCCCGCTCGATGTCCTGCTCGGTGAAAGCCACCTGTTTCAGCTCACCGCGCGCGAACATCTCTAGCTGGTCCGTGTGATGCGGCGAGTCTTCGCGCGAGCTCTGTCCGTAGGCGAGAACGGAGTAGGCCCGCGGTGTGTCCCCGAATTCGACCGCCAGCACCCAGCCATCCCCGCTGTACGCGACCTGCATTCCGTCATCGGCCTCTGCGTAGTACACAACGCGGAAGCAGCCTAGGGTACCGGAGCATCCGCCGGCCGGGACATCCATGTCACCGACCCGGAATCGATGTACGTCGCCCCAAGGGACGTCCCACGCACCGAACAGGCCCTTGGTCTCGGCCACGGCTCCTGCGAAGGCGATCGCGGCCGCGGCCGGGTCGGAAAGGCCGCGGGGGGTCGAGGTTGGATGTTCCGCGGTCCACGGTTCGGCGAACAGCGCGTTGAATCTCTCGTCGAACGAGCGCCCGTCCCCGTCGGCGATCACCAGGTCGAAGTACCGGTAATACCAGACTTTGAAAAGAACGCTCCCACGGCTGTCCGGGGCCGCCGTGTTGTCCCACGCCGCCAGGAGATCCGCGGCGGCGGCGAGCTCGTCCGCCGTCACCTCAGCTGGTGCCAGAGCTTCCGCAGGTTCCGGGAGGTCGGCATCCGCAGCCACCTTCGCCAGCCTGGTCGCCACCGCCTCAACCGCGTCCGTTGCCCCCTGCGACGCCGCCGCAGCCAGCGTCGTCGGATCCGCGACCTGCACGGCAGCGAGCAGGTCGTCCTTGACCCGATCCGCCATGAGCATCCGCATCGAGTGCTTTCGGTCGACCACGTCCTCGAGACTGAGTCGGTCGTCTCCCTCCACCAGTGACACACCGAGCTGGCTGCGAAGCCTGAGTCGCGGCTCGGGGAAGTACGGCGGCCAGTCCGCCGGGTCGAACGGCTGAAGCAGATTCGCGAAGTGGAACGGATCGTTCTCGTTGTGCAGGTAGCCGCCGACCGGGTTCAGCAGCTGGGGAAGGGAATCCCACGGGACGAGTTCGCTCCACACGTCGGCCGACGACACCGCCTCGACGGCCAGCGTATCCCGGCCAGATGGCAGGGGATAGCGGGGAATCGTGGCGTTCCACACGTAGAAGATGTTCCCGGCGCGGTCAGCATAGGT
>Ga0307380_10007922_pt1 | contig 13696 bp, 13 predicted proteins | sample UN3MG_FD_202239 | JGI IMG/M metagenome (GOLD analysis project Ga0307380, IMG submission 202239) | Soil microbial communities from Risofladan, Vaasa, Finland - UN-3 | ecosystem: Environmental > Terrestrial > Soil > Coastal area > Acid sulfate soil | place: Finland: Risofladan, Vaasa | collected... | reverse complement strand
GCGCAGTCCGGGTCTTTCAGCCCGTGGCCGGTGAGGATGCACACGACGGTCGCCGGGTCCTTGAAGTACCCCTGGGCCGCCTTCTTCCGCACGCCTGCCACCGATGCCGCCGACGCCGGCTCGCAGAATATGCCTTCCGTGTTCGCTAGTAGCTTATAGGCTTCGAGGATCTCCTCGTCGGTGACGGCGTCAATCAAGCCGCCGGACTCGTCTCGCGCCGCAACCGCCTGCTTCCAGCTCGCGGGATTGCCGATTCGGATGGCGGTCGCGATCGTCTCGGGCTTCTCGACCGGATGCCCCAACACGATCGGCGCAGAACCCGCCGCCTGGAAGCCGATCATCTTCGGCAGGCGCTTGATCTTGTGGTTGGCGAAATACTCCTTGTAGCCCTTCCAGTAAGCCGTGATGTTTCCGGCGTTCCCGACCGGGATCGCATGGAAGTCGGGCGGGCCGCCAAGGACATCGCAAATCTCGAACGCCCCCGACTTCTGCCCCTCGATCCGATATGGATTCAGCGAGTTGACCAGCGTGATCGGGTACTTGTCCGTGATCTCGCGGGCCAGGTTCAGCGCCTGATCGAAGTTGCCCTCGATCTGAATGACCTTCGCGCCGTGGATCATGGCCTGGGAGAGCTTGCCGAGCGCGATATTCCCCTTCGGGATGAGGACCATGCAGCTTATCCCCGCCTTGGCCGCATAAGCCGCCGCCGAAGCGGACGTGTTGCCGGTCGAGGCGCACATGACCGCCTTCGAGCCTTCCTCGACGGCCTTCGATATGGCGACCGTCATCCCCCGGTCCTTGAACGAGCCGGTGGGATTGAGGCCCTCGTACTTGAGGTAGATCATCAGGTTCGGGGCGATCTTCGCCGCGAGGCGATCCGCCCGAATGAGCGGAGTGCTCCCCTCCAGGAGGGTGATCACCGGCGTCCGGTCAGTGACCGGCAGGTACTCCCGATAGCGCTCAATTACCCCGATCCGTGCGGGGGACGACATTTTGCTTTCCGAAACTACCATGACTTACTCCTTAGACGACCAAGGTATGGGAGTATGGGAGTCTGGGAGTCTGGGAGTGAAAAACCCCCATACCCCCATACGCCCACACCCACACACATCTTATTCTTCTACCCTGATCCAGCTACAAATCTCAGACACTACTTCCAGGTTGGATATGGCGCCAATGGCCCGGCGGAAGTTCTTCTCGGCGACCTGGTGGGTCACCATCACGATCTCCGCCCTATCACCCTGCTGATCCTTCTGGACGACCGAGGCTATGCTCACGCCGTTCTCGCCGAAGACGCTTGCGATCTTCGCCAGGACGCCAGGACGATCGGCAACCAGCATCCGAATGTAGTATTTGGTCACCACCTCGTCCATGCTTTCGACTGCCCGCTGATCGAAGCAAGTGCATGGGAGGCGGCCGTTCGCCTTGAACTTCATATTACGGGCGATCTCCATAATATCGCCCGCGAGCGCGCTGCCGGTTGGGAGTGAGCCCGCCCCTCGGCCATAGAACATCACGTCCTGGACGAAGTCGCCGCGGACGTAGATGGCGTTGTACACGTCGTTCACCGAGGCAAGCGGATGGGTCGAGGGGATCAGGGTCGGGTGTACCCGGATCTGCATCTTCTCGCCGTTCCGCTTCGCGATCGCCAGCAGCTTGATAGCGTAGCCCAATTCCTGGGCGTTCCTAATATCCTTCGGGCCGATCTTCGTGATGCCCTCAGAGTATATATCGTCCACGTTCACCCTGCTGGTAAAGGCGATGGACGCCAGAATCGCGATCTTGTACTTCGCGTCATACCCCTCGATATCGCTGGTCGGGTCGGGCTCGGCATAGCCGGCCTTCTGAGCCTCCGCAAGCACCTTGGCGAAGTCGCGGCCTTCGAGCGCCATCTTGGTCAGGATGTAGTTCGTCGTCCCGTTGACGATGCCCATGACCTCGGTGATCTTATTTGCAGCGAGCGACTCTTTCAGCGGGCGGATGATGGGAATGCCGCCGCCGACGCTCCCCTCGAAATAGAAGTCGAGGCCCTTCTTGTCCGCCGTCCGGAGGAGCTCCGAGCCCTCCTTGGCGATCAGCTCCTTGTTCGCGGAAACGACGTGCTTGCCGTTGCCGAGCGCGCGGAGGATGAACTCCTTGGCCGGGTGGACTCCGCCGATGGTCTCGACGACGATGTCAATCGAGGGGTCATCGAGGATCTGGGAGACGTCGGTCGTCAGGAGGCTCTTGTCAAACTTGACCGATCGCTCGGTGGTGATATCCAGGTCGGCGATGCGCGTGACCTCGATCGCGGAGCCGATCTTCCGCTCGATCTCGGGCTTATTCTCGGTCAAGACCCTCAGGACTCCCGTCCCGACGGTCCCGAAACCGACTATACCGACGCTAATCTGTTTCATGAGTGATCCGTAAGTCAGACAGGTCGGACCGGTCGGACGAGTCTGACATGATTACTGAGTCGTTTCAACGACCACCAAGACATCCCCTTGCTGGACGAGCTTGCCGCTCTCGGCCGGGATGGCGGCTACCTTCCCCCCGACCTCCGAGGGCACTTCGCTGAAAACTTTCATGGCCTCGATGAGGCCGATCGTCTGCCCGACCTCGATCTCGTCGCCGACTTCGATATACGGCGGCGAATCCGGCGAGGGACATCGGTAGAAGACGCCGATCATGAGCGAGCGAATCTCCGCCAGGTTCTCAGCCGCAATCTCCTCCTCGGGGGCTTCGAAGATCTCCTCGACAAAAACTTCCTCGGGCTCCCCATGGAGGCCGGGTTGAGCCGTGGCAACCGGCGCAACGTGCTTCTCGAGGGCTTCGGCCTTTATGGTGACGCTGAGGCCCTCTTCCTCGACCGCCAGCTCAGTGAGCTTATTCTGCTCAACGATGGTTATGAGGCGTTTGATCTTGTCATAATCCATAGGACAAATCCGTAATTCGTAATTCGTGATGCGTAACCGGACTTCTGTTACGGATTACTCATTACTCGTTAGCCGAAGTATAACATTCGGGGATGGGCGTGTCAATCCGCAAATGGCCTGGAATTCGAGGGGTTGGATGGTTAGGAGGAGAGGAGCGATGGGGGGAGGAGGGATGGGGCGAGTAGGCGTATGGGAGTATGGGTGTTTGGGGGTGTGGGGGTTTTCCAGTACTCCACTACTCCACCACTCCACCACTCCGTTACTCCGCTTTGAGTAGGAGTAGGGTACTCAGCGCCTTGAAGAAAATCGACCAAGCGGATAGAATAGTGGCGAGGGTTTTCAACATCGGGACGACTGAGGAATCCGGGAGAGTGAGCATCGAGGGCGCGGGTAAACTGATGCAGGCCGACCTCAATGAGGAAGTCCAAGGTGAGCCGGCGCAGAACATCGGGCCGAAGAGGATTGTGACGCTGTTGGCCAACAAATGACTCTGAGGCCAAGAGAGAGAGATGAGCATGCCTGATAAGGAGAAGTACTGCGTCTTGTGTGAGCGTGATGCGGTCGTACGCTATGATTTCATGAAGGACATCTGGAATTACGTCTGCCAGTCGTGCGGCTCCTTCGGCATTACTGGGAACGCAAAGATGGATGTAGTGCCCAAACTGGAAGCTACTGAACGCGCCCGGGTTTCAGCCTGTACTCGCGAACGGATCATCAAGGGCTTACCGAAACTCCTGCTTTGCTCTGACGAAACGGAGCATGCGTCTTATCCAGGTGCCCACGGGGTATTCGATGTGATTCGTTCTGTATTCCCGCAACGCATCCAAGACCGATTCGACCGCGCATTGGCGAATCTATGTGTTTCTACCACCGCGCCGGGCAGGGCAGTCCAGTTAGATCGGCATAACGATGTTATCCCTTTCATGATGGCCGAGACTCCTGATACCGCCTGGTTTATTCTAGACGAAATGGCCGCTCTGGGATACATATCCAAGTTCGACGGATCGACGCCGTTAGTCGGGGTGACGGTGCGTGCGACCGGGATAGAAAGAGTTCAGGAACTGGAATCGGTCTCAATGCGCGAGAAGTCATCTCACGTGTTCATTGCGATGTGGTTCGACGCTAGTACCGATGGCATGTTTCATGAAGGTCTTGCTCCCGCTGTACGTGACTGCGGATTCGAACCTCGCCGCATAGACATGAAGGAAACAAACAATAAGATATGCGACGAGATCATCGCTGAGATACGCCGAAGCCGCTTTGTGATTGCCGACTTCACAGGCCAACGGGGAGGCGTTTACTATGAGGCCGGCTTCGCGCAGGGTTTGGGCATCCCTGTAATCTGGACATGCCGTAAGGACAAAGTGAAACGCCTGCATTTCGATACACGTCAGTATTCTCACATTCTCTGGGAAACGCCCGAAGACCTGAACAGGCAATTGGCCGCACGCATCAGGGCAACAATCCCGGGGGCGAAATAGAAGTGCTGTTCCTTTCCCAATCAAGGGATGGGCGTCTTCTTTGGCTGAGCCTCACCCCAATAGTCGGGCGGCTCCCCACTGGCATCCTCATGCCACAGAGTTCTACCTCGTCGAAAGACAGGCATGGCAAGCTGTAGGAGCTCACGACCCGAATCGTAGACGATGGCCAGCCTCTCTGCAACATGAGCGGGGAAGAGCTCCGTCAGAACTGCATCCAATTCCTCTGGCGTGATCTCATCTCGCATGAGGTGGCAAGCTATGACGAACTCATAATACCGTTCCCAATCGAGCGGATGGAGAAATCCCCGATTCGCCTGATGTACGAACGCATTGAATGCAAATCGCCCACGATACGATATCTCGTACGGACACTTCTTTCGCCGCCTTCTGGCTCCAAACCTGCCGGTGGATGAGTAGCTCTGCATTCCATAACCTTCCTTCGCTTGTCATTATATCATCAAGGTCACAGCAGCACACGGCCGAATTCCTCCGTTTTCTCCTTGACACTGAGGCGGCAAGCCGTTAACATCTAGGGAGTCCATTACTCCAATACTACTCCATTACTCCGTTTTCGAGTAAGACTAAGAGCAAGAGTAGGAGTAGGAGTAGGAGATAAGAGGAGATCAGCATGGCGGAGGTACGAGGGTTTCGGGGAGTCAGGTACGTTAAGGCGAAGGTCGGGGAGATGGATGCGGTGGTTTCGCCGCCGTATGATGTCATTTCGCCGGATGAACGGCGGTGGTATTGCGAGCGGCATCCGAACAACATCGTGCGCCTGATCCTCCCTGAGGAGAACGGCGACAAGTACCAGAACGCCGCCAAGTGTCTGGACGAGTGGCTTAAGGCGGGGGTCCTCGCCCGCGACCCCGAGCCGAGCATCTATGCCATCGAGGAGGCGTTCGAGATCGAGGGCCACCTGAAAAAGCGGTTCGGGTTCGTGTGCCTCATGCGCCTGGAGGATTTCGGGACGGGCGTATTGCCCCACGAGAACGTCCTCGCAAAGCCGCTGGAAGACCGTCTCAATCTGACTCGGGCGACTCGCGCGAACTTCGATTCGATATTCTGCCTGGATGCCGACGGCCGGGCGACCGAGTTGATCAGGCCCTCCACCTCAGGCGGACCGGACGCATCGGCGACGGACAAGGCGGGGGTTCGGACGGACCTCTGGCGGATATCCGATCCCGAGACGATAAGGAAGGTTTCTGATCTGCTCGCAGGGGGACCGGTCGTCATCGCGGACGGGCATCATCGGTATTCAGCGGCGCTGGCTTATAGAAATGAGATGCGGGCGGCCAATGGGTCGGGCCCGGATGCGCCGCATGAGTTTATCATGGTGACGCTCGTCTCGCTGGACGACGAGGGGCTGGTCATACTCCCGACCCACAGGCTGGTGCGGAACATCGAAGGCTTTGACCCGGACGCGTTCCGCTCACGACTAGGCGAGTTCTTTGAGATCGAGGAGGCCGAGCCCGAGAATCTGATGCAGTACGTCGAGCTGCTCGGCAGTCATACGTTCGGGGTGCATCTAGGCGGCAGATCGTGCGTAATCAGGCTCAAACCGGACATAGCGCTGGAACAATCGGCTCTCAAGCAGCTCGATGTGACCATTCTCCATTCGCTGATTCTGGAGAAGATATTGGGGATCGGGGCAGAGGCGCTCGCGGCCCAGGCGAACCTAACTTATGTGCGCGATGCCGACAAGGCCGTCCAATCGGTTGATTCGGGTGAGTATCAGATCGCGCTCCTGATGAACCCGCCGGAGGTCGAGGAAGTGAAGGCGGTCGCGGCGGCAGGCGGCAAAATGCCTCAGAAGTCAACGTTCTTCTATCCGAAGCTGCTCACGGGAATGGTGCTGCGCGTCATGGAATGACGTGCAGAATGGTCAGATGGTTGATGGTTAATGGTTGATGGGGGAGGGACCCGATCGGAGGCCAAGGGCGAGGATGAGGGCAGCCAACAGGGCGGCGGCGGTGATGATGAAAACCGTCTGGTAGGAGACTGCCTGGACGATTAGTCCGCCGAGCACGGGGAAGAGGATCGTGGGGGCGCTTGCCGAGTTTGCCAATCCGATATACGACCGGCGTTCCTTGTGAGGGGCGATCTCCAGAAGGAAGTTGGTCAGGCCGATCCATACGCTCGATATCATTCCGCCGACCATGAAGAAAACCAGACCATAGAGCCAGAGTAGCTTACTCCCGATCAGCAAGGCAAGTACAGGCGCAAGCACCCCAATCACGATAGATACCAGGATCGAGGATCTCGGTCCTCGGGAATCACTCAGATGCCCCACGAGCGCACTCCAGACTATGCCCCCTGCCACCTGTATGGCAAGGTAGATACCAATCATTCTGCCGGCGACACCGGTGTAGAGGATGAAGAACGGCAGCGAGAGTCCCATGAACCCGATCAGCATCTGTATGATCAACAGGCGCTTGAGCTGGGAATTCCCCGAGACCATGCGGCCGATCCTGCGCACGTATTGGAGGAAATTGCCGTCATGCTCCTCGGGGAGGCCATCGGGTTCACGGACCGCGAACAGACTGACGTAGCTCGCCCAAAAGAAGACCGCTGCGACCGCCATCAGCACGGCGTAGTTGGTGGGATATGGAAGTCCGCCGCGTGCGAGTATGCGGCTTATGAAGAGGCCCGCGAGTAAGCCGAGCACTCCTCCGCCGACTTGAGTGAATCCGAACATCCGCCCTCGGGTGCGCTCGGGGATCGACTTCGCGACGAGGTCGGTCCAGGGGACGCCGGCCATCCCTTCGGTGAGCCAGAATCCCACGTAGACAACGATGAACACCGCAAGCAAGATGACCCTATGGCTGGTGAGGAACAAGGTGATCGCGAACAAGGCGATCCCGGCGCGCGAGACCGTGGCAACCTTCATCAGGAAGCCCTTGTGGCGGCGGCGGTTTCGCAGGTAGTGGGCGGTCCAAAGCTGAGGAAGGAATAGCCCGGCAGGCTTGATGGCGATGATCGCACCGATGACGATGGACGAATCGGTCAGGGTCGCCAGGAACGCGGGGAGGATGGTTGACTGGTCAATGAACGCCTGCCCGCAGAGGTAGAAGATGACGTCCATGGAGAGCAGACGAAAACTTCGCCTTACTTCCATCGAATCAGGCATGTTCTCAGCGTTAAGGATTTCCTCGTTCATGCGGCAGATCAACAATGAGTGTGGGAGTTTGGGAGTGTGGGTGTGTGGGAGTCCGAACCCCCATACGCCCATACCCCCATACTCCGCTACATGGCCCGGAGGCGGCGGATGCGCTCCTCGATGGGCGGGTGTGTGCTGAACAGGTTGTTCGTCCAGCCGCCGTGCTCCTTGAGCGGATTCGCAATCCACATGTGGGCGGTGGCCTTGTTCGCAACCTCCAGGGGCTCGGTGTCGGCGGCGATCTTTTCCAAGGCGTTCGCGAGGCCATCGGGGTAGCGAGTGAGCATCGAGCCCTCGGCGTCGGCAAGGAACTCTCGGTGGCGGGAGATCGCCAGCTTGATGAGCGTTGCGAATATGGGAGCGAGGATTGCCACGACCAATGCGATCACCAGAACGATCGGATTTCCCCCACCCCGATTGCGTCTTCGGCCACCCCACCAGAAGCTCCGAAGCAGCCAGTCGGCGATCAGGACCGCCATGCCCGCCAGGATTGCGACCAGAGTCATGAACCGGATATCGTAGTCCTTCACATGCGCCATCTCGTGTCCGATGACCCCCTCAAGTTCCGTGCGGTCCATCTTATCCAGCAAGCCGGTCGTGACTGCGAGCGCCGCGTGGCGGGGATTTCGACCGGTGGCGAAGGCATTGGGCGCGGAGTCGTCCACGATGTAGATCGAGGGGACGGGTAGTCCGGCGGCAATCGCGAGACCTTCCACCGAGTTGACCAGGTGCGGATACTCCTCCTTGGTGGCGGGCCGGGCATGTGCCATGGCGAGGACGATCTTGTCGCTGTAGTAGTAGCTGCCGATGCTGCTGATAACCGCAAAGGCGACTGCGAGCGGTAGGATCTCCGGATAGCCGGTGACCTGGGTGAACAGGTAGCCGAGTCCCACGATGACGACGATGAAAGCGAGGATCAGCAGGACTGACCCTCGGACGTTTGAACTGATTTGCTCGTACATGGCAAAGTGATGCGTAAGGAGTAATCCGTAAGGAGAGATCAGCAGACTATTACGGTTACGGATTACTCCTTACTCGTTAGAATTGGACTTTGACCGGTTCGCGGGCGACGTCCTCCATAGCGAAGTAATCGTGCTGCGTGAAGCCGAATGTCCCCGCAATCATGCTCGCCGGGAAGGTCTGGATGAGCGTGTTGAGCGACATCACGGTGTCATTGTAGAACTGCCGTGCGTAGGCGATCTTGCTCTCAGTGCCGGACAGCTCTTCCTGGAGCATCATAAAGTTTTCGTTGGCCTTCAACTGAGGGTATGCCTCGGCCACGGCGAAGAGAGTCTTAAGCGCCCCGGTAATCATGTTCTGAGCCTCGCCCTGCTCGGCCACGGTCTTGGCGGATGCCATTGCAGCGCGTGCCTCGGTCACTTTCTCGAAGGTTCCTTTCTCGTGAGCGGCATAGCCCTTGACCGCCTCGACCAGATTCGGGATGAGGTCGTATCTTCGGCGGAGTTGAACGTCAATCTGGGACCAGGCGTTATTGATCCTGTTTCTCAGGACAACCAGGCGGTTGTAGGTGAATACGACCCACAGCAGCAGTAATACTGCAATGCCTGCAAGCACAATGAAGATCAAACCTATTGCCATCCGTTGCCTCCTTTTGGCATGGCATGGCCGCCAGCCGCCTCATTATATACACGGCGGATGAGGCAGTCAAGCGAGTCAATGTTAAGCGCGAAAACGTTGAGGCCTTGGAGGCGTCGCTCGAGAACTCCAGAATAGCGCCCATTGACTTGTTGTCCGAACCGACGTATCATGCACATGGCTGATCGGCCTTTTCTGCCTCATCTCGGACCGCATGCAGCCGCAAAACACTGTGCATTATTAAATCGACAGGTAGGAGGAAACGTGATGCGATTGCTAACCTCGAGATTCGCCAACACCCTGGTACTCTGTGCGTCAATGCTGGCGGCCGCCATTCTGCTTCCAAACGGCTGCTCAGCGGGACTGCTTGACAACCTCTCAGGAAGCCTTCCGAGCATTGGAGACTTCACCAAAGAGAAGCCTACGATCACTACGTCATTGAAAGACGCGCTCACGGAGGTCACGTTTCTCGATGACTTCAATCCCACCGATTTCGCGCCGATGACCCGACTGCCAAGAGGGCCTAGCAACGGGTTCATCCTTGACAGGCCCGGGCTGTTTGAGCTGGACGCACAGAGCTACTGCCTGCATGCCGGGGCTTATGCACCCGGCAAGGGAGAGGGTTATGTCTACGCCCCTATCTCCGGTCCGCGAGCGGACGTCATTCGCAGGATCGCCCAGCAATCGGTAGTCCATCCGGAGATTGACCAGCATGACGTTCAGACTTTGATCTGGGCCATCCTCGCCCGGACGAAGATCAGCGACATGTCGGGCGATATGCGGAATGTTGCGAGCACTCTGCTCACAGAGAAGGATATCACAGACCTTAACGGAGGCGCACTTGGTAAGATACCGGACGAGTTGATGGACAAGCTGATGGGCAAGGTTTCCGATGCCATGCGGCCGATTTTCGAAGCGGAATCAAACATTCGAAACATGTTGACAAGCACGACTTCGAGCTTCGAGGAAGTGGAGAAGGTCGCTGTGCTCATCGGCGACCCGGAACCTGGAGAAGGCAGCCGGGAGATACCCGAGGGGCGATGGTCCTACAGCCCGGACGGATACTTCGTCCGATACTCGCCATCCGGGTATTCCCGAACGCTCATTCAACTCTACGTGCCCGAGGCATTTGCCATCGAGCGCGATTCGCAGAATCGGATCACAGCAATCTCGGATGCCCGGGGCAACCGCATTGAGACCGAATATGACGACCAGATTGCGCCGGTTACGGTGAGCGGCGATCCGGGTGTCAAGGCGTATGCATTCCGTTCGATCCGTTTCGTCAACGTCCGATACATCGGCCCGGAGTTCATGAAGCGAAGTGAGGCGAAGTGGGAGGGCGCAGGGTGGACGCTGGTCGGAATGCCGTCCGGAAAGGGCACGGTGCAGTCGCCGCCCGATCGGTTCTCCGACCTGGCCAAGCGTTATGCGGATATGAACAAGCTGAACGACCAGGTTGTGGATCTGGGGAAGAGGGTGGATAAGCTTACCGGCCATAAGGGCGATCGGCCGAAGAACGCAAACGTGATTGATCTTGGCAGCTACGTCGTCGCCCTGACGTCGGCGCTTTCCGGGAAAATGGAAGGGCAGGGCGACTGGGCGCCCAATCACGCGTACATGGCTCAGAAGGCATGGCAAGCCGAACTGTGCAGACTGCTGGGTGGGAATGCCCTGCAATCGGCTCTAGGCGGGGTGAACGTGGCTTCGACGAATCTGATGGGATTGCTGGCCTTCGGTTCGGATGATGACCCTTGCGCCGGTTCTCCGAGGCCCGGAAAGGGAAAGGAGTTCGATCCGTCCGGGCACACTGCGATGCCGGGAAACACAGACCGGCAGCGACTGCTCCAATCAGCGGCTGACTCCAATGCCGGAGGGCCGAATCCGGACTGCAAGGCGGTATCCGATCGGCTGAACGAGCTGCAGACGATTTACAACGCGTTCAAGAACAATCTGCCGAAGCAGGGCGAGGACGGCGATCAGTACTACAAGCGGATACTGACGATCCTTGGCTACGACGAATCCAAGGGGGGCGTGGCCCCGATGGGGACGGACTCGGGCTCGTGCACGATCATCGTGAATGAGAGTCTCTATGTGAATGAGCCGCCCATATCCCGGGCCGCCGACTGCGTTCACGAGAAATCGCACCAGGCGCGGTGCCGCTGGGCGAGGGATCATGCCACAGGCGGATACCCAAGTTGGATGAATGACGCGAACAACTATCGCAAGGACGAGATGGACGCATATCAGGCGGGGATGAATGCCATGAAAGCCTGGCAGGCCGAGAACGGGTGCCAGTAGCCGGATGCTCGATGCTCGAACCGCCATGAGGAGGATTCCACCATACAGGTGACCTTGGTGCACGTACAAGTCAAGCCGGAAAACGTTCAGGAGTTCATCGAGGCGTCGCTGGAGAATGCTCAGGCCTCGAGTAATGAGCCCGGGAATAGGCGGTTCGACGTTCTTCAATCGGCGGATGATCCCAGCAACTTCATCCTCTACGAAGCCTACGCCACCGCCGAGGATGCTACTGCCCACAAAGGAACTCAGCACTATCTGAAGTGGCGGGAAGCGGTGGCGGATTGGATGGCTGAGCCGAGGAAGGGCGTTCAGTACAAGGGTCTCTAGAGAAGGAAATCCGTTCGTCGGCAGCAAAGATATTTTTAGTCATTCTTGAGGAGGATGCCTTGGGTACCAATCCATTCGAACACTCCACCTATTTGCTCCGAAAACAGTTCTTCAAGGTATTCGGAGGCTCGTTCCGAATCTACGATCCTTCGGGCACGCTGGCCTTCTTTGCGAGCATGAAGGCGTTCAAGCTGAGGGAGGATATCACCGTCCACCCGGATGAGGGCAAGGCAAGCACGCTTCTTCAGATCAAGGCTCGCAAGATCATTGACTGGTCATCGGCCTATGACGTCTTCGATCCCAATACCGGTGAGAAGATCGGGGCGCTGAAGAGGCGGGGATTCAAGTCTATGCTGAGGGATGAGTGGGTCATAATGGACGTCTCAGACAATGATGTCGGGTTGATTCAGGAAGACAGCATGGGGCTTGCGCTGTTGAGGAGGTTTCTGACCAACCTGGTGCCACAGACCTTCCATGGGGAGATAGGAGGCGCGCAGATATTCAAGTTCAAGCAGCATTTCAACCCATTTGTGCAGAAGATCACGCTGGATTTCACCCCTGACGTAACGAATAAGCTTGATCGCAGGATAGGGATTGCGGCGGCGATTCTCTTAAGTGCAATCGAGGGGAGACAGGATTAGCAAGAACGGCAGGTCGAATGACCTGCCGTTTGATGAATCAAAGGGAAACGGCCCTCAATGAGATCGGGTCCTGAATCTCCAGCTCGCCAATCCCGCGAGTCCAACCGCAAGCACGAGGAAGCTTCCCGGTTCGGGAACGACCTGAAGCTGAGAGTTCATGCTTGGCTGGATAATGTAAAGTCTTTCCAAATCCTTTGTAGACTGTACCAACTGTGGAAGAAGAGGCGGGGCATACTCGGTTGGCCGGGTGGCCGAATTCACTACGTGGGCGCAAATGACAGCGGCATTCGAGGGCTTAGGCGTCTCCTCGAGGATCGGTTGGGTAAGAGTCGCAACAACAGGCGAAATCTCAGGACGACTGTCAGCATTGCTGACGATGTCCGGCACGAACTGACTGTCAGCCGACGGCTGAGTGAGCACTTGCTGCAAACCTTGAGCGTATGTTACACCGGCCGCCATGACCAGCACGAGCACTAGTGTGAGCACAATACGCATAACTCGAACCTCCAGGAATAGGCGCTACCACTCTATCATGTGCAAGAATCGTGCCAAACTCTTGACGCAATCGGCACATTGTGTTCAATTATCAATACGCTTTGTGAGCTTGGGAAGTGCCTGAATGCAGGGATGCGTATGATAGGTATTTATACCGGGATTTGCCTGCAGAGCAGGATTCCGGCCCCAGCCTCCCGAAGCAAGCCAATCACGCGCAGGGAACTCATGAAGGCTGTCATTCTAATCTTACCGCTCTTATTGTTGGGGGGACACATGGTGGAGGCAAAACCCACGAATCTTCGTGACGTCGTCGGATGCACGCACGTCGGAGGAAAGTACAATCTTACGGATCAGGACTTCCTGAATGAGGGGGCGGATAAGCTCCTGGAGCTGGGAACTAAGGTCATCAAGCTCTGGTTCACCCCCAATCCCTCGGGGGTCTATCCCTTCAACTCCGACTGGCCGAAGACAGAGACTCTCACGGACCTGGCGAAGACTCCCTATTTCCGAAAGGTCTTTTCGAAGCCCTTCAACACATATATCCTCGAGACATTCAGGCCCGGCCATGATTGGCATTACTTTGTTCAGGGCCTGTCGCCTGAGGAAGCAACCGAAGAACGAAAGCAGTTCTATGAGCTGACTAAGTACCTGCTGACCGAGTACAAAGGAACCGGCAAAACCTTCATACTTCAGAATTGGGAGGGCGACTGGGTGCTCACGAACCCCCAATTCACAATGGAGCCGGACCCAGCGACTATCAAGGGCATGATTGACTGGCTGAATGCC
>Ga0307380_10007921_pt1 | contig 13698 bp, 12 predicted proteins | sample UN3MG_FD_202239 | JGI IMG/M metagenome (GOLD analysis project Ga0307380, IMG submission 202239) | Soil microbial communities from Risofladan, Vaasa, Finland - UN-3 | ecosystem: Environmental > Terrestrial > Soil > Coastal area > Acid sulfate soil | place: Finland: Risofladan, Vaasa | collected... | reverse complement strand
GCCAAAAAGATTGAACTGGGAATAATCAAAAAGACAATCTCATTAAACGAAGCAATGAAAGTTTCTCTAAACTGTTTAAAATCACCTCTGGCCGACTGGGAAGATAAAGTGGGCAGTGAAGCTTTAGCAATACTGATGCCAAAAAGACCGACTGGTAAAAGTTGAAGAGAATTGGCAAAGGTGTAATGAGTGTAGGCGCCTGCAGCTATCAAAGAGGCTAAAAATAGCTCGGCATTTTTACCAATCTGTAAAAAAGAAAGTTCAATAATCCGCGGTAGAGCCAAACGGCCAATTTCCCTAACCCCTGGATGAACAAAATCCAAACTGAGCCGCGGCCGAAAACCTAAATGATAGGCTAAAGGCAACTGGATTAAAAAATGAAAAAAAGCACCAATAACCGCCCCCAAGGCAGGAGCATAAACTCCCCACCGGCTAGCGAAAAAGATAGCCCCCAAAATAATACCCAAGTTATAAAAAAGCGGTGCTATCGCTGGAATAAGAAAACGTTGGAGTGATTCCAAAACCCCGGTCAAAAAATAGCTTAAAACAAAAAAAGCCTGAGCCACCAATAAAATTCGGGTTAACCTCGCCACTTGATTAAGCTGATGAGGATTAAATCCTGGCGCTAACACTTGATAAAGCGGCCGGGCAAAAAGAAAAATTAAAATTGACAAAAGAAAAAAAAGCAAAAAAGCAAAATTAAGACTGACTGAGGCGACATACCAAGCTTGTTCTTTTTGCTTTTTGGCCAGATATCGGGTAAAAGTGGGAATAAAAGCTGAGGAAAGGGCACCAAAAACCAAAACTTCAAAAACCACCTCAGGCAATCGAAAAGCAGCTAAATAAACAGAAATTGTTTCCACCGAGAAAAAATGAGCCAAAACCCGATTACGAACCAAACCTAAAAAACGAGAAGCAGCCACCATGATCATAATCACCGCCGCCGCTGATAAAATATTTTTTTGGCGACGGGTTAAAAAATTAGAACCATTACGAAAAAAATTTTTCATCATTGTTTTCCAATCTACTATTTGATACTATATCATATTATGCCTATAACTACTTCTGCCAAAAAGGCGCTTCGTCAGGACCGACGCCGCGCCGTCATCAACAAAAAGATAAAAAGAAAAATCAAAAAGGCTTTAAAAAAAGCCCGGCAAAAACCAACGAAAAAAACTTTGGCCGAAGCAGCCCGAGTGCTTGACCGGGCCGCAAAAAAGAAACTCATCCATAAAAACAAAGCAGCCCGGCTTAAGTCTAGATTGGTCAAACTCCTTAAAACTAAAAAATAGTTTAAAGTTGCCTCGCTTCTGCTTTACAAACCTTGCCAAAGTTCATATACTAAAGTCATGGCTGCCCGGAAGGTATTAAAAACATCAATTGAGCTTCTTCCTCGGGAAGATTGGGAAAAAACCACTTTTGGAAAATTCTTAAAATGGCTCCTCACGGTTGGTCGTTATATTGTTATCTTTACTGAGTTGATCGTCATTCTCCTCCTGCTTTCCCGTTTTAAATTTGACCGCGACCTTGAAAATATCAACGAACAGATTAATGACAAACAGGCCGAAATCATCGCTTTGACCGAATTTGAAGAAAAATTTCGGTTTCTCCAAACTCAACTCTCCGCCATCGAAGGGCTACAAAAAAAACAAATCAAAACAGATCAAGTTTTAACCGAGCTGGCCTCTTTGATACCAGTTGATGTCTATTTATCTGACCTTAATATCAAGGAAAAAAAGGTCAGTTTAACAGCTACTGCTCTTTCCGAGGCAGGCTTAGCTACCCTTTTGAAAAACCTCCAAACTTCAAGTCAATTTGATAATTTAGTTCTTTCTCAGGTGAGCTCTGAAACTGAAAAAGAAATTGGTATTCAATTTCAACTTAAAAGTGATTTGGTAACTAATCTTAAATGAATCTAAGCCAACCAAGTGGTGACTATCGTTATCGTCGTTACTTCACCAATATTGGTCAACTCTACCGCCAAAAAAAGGTCCGGGTTTATACAAAAACCGTTCTTTCCATCTTTATGATCGCTTTTTTTCTTTTTTTTGCGATTAAACCAGCGGCGGTGACCATTGCCGGCTTAGTTAAAAAAATTAATGACCAAAAACTGGTCCTTGAAAAACTTGAAAAAAAAGTCCAGGCGCTTACTCAAGCCCGAAAAAACTATCTTGATATTCAAACTGATCTTTATTTAGTCGAACAAGCCTTGCCAACAAAGCCAGAAATTTCTTACTTTATTAAAGAACTTGAAACCTTAACCCGTCAGGCAGACATCAACCTTAATACTGCCCAATTTGGGCAAGTTACCTTAAAAGAAAAAGAAACAACCCCTCAAAAAACTCCAAAAGAAATCAGTTTTAATCTCACCACCTCAGCTGACTATCAAAAGCTAAAAAACTTTCTCCAAATTTTAGGCTCGCTACGAAGAACTGTCTTGGTGAACGCCTTTGGTTTTGGCACTAGCAAGAAAGAAGAAGGCGAAGCAACGTCATTAGACTTAGCCATTCAGGCCAATATTTATTACCTGACCACACCAAAAGAAAATGAACAATAAAAATAAAAAAACCAAGTTTAAACTTGGCAAAGACGCCCTGATTTTGTCAATCATGACTTTATTAACAGTCATCACTTGGATTTTTTTTGAAGTTTACCGAACGCTTCGCAAACAAGCCAGCACTCAGATTACCAAAAAGCAGATGGAATCTTTGGACCCAAAAATAAATACCACCATTATTCAATCACTTAAAGAAAATCTTTCTTTTTCTAACGAAGAATTAAATATTGTCCCGACGCCAACACCAACTGAGACTGTAACAACTAGCACTGAAAGTGCTATTATGGAGTAAAATAAAGTAAAAATGAAAAAAATTAAAAGTCTGCCCACCATTTTAGGCCTTCTCATTCTCCTTATTGGTGTCACTGCGGGTGTAATTTTAATTAGCCAGGGAACAAACCGATTCTTGAGAGCCAGTCCAGAAATTATACCTAAACAAGTAAAAATCACCAACATTGCTGAAAACAGTTTCACTGTTTCTTGGATAACTGATAGCCAAACGGCTGGCTTTGTTAAATACGGAAGCGATAAAGAGCTACCGTTTATTGCTAAAGACGAACGCGATGAAGGCACTGAAGAAAGCGGTAATTTCCTTACTCATCACGTCACTTTTAAAGAACTTAAGTCAGCCACTGCTTATTATTTTAAAATCTTTTCTGGTGGCAAAGCCTTTGATTACAATGGACAAGAATACCAAGCAACCACTGCTCCGAAAACCGAAGAACCATTACCTAAAAATGATGTTGCTCATGGTAACATCATCAAGCCAGACGGTTCCCCGGCTGGAGAAGTAATTGTTTATCTCTCACTGGCCAATACCACACCACAGTCAACCTTGACCAAGCCCTCAGGCAACTGGGTGATTCCTCTTAATGTTGTCCTTTCAGCTGACTTAACCGGCTATGCTACCTATGACCAAGACGCTTCAATTGAAGAAATTTTTGTTCAGGGGGCAAGTTTGGGTACCGCCACCGGTGTGGCCGTCACGAAAAACGACAGCCCAATGCCTACCATCACCCTTGGCCAGAATTTTGATTTTAAAAAGAGTGATTTGGCGCAAACCAAAACGCCCGGTGAAACTGACCAAATTACACTCCCTCCCGGCAGTTTACCTCTTGAAGCGACCACCAGCCCTACACCAGCAACAGAAAAACCTTTAGAAATTATTAATCCCCAACAAGAAGAAAAATTAAACACCCTTGAACCTGAGTTTTTAGGCACTGGCCCTGCTGGAGAAAGTTTAACAATTGAAGTCAATTCGCCAACTTTCAATGACCAAATAACCATCAATGAAGATGGCACTTGGAGTTGGAATCCACCGGATAGCCTTTCCCCCGGCGAGCACACCATCACCGTCACTTTAGCCGATGGCCGCTCTCTTAGTCGTTTATTCACAGTTCTGGCAGCAGAAGGCAGCGACTTACCTTCGTTTACAGCCACACCTTCCGCCACTATCACGCCTTCGCCAACCGTCACACCCACACCAACCGTCACACCCGCACCAACCATTACTATCACGCCCGTCCCAACCACAATGCCATCAACCGAAAGCGGCATCCCCGAATCCGCCACTTTGACACCCACTTTTTTATTCTTCATAATAGGTATGATTTTAATTAGCGCAGGATTGTTGTTTAATATTTTTTTAAAAAATTTTTAATTAATGCTCGATCTGCCACCAGCCAATCCCCAAGCTAACTTATCCCAAATTCCTCTTTCTAATGAAGAGATCACTACCACAATTGTTAATAACCCTCCTTCAAGTAAATCTAAAAAAACTAAAACTTTATTGACAATCTTAGGTTTACTTTTTGTCCTTGCTTCCATCCCTGCTACCATTTTTCTAGTTAAACAAAGACAAGAAATAAGAAAGATGGCAGTTTATCCAGAGGATGGGTTTTGTGCTGGTGCTGGCTATGCGGAGGGGCATGACAGCCAACTACCCTATGTAAACCCGTCTGGTTGTACTGATTTATGTAACGATGGTACTTATAACTATTGTTGTTGGGATAACAATGGCAATAATGTTTTTGATGGCAATGACACTTGTTCGCCGGGAAGCACCGGCGAACTGTCTTGCAGTGGTTATGAAATCTGTAACAACAGCGGAACAAATCAAACATACTTTTATGTATGGGGTTCTGAGCAACCAGGAAAATGTGCCTCGGGAGGATATCCCCTCCCAGGTACTGGGGCTAATTCAGGCACTTTACTCCCTGAAAAGTGCACTTCTATTCCTGATAACAAATGCGGTCAACTTGAATTTCAAAAAGGTTGTGGTGTTTGCAAGGATACTGGCTGCGGTATCACTACTACTACCCCCACTCCGACGCCAACTCCAACCCTACCGCCAGACACAGCTCAGTGTGACTATTGCAAAGCCTATGATAAGGATTGGTATGAAATTACCAATCCTTCAACCATCAGTGTTGGCCAAACTGTTTATTTTGTTACCCGGGGTTCAACCACTCATCCTTTAAAAATTACTAAGGCCAGGTTCAGAATCAACAATGGCACTTGGCAGGAAACGGCCAACAGGCGTGGTAATGAATTCTATATCTCCTACGCCATTCCTTCCGTTGGTTCTTATATCGTTGAATCAGAAATCTACAACCCAGCCCTGGGCTGGCACTAGTGAGGTGAAAAAATAAAATGGAGAAACTTAGGAAAAAATGGTATTTAATTTTGGTTGCTCTCGCTACTGTTATCTTGGGAGTAATTGCTGTTGTGACAGCCACCAAACTTTACCAAATCGGCGAAGAACCAGTCGCCCCAACAGCCCCTAAGCCAGCACCAGCCGCTGCACCCGAGTGTAGATTATCCTTTAATGTCAGTGAACCAACCTCAACTCCAACTTTGCCTCCAGGTGTCACCCCAACCTCAACTCCAACTTTGCCTCCAGGTGTCACTCCAACCCCAACTCCAACTTTGCCTCCAGGTGTCACCCCAACTCTAACCCCTACCCCTACACCTGCACCTACATCAACACCGACTCCGCCTCCAGGAACAACCCCAACACCAACTTTGCCACCAGGTATCACCCCAACCACCGCCGCAACAACACCAACGACGATGCCATCCACTGAAAGTGGTATACCTGAGTCTGGCATTTTTACACCAACGTTTTTATTTTCAATTGTAGGCATCGCAATCATCGGTTTGGGGGTATTACTTCTTATCTAAAAATTCACTCTGCCTTATGCTAAAATAAGCTGACAAACTTCTTATGTCATTGATGATGAAAAAATCAAGGCGAATCGGCATTATTGGTGGAGGTTTTACCGGCTTAACCGCAGCTTATAAATTGGCTCAAAAAAGCCATCGGGTTTTTGTTTTTGAAAAAGAAGAATTTCTAGGCGGCTTAGCGGCCGGCTTTAAAAGAAAAAACTACCGCTGGTCGGCTGAACATTTTTATCATCACTTTTTGGCTTCTGACACTGACGCCAAAAAATTAATCAGGAGGCTTGGCCTTTCTCAAAAACTTTTCTTCAAACAAGCCAAAACTTCAATTTTTAAAAAGGGCAAGATTGTCCAACTCGACTCAGCCTCCTCAATTTTGAAATTTTCCCTCCTAAACCTCCACGAAAAACTCCGAGTCGGACTAATAACCGCGTATCTTAAATCAACCAATAACTGGAAAAAACTTGAAAAAACCGCAGCAGACAGTTGGTTATCTAAATTTTACGGTCAAAAAGTTTATCAAACTTTATGGGAACCCCTTTTGTCAGGAAAGTTTGGTAAACAAAAAAACAAAATTTCAATGGCCTGGTTTTGGGCAAGAGTGAAAAAAAGAAGCAAGCGGTTAGGCTATTTGGAGGGTGGATTTCAAATTCTGGTCGATAAGTTAACAGAAAAAATAAAAGAAAACAATGGTAAAGTTTTTTTAAACCAAGAAGTGGAAAATATTGCCAGTTTAAAAGAAAAAAATAAACTCGACCAAATAATTGTCACTACTCCCACATCAATTTTTTTAAAAATGGCGCCAAAATTACCTCAAAATTATAAAAACAAATTGCGGAGATTAAAAATGATTGGCAGTATCAGTCTGCTTTTAGAACTTAAAGAAAAATTTCTCAAAGACAACACTTACTGGTTGAATATTAATAGTCCAGGTTTTCCTTTTGTCGCTGTCGTTGAACACACTAACTTTGTTGATCTCAAACATTACAACGGCCAACATTTGGTCTATGTAGGTGGTTATTACTCTCCAAATCACCGTTTCTTTAAAATGACCAAAAACCAAATTCTGAAAGAATTTCTTCCTTATCTTAAAAAAATCAATCCTGCCTTCGACTTCTCCCATTTCACTTCTGGCATCTGGATTTTTGCCAATCCTTCTGCTCAACCGATTGTGCCCATTAACTACTCAAAAATAATCCCTTCATTTAAAACTCCAATTCCTGGCGTTTATCTAGCCAACATGCAAATGGTTTATCCTTGGGACCGAGGCATTAATTACGCCATCAAACTGGGAGAAAAAATCGCTGATGAAATTTCTCAAAAATAATTTCATCTATTACTCACTGTTTTTAATTATCTTGATTGGTGGTTTTTTTCGGTTTTACAATTTAAACTGGGATAAAGGCCATTTTTTTCATCCAGACGAAACAAACAATATTGCTATTCCGGCTGCCAACCTTAAACCCCCCTTTCGACCAAAAGAGTTCACTTATGGTTCACTGACTATCTATTTTTATCGTCTTGGTGCTTTGCTTGTTTCTTTTTTGACTAAAGACAATCTTTGGCTCAACGCTAACCGAATCAATGTCGTAGGAAGGTTTTTCTCCACCGTTTTCTCTATAGCTCTCATCTTCTTGATTTTTTACCTAGGAAAAATGCTTTACTCACAAAAAGTAGGAATGTTGGCTGCCATCTTTACTAGTCTCAATGTAGGTCTAATTCAAGCTGCTCACTTCGGCACAACCGAAACAATCTTAGCCTTAGCTGGAGTTCTAATAACTATCGGTGCTGTTTTCATTTTAGACATCAAAAAATACCGAGTTGGCTACCTTTTAAGCTCCATTACTCTAGGTTTGGCCAGTGGCGCTAAAATAAGCGCCCTGGTATTTTCTCTCACCTTCTTTCTCGCCCATTTGTTTTCTTTAACCAAAAAGAATTTTTTTAAAAGGAACTTTTTATTTTTAACAAGCTGTTTTCTTACTTTTATTGTTTTCTTCTTAGTTTCCCCCTACAGTATTTTAGATTATTCTACTTTCACAGAAAGTTTTAAACTTCAAAAGGAAATTGCCACCGGTAAGTTACCAATGTTTTTTACAAGTCAGTTCAAAGAAACTGCTCCTTATTTTTTTCAAATAACTAAGATTTTTCCTTGGATACTCGGCTGGCCAATTTTGATTTTTGGCACCTTAGGGTTCGTTTTTGTTTACTGGCAAATTATAAAAACGAAAGACAAAAAAAAATTCCTTTTGTTTTTTCTACCTAGTTTTTATTTTTTATATAATGGCTCTCTTTTCGTTAAGTGGACCAGATATATGATCCCTTTGACTCCGTTTTTTTGTCTCTTTACCGCTATCTTTCTAATTAGCGTCTACCAAAAATCAAAAAAACAAAATCAAAAGTTACTTGCGCGTTTATTAATCGTCACTGTAATAGCAACAAGTTTTCTTTACGCTTTCGCCTTTACCAACATCTACAGATATCCAGACACCAGAATCACTGCCTCGAAGTGGATTCATCAAAACATTCCCTCTGGAAGTAATTTACTATTAGAACCTTTGGATGCGATTAGTTTACCTCTACCACTTAAAAACAACAATTCAGTTGCCTACCAACAAAACTGGTTTGATTTCTACGCTCTTGACGATCCGTTTGATTGGAAAGAAAAATCCAATCAGATCAACAACCTCACTACATATCTCACAGAAACTGACTACTTAATTATTGGCAGTCGCCGCCTCTATGCTAACCGCCTCCGCCTAAAAGATAAGTATCCACTTACAGCCAGATATTACAGTTTGCTTTTTACGGGAGCACTTGGTTTTGATAAAATAAAAGAGGTTTCATCATACCCAAAAATTTTTGGGGTCGAAATTAATGACGATATGGCAGAAGAAACTTTTCAAGTCTTTGATCACCCAAAAATTTTAATTTTCCAAAATAGAAAACATTTATCAGAAGATAAGTTAAAAAGACTTCTTTTATATGACTAATTATTTCTTTCATATTTATTGGTGGCTTTTGCTTTTTGGAATCGGAATTGCTTTTTGGCCCTTAACCTATCTTTTATTCCCCAAATTTTTTGATAAGGGTTATACCTTCAGCAAAATTCTCGGGGCTTTAGTTGTTTCTTATATAGTTTGGTTTTTGGGTAGTTTAAAAATTTTACCTTTTCTAACTTCCGCTGTTTGGTTGGTGGCAATTTTTTTGGTAATCGGTAATTTTTTATTGTTTAAAAAAGATTCCCGAAAGCTTAAAAAAGAAATCAAAAAGAATTGGAAAATTTTTGCTTTTGAGGAAGCCCTGTTTTTTACTGCTTTGGCCTTTTGGGCTTACGTCCGTGGTTGCCAGCCTAATATCCAAGGCTTGGAAAAATTCATGGATTATGGTTTTGTTAATTCTATCTTACGTGCCCGTTTTTTCCCACCAGCTGATATGTGGCTCGCGGGTAAAACCGTTAACTATTACTATTTTGGCCATCTCGTCACTGCGGTTTTAACCAAACTTTCCGGGTTTGGATCTGCCATTACTTACAATTTGATGATAGCCACCCTTTTTGCTTTCTGCTTAACAGCTACTTTTTGTTTAGCAGGCAACTTTATCTGGCTACTAACCCAAAACAAAAAATATTCGACCAAAAAGAAAATAAGGTTAGTCATTTTAACAGGATTAATATCCGCCTTTTTACTTACTTTAGGGGGTAATTTGCATCCTTTCTACTGGTGGTTAAAAAATCAAAACTTTTCTGGCTATTGGTATCCGGACGCCACCAGATTCATTGTCCAAAAATTTGGAGCTGCTGATAACACTATTCATGAATTTCCTATTTACAGTTTTGTCGTTGCTGACCTTCATGGCCATTTATTAAATTTACCTTTCGTTTTATTGTTTTTAGCCATCCTTTTAACCATTGCTTTCCGCAAAAAAATCTCTTTGTATCCTTACATCATGATATCTTTTCTCCTGGCTGTTTTTTATATGACCAACGCTTGGGACTTGCCTATTTATCTTTTGGTTTTTTCTCTCACCTTCTTGGTGTTTAAAAAATCGATTAAAAAAACCTTCCTATTAACCATCGGCATTTTCATTTTGGCTATTCTTTTTTCTCTGCCTTACCATTTTAATTTCCAAAACATCACCCAAGGCATTGGTTTGGTTGAATTTCATTCACCAATCTTTATGCCTTTAGTTTTATGGGGCTGGCCTGTTATCATCACTTTGTCTTTCCTCGGATTTCTTTTGGTTGAAAAAAAGGTTTTAAAAAAGAAATTGACCACTATTGATCTTTTTGTTCTTTGTTTGTTGGCAGTTTCTTGGCTTTTAATTTTCATCCCAGAGATAATTTATGTTCAAGACATCTACATCCATTCCTACCAACGAGCCAACACCATGTTTAAACTCACTTATCAGTCTTTTGTGATGTTTTCTTTAACCAGTGGTTATATTATCATCAGAATTTTAACCAGCTGGAAACAAAAATTCTTAAAAATTTTATACTTTTTCCTTATCTTTCCTTTTCTCCTTTTTATTTTTGTCTATCCTTATTTTGCAATTACTTCCTATTATGGTCTGAAAAATTATCGAGGCCTTGAAGGGCTCAACTATCTTAAAAAATCTTACCCTGATGACTATCAAGCGATTGTCTGGCTAAAGCAAAATGTGACTGGCCAGCCAGTCATTACTGAAGCTGTCGGTGAAAGTTATACCGATTATGCTCGGGTCAGCGCCAACACTGGCTTGCCGACGATTTTAGGTTGGCGGGTCCATGAATGGCTTTGGCGTGGCTCATTTGACGAACCAGCCGCCCGCACCGAAGTAGTCCGAGAAATTTATGAATCAAGTGATTTAACTAAAACAAAAGCTTTGTTAGATAAATACCAGGTAGTCTACATTTTTGTTGGCACTTTGGAAAAAGAAAAGTACCCCCAACTTCAGAAAGAAAAATTTAGTCAATCAGGAGAAATCGTTTTTTCTTCAGGTGACACAAAAATCTATCAGGTAAAGCATTAATGACAATCTTTTTCTTCTAAAAGGCAAAGGGCATAATCGTGAACCTCTTGCCAACTACTAGTGGGTGGTACCAAAACCCAGTGAAAATCATAGGTAGCCGAGAGGGGTGGATTAATTAAAAAATCTAAAACCTCTGTCCTCATTTTTTCAGGTTTAAACTTTAAAGCCAATTTTGCCAGACCGGGGTAATCATTCGGGGTGATATCGGTTTTAATACTTTGTTTTAAAACTTTAATCAATTCCGTCAGTTTTCCGGGACGAAAAATTGTTTTGGCTGAAAAAATCTTGTTGCGAACAGCCAACAAAAGCCGCTGCTGGCGCCGGGAGCGGGCAAAATCAGTACCTTCTTCGCCTTCAGCATTACGACTTCTGACATACTTTAAAGCCCGTTGGCCATCCATGGTTTGCCAACCAGCTTTAAAATGAAGGTGTTCATAACGACAAGCAAATTCCGGATCACCACCACAATCATCATCTTCTTTACCGGGAATCGGGTAACGATAATCGTCAAAACTTCTTTCCACTTCAATTTCCACTCCACCCAAAACATCAACCGCTTTTACAAAGCCACCAAAATCAAGGCCAACTGCGTAATGAATTGGTTGGCCAAGAATTTCAGAAACCGCCGCTTTGGCTAAAATCAAGCCGCCACCTAGTTTTTTTTCTTCACCATAATGATAGGCAGTATTAATTTTGGCTCTCATTGACGGTATCCAAATATCCCGAGGCAAAGAAAGCATTAAAGTTTTACTTGTTTTAAGGTTTAAAGAAAGGAAAATAATCGTATCCGTTAAATCTTTGACTTTATTGTCTTCACCACCCATGCCCAAAATCAAGATGTTAGTCCTTTCTTGAGCGGCTTTTGGGGTAAAATCCAAACCCTTGGCAAACTTAATCACTTTCAAAAAAGAAAGATAGAAAGTAAAAAGAAGAGCCAGCCCAATCAAAGCCAAAGAAAATAGCTTAAAATAAGGCAGATATTTCGCCAGCCGGCGTTTAAATTTTGAAAAAGAACTTTTTTTGAAGTCGAACTTTATCATGATAAAATCATATCGTGTCAACCACTAGCAGTATTTTAGCTCATCTTAATCCTTCCCAGCAAGAAGCGGTTACTTTTGGTGAAGGCCCGCTTTTAATTTTAGCTGGACCTGGCTCAGGTAAAACCCGGGCCTTAACTTATCGAGCCGCCTGGTTAATTAAAGAAAAAAAAATTAACCCAGAAAATATTCTTCTTTTAACTTTTACCAACAAAGCGGCCGGGGAAATGAAAAATCGAATCAAAAAATTAGTTAAAACAAACCCGCCCTTTGCCGGCACCTTTCATTCCTTTTGCGCTCGAGTTTTAAGAGTTGACGGTAAGCATATTGGTATCCCGAACAATTACCTTATCTACGACGGAAAAGATCAGCTTGATACCATCAAAATGACGATGGATAAGATTGATATTTCCCCTGAACAAATCAAACCAATTTCAGCGCTCAAAATTATTTCTCAAGCCAAAAGTGAGTTGATTCCTGCTCTTGAATATCCGCAATATGCCCGGGGCCATTTTCAAGAAACTGTGGCCCGCATTTATCTTGTTTACCAACAGCTTTTGAAAAAACATAAAGCTTTGGATTTCGATGACCTACTTTTGGAAACCAACCGTCTCTTTCAGAAAAAAAGAAAGATTTTGAATAAATATCAAAACCGCTTTTATTATGTTTTGGTTGATGAATACCAAGACACCAATCATGCCCAGTACATGCTCACCCGCCATTTATCTGGCAAATGGCGAAATCTTTGTGTTGTCGGTGACGCTTCGCAGGCAATTTATGGTTTCCGCGGCGCTAATTATCGGAATCTTTTAAGTCTTAAAAACGACTTTCCTAATTTGACAACCTTTAATCTTGAAAGAAATTATCGCTCGACTAAAGTAATTCTTAAAGCCGCCAATGAGGTAATTAGAAAAAACACCAACCATCCGATTCTTAAACTTTGGACTGATAATAAAAACGGGGAACAAATCTCCATTTTTGAGGCCTACTCTGAATCGGACGAAGCCAACTTTGTAGTAAAAACGATTGGCGAACATTTGTTCCAAGCCAATGGTGCTTCTCCAGGTGATTTTGCCATTCTCTACCGAACCAACGCCCAATCTCGGGTTTTAGAAGAGGCCTTCCTTCATGCCGGTGTTCCTTATAGCTTAGTGGGCGGAATTCGCTTTTATGAAAGAAAAGAAATCAAAGACTGTTTGGCCTATCTTAAGTTTCTGGCCAACCCCCAAGATATGATCTCTTTCCAAAGAATCGAAAAATTGGGCAAAAAACGTTTAAACAAATTTCTAATGTTTACAAAAAAAGGCCAAGCTGACAATCCTTCGAGTCTTGAGCTTTTGGACAAAATTTTAAAAGTGACAGATTTAATAAAACTTTATGACGGTCAAGATGAAAAAAATTTGGCTCGATTAGAAAACATTAAAGAGCTACGCTCCGTCGCTACTGAATTTCCTAACTTAACCAATTTTTTAGAAAATGTGGTCTTAATGGAAAAAGAATATTTACCCCCCAACCAGAGTCCACAAAACACGGTTGACGAAAAACAAACCGTCACTTTAATGACCGCTCATGCAGCCAAAGGCACCGAATTCCCGATTGTTTTTATTGTCGGTTTAGAAGAAGGTCTTTTTCCTCACTCAAGAAGTCTAATAGAAAAAGAAGGAATCGAAGAAGAAAGAAGGCTTTTTTATGTTGGCATGACCCGGGCTAAGAAAAAACTTTATTTAAGCCACGCCCGACGCCGGCTTTACTTTGGCCAGCGTTCCACCAACCCGCTTTCTCGCTTTATCAATGAAATTCCTGAAGAATTAATCGACTCTATTAATGGTGAATCTGCTACAATAGGCTCATGATTACCCGCGAAGTTCTACCCAAAGAACGCCAGCAATACAACGCCTTAATTAACCATCCTCTTCA
>Ga0307380_10007919_pt1 | contig 13698 bp, 15 predicted proteins | sample UN3MG_FD_202239 | JGI IMG/M metagenome (GOLD analysis project Ga0307380, IMG submission 202239) | Soil microbial communities from Risofladan, Vaasa, Finland - UN-3 | ecosystem: Environmental > Terrestrial > Soil > Coastal area > Acid sulfate soil | place: Finland: Risofladan, Vaasa | collected... | reverse complement strand
ATTGTTACTTCACACCCTCCACAAATATTTAACCACTCTTCTGCAATTTTTACTGGCATAATCTTTCTCCTCTCTAAATAGTAGGTTGACCTTCAACTACAACTTCTTCTACAACTCTGCGGGTAAATACATAATATTTTTTCTCTTCCTCAAACACCTCCGTTTCAAATCCGTCTTTTTTATATTTTTGAGCTACATCCAAAGCACTCTTTTTATCAGGATAATCTTTCCCATCCCACATAAATTTTTTTTTGTTAATTATTTTTGCTAATTGCACTTTTTACCTTTCACGTTTTAAATGGGCTGGGGCCCAATTTTTTTATTGTCTCCGTGAATTCAGTCATTACCTGAGCAAACTTCGGACCCTCTGAAGCTGAAACCCATTCCAATCTGAATCTTTCATCTTCTATTCCGAAATCCTCAAGCATAAGCCTGATTGCATCTGCTCTCTTTTCTGCCTTTAAATTGCCCTCTAAATAATGGCAATCCCCGGGATGGCACCCACATATTATGACACCATCGGCACCTTTTGTTAAGGCATCTATCACTAAATTTGGATGAATCATGCCCGAGCACATCACTCTGATTATACGAACATTTGTAGGATACTGCATTCTCGATGTCCCAGCTAGATCGGCTCCGGCGTAGGAACACCAGTTGCAGCAGAATCCGATAATCAATGGCTCAAATTTTCCTTCAGTATTGTTCATCTCTATGATACCTCCAATGCGGCATTAACCATAGCTGATATTTGTTCAAGTTTAAATCCTCTAACAAATATACCTATTTTAGGACAGGTAGCCTGACAAACACCGCATCCTTTACAAGCAGATTCATCCACTTCAACAGTTTTCTTTATTGCACCGTCCTTCATATATTCAATTAAGGTTATGGCATTATATGGACATGGGTCTATACAGTATGCACAACCATCACAATTTTCATCTATTACCTGAGATATATTTGCCTCTAATTCTATAGTTTCTTTAGAAAGTATGGTACTTGCTCGTGCTGCCGCACCGCAAGCCTGGGTAATACTTTCTTCAATTGATTTTGCCGAATGGGCAAGACCGCATAAGAAGACCCCTTCAGTAGCAAAATCAACCGGACGAAGTTTCATATGCGCTTCCAAAAAGAAATTATTTTGATCTAATGGTATTTTTAACATCTGAGCAAGATCTTTATTTTCCGGGTGGGGAATAGTTGCCGCAGATAATACTAAAAGGTCGGTATGAATAGTAACCGGCATATTTAGGATCGGATCGACCAGGGAAACTTTTAATATACCATTTTGTTTTACTACCTCCGGCTTTTTATCCTCCTCATACCGAATGAAAATTACTCCCATCTGACGCGCTTTGGAGTAATAGCTTTCTCTAAATCCATAGGTCCTCATATCCCTATAGAGGACAAATACATTTGCCCGTGGATTAATCTCTTTTATCTTTAAAGCATTCTTTACTGCTTCAGAACAGCATACCCGGCTGCAGTAAGGCCGCTCATCATCTCTTGAACCGACACACTGGATCATAACCACTGTCTCCAGTGCCCGTGTATCAATGCTTGGTTTCCTGCATTCAGGGCTAACCACTAACCATTTTTCCAGTTCGAGTTGAGTTATTACTTTTTCGTCTTCACCATAGAGATATTCAGTTGGTTTGTATTCTCGAGCACCAGTAGCAACGATTACAACCCCATGGTTTATCTCAATCTTCTTGCTGCTGCTCCCTTTTTTCTGCTTTGCACTACCTGGTTCTATTGTTGTCTTGAAATTGCCAAAAAACCCTTCGATATTTAATATCTTTGTCTCAGTATAAAGGTGAATCTTATCATTTCCTTTAACACGTTCAATTAAAGAAGCCAGCTGCTTTTGCGGTTTTTCTTCATTGAATAGAAAATGTATACGCTTCAGGTTCCCACCTAATTGCTTCTCTTTCTCTACAAGATGCACCTCATAACCCTGCTCTGCTATCTCTAAGGCTGCACTCATACCACTCAGCCCTCCACCAATAACCAGAGCGCTGTGATTTACACTGACTTTCCTCCTCTGCAGTGGTTCTAATAATCGCACTTTGGATACAGCCATCCGCACCAGATCTTTTGACTTTAAAGTAGCTTTTTTTGGCTCGTGCATATGCACCCAGGAACATTGGTCACGGATATTGGCCATTTCAAACAAGTAAGAATTAAGTCCTGCCTCGCGGACGGTATTCCTGAACAGGGGTTCATGCGTTCTGGGAGTACAGGAAGCAACGACCACCCGGTTGAGATTGTGTTCCTTGATCAAATCTTTAATCCTTTCCTGGGTATCATTGGAACAGGTATAAAGATTATTCTCAGCATAAACCACATCAGGCAAGGTTTTTGCATATTCCACTACCTGAGGAACATCTACTACACCGGCAATGTTTGACCCGCAATGACAGATAAATACACCAATGCGAGGTTCCTGTTCGGTAACATCTTTTTCTGGAGGATATTCTTTAGCTTTAATTAAAGTTCCTCGCACTTCAGAAAGAAGAGACAAAACCTTAGATGCCGCACCACCTGCTTGAGTTACTGTTTCTGGTATATCTTTGGGCTCGGTAAATGGTCCACAGACAAATATTCCTTCTTTGCTGGATTCGACCGGTTTAAAAGTATCGGTCCAGCAGAACCCATGTTCATTAAGTTTAATTCCAAATTTACTGTTCAGCTTCTTAGCCAGTTCCGGCGGCTGCATGCCAACAGATAAAACTACTAAATCATACTGTTCGGTTAACCTCTTCCCGTCATCGGTTACATAATTGATCTTAAGATTTTTTGTCTTTTGTATTTCTTCTACAGATGAGGGACGGCATCTTATATATTTTACCCCAAGTTCTTTTGCTCTTTCATAATAAGCATCAAATCCTTTGCCGAAAGCACGTAGGTCCATAAAAAAGATATGACATTCTAAATCCTCGCCGGCATGCTCCTTGGCAATAATCGCTTCTTTAGTAGCATACATACAGCATATTGAAGAACAGTAATCTCTTTCTGTATCCCTTGAACCAACACATTGGATAAAAGCGATCCTTTTAGGTGAAAGTTTATCCGAGGGTCTTAAAACCTTACCTTCATACGGGCCAGAAGTGCTTAATATTCTTTCAAATTCAAGAGCATTTACAACATTAGGATAGTTTAAATAACCGTATTCTAATTTTTCCCCTGCATTAAAAATATCGTAACCCGGAGAAAAAATCACTGAACCGACTTTTAAATCAATCTTTTCTTCTTTTTGATCATAATTAATAGCCTCTGCTTCACAAAATTCCTTACATATTTCACATTTATCACGGAGCATATGGACACAATATCGGCTGTCAATAGTAGCTTTGTTAGGTATGGCTTGGGGATAAGGAATATATACTGCTGGTCTGGAATTTAAACCCATATTATGTTCAAAAGGAATAGGACGGGGGTTGTTTTTGCTTACTTCAGGAAGTTTAATTTTTCCTGTGGGACAGATAAAATCACAAGCACCACAGGCCTGACATACCTCAGAAGGCTTGCCAAAAGGTGATGTTACTTCTCGTCTCGGCCCTCGGCCTGAAAAACTTATTGCCGCTCTTCCCATTCGCTCCTCGCACATCCTTACGCACAGTCCACAAAGTGTACAGTCTTTATCCTTGGGCTTGATTCTTGTTTTCTCCACACCTAATTCTCTGGCAAGATTCTTAATCTCTTCTGAATCCGGGCACCTGGCCATCAGTAACTCTATCATTATTTTTCTTGTTTTTATAACTCTTTCCGAATCAGTCTGGACCACCAGACCTTCCATTGCTGGATATGTGCAGGATGCCTGAATTTCTGGAGATTTTCCATCCCGGTTTATTTCAACAAGACAGATCCTGCAGGCACCATAGGGTGAAAGCGCTTTGTGTGAACATAAAGTTGGAATTTTTATTCCTGTTTTATCAGCAGCTTTAAGAACAGTTAATCCTTCCTCTACTTTAATTTTTTTATTATTTATTGTTAGTGATATCATTTTTCAATTCCTTTTGTATCCAGATGATAATTTATACCATCTTCTCGATATTCATAAATGAAATTTATATCAGGATTTGCAGCTATTAAAACTTTCAACGACTTATGAATATCACCTAAAGGTCTGCGGTCAATATGGCTATAGCCGAATATGGCCTTGACCTTTGTCCCCTTACCTGGCTTTGATTTTATTTTAATACTTCCTCCACTTTCTTCTGCAGACTGTGCAAGGAGAGGAAGACCCAATCCGACTTTTCTTGTGTTTCTTGTTGTAAAAAATGGGTCTAATACATTTTTTAATGTCTTCACGTCCATACCTTCTCCATCATCGATTATTTCAATATTAAGTAAATCTCTTTTTTTATCCTTAATAATTTTTATTTCAATCTTTTTAGCACATGCCCTGATTGAGTTCTCTACTATGTCCAAAATATGTAAAGATAAATCCTCCATCTAGCCAATCATCACCTTTCTTCCATCTTCTCCGGATAAAGCTTTCTTGATCTCTCCTATACTTACCTCTTCCATAAGAAAGACGGTAAAACTTTTACCTATATCTTTTAAAAAATGGGCATCAGAAAAAGTTACCAGTGAAAAACCGTAAAGTTCCGGATTTACCTGCCCATCGGCGACACAGACTGTTTTCAGTTCATAATTTGGAGACAGTTCCAGAGCATCAAGCAGTAACCCTTCAGGGATAAATCCAAGTTGAGCAATAATGCTATAACTCTCTCTATCGATATGGGAGGCAATAGTCAGCCCTCCCAAAGAATATATTGCTTGGACTATTTCCTGTAAAGACAGTGATGTCGCCCCGATCAAAAGCCTGTTATTGGAACCTACAACTTCGTTATTTTCATTGATTATAAGTTGTTTTCCAAAAATCTTCTCATCATTAAAACCTGATAATTTCTCATAAATAATCTCTTGAAATTTAAACAACTCTTTAACGTTTTCAAAAAGTGCAAGGATATGGACCTCCTCCTGTGATGTAGCTTCAATCCCACCAATAACAGCTATATCTTCTCTCTGTCCTATTTTTTTAGTTGCAACAACGTTTTCTGTTGAGTTATGGTCACAGATCCCCACTATATCTAAATCATTCATTTTTGCCTGCCTGATTATACTTTGCGGAAACATCTCCTCGTCTGCACAGGGCGAAAGAGAAGTATGAATATGTAAATCCGCTTTAAATTTTCTTAACATCCACATAACATCCTGTATAATTTTCCGATTATTTCAAAAGCCGTAAGTCCTGTTACCATAATTGGTATATCTTCTTCCCCTGCTTTTCTTAATGTTTCCTCTTCAGGTTTTCTTCCATTAACTATTATAATTCCTGTCAGTTCTTTTAATGTGGCTACTCCGACAATATTCTGATGAATTTGCAAAGTAATCCAGATGTTATCTTTTTTTGCGTTTGCTATAACATCACTTAACAGATCACTGGCATAACCACCACTTACTTCTTTGTTCAAATTAGAAACCCTGGATTTGACTTCTAGCCCCAATTCTTCAACTATCTGGTTAAGTTTCATTTTTCCCCCTGAGTATAGATAATTACTTTTAACTTTGTTCCTTTCCCAACTACAGAGTTAATATTCATCTTATCCGCACACTTTTTGATATTCGGAAGACCCATTCCAGCTCCAAAGCCCAGTTCCTGAACTAAAGGTGGAGCAGTGGAAAAACCCGGCTGCATTGCCTTTTTAATATCAGGGATACCGGGGCCAGAGTCTACTGCCTCGACTCTGATTTCATCGGGTTTGACATATGCGGTAATGTGGCCACCGGAAGTAAAAATGGCAATGTTTATCTCTGCTTCATATGTTGCAATAGCTATCCTGCGAAGAATCTGCGGAGGTATTCCTAATCTGGCTAAACTTTTTTTAAGCCCACTGGCAGATTCTCCCGCATGCTTAAAATCCTGGCCGGCAATATCGTATTCAAAAATAAGAGTGGTTTTATCAGCAATAATATCTCTAAATATATGTGAAGCACGGTAACGACGAATCTCTTCCTCATGATAATTAATCTCAAGTTCTTTAAGCAGGGTCTTTATAATATCGCCCTTGGCAATAACGCCTACTAATTTTCCACTACTTCGTTCAATTACAGGGAAGCGGCCAAAACCATGCTTGTTAAATTTGTTAACAGCATGAATAAGCGGTTCATCTGCGTATAAAGTTTTTACCTCTCTTGTCATCTTATCTCCTACAAAAGAATCTATTTCTCCATCTGCCAGGCACTTTATAAAATCCTCGATACTCACTACACCGACTAATTTATCTTTATCCACAACCGGTGTTCCTGAAATACGATTAATCCTCAATATTTCCCTTAATTCACCCATACGGTTTTTAGGGTGAACTTTAACTACATCTCTTGTCATTGCCTGCTCAACCGTTAACTCATAAGCAAGTTCCTGAACCTTGGTAATCTCTATATTCATTTATTTCAGAGCACCCCGCCAGTCCTTCTTTATATAATTTTCCGCATGCTTCAAACAAGGGAAAATCTGTCAAAAGCAAAGGGATATTTTTACTTTTTGCAAGTTCAACGGTCTCCTTATCCGGTTTTTTCCCTCTAACAAAACATACTGCTTTTATATCAGACATCTCTACTGTACGGATAACCTGTGGATTTGTAAGTCCTGTTAGAAGAAGGGAATCTGACTTGACAAAAGCCAGTACATCACTCATCAGGTCACATCCGCAGCCCATTTTTATATCTGCATTTAAGGCATCAGAACCTACAATTACCTTTGCATTTAGTATTTTTTTTATCTTATCAAGTGTCATTTCTTTTTTACTGCTAAACTTTTACTCATTCTAATGTTTAATATTTTCTATTTCCTCTGTATAGCGTTAAATTTGCATACTTCATAACACATATTGCATTTGATACATTTATCCTGATCTATAGTATGTGGTTCTTTTCTTTTACCGGTAATAGCATCCTGTGGACAATTTTTTGCACATAACATGCATCCGGTGCATTTCTCCTCATCAACAAAATACTGGACCAGAGCTTTACATACTCCTGCCGGGCATTTTTTATGTTTTATATGCTGTTCATATTCATCTCTAAAATGTCTTAATGTAGAAAGAACAGGATTGGGAAGCGTTTGGCCGAGTCCGCATAGGGAAGCATCCTTTATTGCCTGCCCTAACTCTTCAAGGAATTCTATATCTCCTTCTTCACCTTTGCCATTTGATATTTTATCTAAAATTTCAAGAAGAGCTTCGCTTCCTTCACGGCAAGAATTACATTTTCCACAGGACTCGTCATTGGTAAACTGCAGGAAATATTTCGCGATATCAACCATGCAGCTGTCTTCATCAAGTACGATCATTCCCCCTGAACCCATAATAGAACCCACTTCTGCTAATCGTTCGTAATCTATCGGTAAATCAAGCATTTCTTTAGGGATGCATCCTCCTGAAGGACCACCTGTTTGCACAGCTTTAAACTCTTTTCCGTCAGGGATACCACCACCGATATCATAAATTATCTCCCTTAAAGTCGTACCCATAGGGACTTCAACCAAACCAGTATTATTTATTTTTCCAACTAAAGAAAAGACTTTTGTACCTTTACTCTTCTCGGTACCAATTGATGCAAACCATTCAGCACCCCTATTAATTATACTGGGTACAGTAGCCCAGGTTTCTACATTATTAATATTGGTTGGCATTCCCCAAAGTCCTGATTGTACCGGGAATGGTGGCCTTTGCCTGGGCTCAGGAGGTCTGCCTTCAATCGAAGCCATCAACGATGTTTCCTCACCGCATACAAAAGCGCCGGCTCCTTTTTGAATCTTTATGTCAAAATTAAAGCCTGTATCAAATATATTTTCACCAAGCAGGCCGTAATCTTCGGCTTGTTTGATTGCCAGTTCTAATCTTTCCATAGCAAGGGGGTACTCAGCCCTGATATATATATAACCATTATTTGCACCGATGGCATAAGCGCCTATTATCATGCCTTCCAATACTCCATGGGGATCTGATTCAATTATACTTCTATCCATAAACGCTCCGGGGTCTCCTTCATCAGCATTACATATAATATATTTTGTATTTTGTTTCTTGCTTTTCGGTTTTACTTTACGGCATAATTCCCATTTTAAACCGGTTGGAAATCCGGCACCACCCCTACCTCTAAGGCTCGATTTTTTCACCTCTTCAATTACTTCTAAAGGAGCCATTTTAGTCAATACTTTCGCTAATGCTTTATATCCATCACGCGCGATATATTCATCAATATTCTCCGGGTCAATCAACCCCCTATTCTTAAGAGCAATCAACCTCTGGTGGGCAAAAAACCCTATCTCCATCATTTTCGGGATTGGCTCTTTTTCTTCAGGCGGGGTATACATCAATTTTTTTACAGGCCTTCCTTTTAAGAAATGTTCCTCTACTAAATGAGGAATATCATCTTCCTGTAACTGCTGGTAAAAAAACCCGTCCGGCTTGACTACCATAACAGGTCCTAATGCACAAAAACCATTACAACCTGTCATAACTACGAGTACTTCATCTTGTAGATTTTGTTTTTTTAGTTCCTTTTCCAGGACTTCTTTTATTTTGAATGATTTATTAGACACACAACCCGTACCTGCACAAAGCATCAGATGCATCCTGTAATGCTTGCCAGTTTGCTCGTTTATTGGTTGTATATTCTGATTATCCATAATTTAAATAATTAAAATACTCTTTCACTACCTTTTGCCAATGCATAATCCTTGACTATTTTGCCTCCAAGCACATGCTCGTTAAATATTTTCTTAATCTTCCCAGGTGTGAGTTCAATGTATTTAACCGGAGCTTCTCCTTTCAATTCAACTGTTGCCATAGGTTCTTTGCTGCATAAGCCGGCACAACCTGATGTGGTCAATATGATATCTTTGATGCTCTTTTTTTCTATTTCGGCCAGTAACGTACTCATTATCTCCCTTGCGCCTGCAGATATACCGCAGGTGCCCATATGGACAGTAATTTTTGCCCTGCCGGCTCCTTCACGTAAAATAACTGTTCTTTTTACTTTTTTACTTATTTTATCTAAATCTTCAATTTTTATTCTTGGCACTTCTGGCACACTCTCCTTTAATTTTATTATTATGTTTTAGTCCTATATTCATTGATTATTCCGGGAACTTTTTTCTGTGTTACTTTTCCATATAAATCTTCATTAATTTTCATAACCGGTGACAGGCCGCAACATCCAATACAGCGTACCGTCTCTAAAGTAAAATTCATATCTTCAGTAGTTTCACCTGGTTTTATACACAGTTCTCTTCCCAGTGCTTCGACAATACTCGGACCGCCTTTGACATAGCAGGCAGTACCCAAACAGATAGATATTAAATATTTCCCCCGGGGTTCCAGGCTGAAGGCATTATAAAATGTTGCCAGCCTGTACACCTGACTCAATGAGTAGCCAAGTTCATCAGCGACATACCTTAATATCTCAGCAGGCAAATATCTGTACTGGCTGCTGATATCTTGCAGTACGGGCACCAATGTACCTTTCTTATTTTTATAATTATTTATTATTACCCTTACCCTTTGTAAATCTTCATCAGAAAGCTTTAACTCTTCTTTTTCTAGTTCAGTATAGATTATGTTTCTTACAGGACAATTATTTACACATAATGCACAGCCGGTGCATTTTTCTTCATCAATATAACGCGGTCTTTTTTTTAAAGTCACAGTAAAATTACCCGGCTGACCTTCAATATCTTCAATATCAGCCAGGGTAACTATTTCAATATCTTTATGTCGGCCGATTTCAACCAATCGGGGAGCCATGGTACACATAGCACAATCATTGGTGGGAAAGGTCTTATCCAGCTGGGACATAACCCCGCCGATACAGGGTTTTGTCTCTACCAGATATACCTTTATCCCTGATTCAGCCAGATCAAGTGCAGCCTGCATGCCGCCAATACCTCCACCTACAACCATTGCTGCGCCGATTTTCTTATTGTTCTTTAAATTCTTAGTATTCATTGGGTAATCCTTGTAATTCTTTGTAAGTGAATACTGGTCCATCCTTACACACATATTTGGAGCCGATATTACATCTTCCACATTTACCGATCCCGCATTTCATACGCATTTCCAGAGAAAAAAAGATCTTCTTCGGCTTAAAGCCTAAGTCCAGTAGCGGCAGCATGGTGTACTTTACCATGATAAGAGGGCCACAGACCAAAGCAATTCCATTTTTAGAACTCGGCGCTATCTCACTTAATACATTCGGTACCAACCCAACCCGGCCTTTCCAGTTTTCGTCTCCCTTGTCCACCGTGAGTTGGACATTAATGTCGCCTCTTTCTTCCCACTGTTTCAATTCTGATTTATAAATAAGTTCGCCGGGACTGCGTGCACCATATAGTATAGTGATATCTTTAAAACGGTCTCTGTTTTTTTTATGAAGTATATATCTAGTAAGCGATCTTAAAGTAGTAAGAGCAAATCCTCCACCTACAATTACAAGATTGCTTCCTTCAAAATCTTTCATAGGAAATCCATTCCCATAAGGACCTCTTATACCAATCATATCCCCCGGGCAAAGATTATGCAGAGCACTAGTAACTACACCTGTGGTATATTTCTTAACAGTGAACTGCACCAGGTCTTCATCCATAGGTGATGAAGCAATCCCGATGGGAGCCTCACCGATACCTAACATAGATATCTCTGCAAACTGTCCGCAGGTATATTTAAACTTTTCAGTGTCGTTCTTATCATTAAACCCAAGATCAAATGTTTTAATATCCCTGGCGTCGTTCTCAATAGTAATCTTTTTTATTGTCACCAACATAGGTAGGTAAGGATTATTCATTGGATATCTTCCACCAATCTGACTCCTCCAGTCTTCCTATACTCATTTAACTTAAGTCAATAGATATTAGTATCTCCCTTAAATCAATATTCACCGGGCAATTTCTAATACAACGGCCGCAACCTACACAGAATATTTCTTCAAAATTTTCCGGACAATAATTGAATTTGTGCATAATCCTCTGCCTCATTCTTTCTTTATAAGTCGGCCGTGGGTTATGTCCGGATGCATGTAAAGTAAACAATGGATACATGCAGGAATCCCAGCACCGCACCCTTTTACCTTCAGGCGTGGTTGAATCCCCTGCTCTAGGATTTATTTCATCAGTAATATCAAAACAGTGGCAGGTAGGACAAAAATAAGTACAAATGCCACAACCTAAACATTTCTGGTGAATTTCATTCCAGAAAGAGGCATCAAAAGCATCATCTAATCTTTCTTTTATATTTTGAATGTCAACCTGAAACTGAATTTTCTTTAAACTTAAATCCATTAGCTTATCCTTCTTCGTCACATCGGATTCCTTGGCTTCTTTAAACCAGCTACTTAGATTTTCAATAAATTTCCCGCCTTTTTTGGTTACTGGCCTGGCAATGATATCCTCCCCCAGATCAAATAAAATAATATCCGTTCCTTCTTCATTGTCTGGTTTCCCTTTCAAAGAAGTACAAAAACAGTCAATCTGCGGTTTGCTGCAGGCCAGAGAGATAATAGTTGTCTCTTTTCTTCTTTTCAGATAGTAGGGATCTTGAAAATCATCTCCCCCAAAGACCTTGTCCAATAGAGAAATAGCTTTAGCATCACAAGGCCTGATGCCAAAAATCAAATAGTCCTTCCCCCCAGGAGTAGAGCCTTCAGGCTTTACTTCAGCTCCTGGTCCGAAAGAAAATAAAGTTTCTGTTGGGGGAAAGAGTATTTCTTTGGGTGAGATTTTTGTATTCCTATAATCCCAGGAAATATCCTGTCCGGATTTGAACCCGGAGAACCGAACATCACCATCCTCCTCCACCGGGACAAAGATATTATATTCTTTGGTTAAACTATCCAGCAAGCTTAACACTTTTTTCTTCTTAATAATCTTAAATTTTACATTTTCCATTTTTAACTCAATCTAAGGCTCAGTAATAAATTCCTGTTTGTCGTCTGATTTAAAAGTCGCCAGTGGCGGAGCTTCTTCCAGGGAAACCCCTGCCTCATACTCAAAAAATTCTTTCACATCTTTTATCAATTTATAAGTAAAAACTCGCAGGTCAACTCCCATTGGACAAGCCCGCACGCAAGCTCCGCAATCAACACAACGTCCTGCCTGATGGAATATCCGGCCTATCTGGTAAAACATAACATCTGAAATATCATTAGTCGCCCCTATCCATTTTGGCTTGGTCTGTTCGGCAAAGCATTCTTTACAATAACAATTAGGGCATGCCTGCCTGCAGGCATTGCACCTGATACATTTTGATACTTGTTCCTGGAAATATTTCCATCTTTCTTCAAGGGACTTCTTTTCAAACTCCTTAATAATAGCTTCCCGATCTTCCTTTTTGGTTTTTCCTTTTTCTTTTCCAATTAAAATATCATAAATCACCGGAGCAGTATATTGACAGCTGGCGCATACGTCAGCCAATAATTCTTCTTTTTTAAGTTCTACCTTTTTTTTGTCCCCATCTTCGACCAGCACCTTGTCATTTTTTTCTTCAGCGGCAATAATATCAACTTCCTGCATCTTACATCCCGTATCCTGTATCTTTTTTATATCTATCATTCCCTCGCAGTGAATTCCAATTATATAAAGGTTTTCTCTGGGTATTTGATGTTCCTTTATCAGGCCCACTATGGAACGGCCGTCACATCCCTTGGCCAGGATACCTATTTTAGGCAATTTTGCATCTTTTTTTCCTGGCTGAGGGACAAAAAACCTGGGAAGGTATACAGCCAGATTATTAAAACAATAAGAATTCCAGACTAATTTTTCTATATCTTCCGGTCTGGTAATAAAACAGGGTGTCGACCTCAAAGGTAAAGTCCCCTCACTATAGCCGATTAAAATATCAATTTTGTTTTCTTTAAATAGTTTTTTTACTGTTTCTTTTATTTTTTCAATCATTTTAACGTTTCTTTAATATAGTCATTTTCTTTTTACCATTTTTCTAATTTCTTAATCGGACCCAATTTTTTTACCTCGCTGGTAACTTTCTTAATAATATCGACAAAGCGACCGCCTTCCGCTGCTGAGACCCATGAAAACTGTACCCGGCCCGGTTCAATCCCAATATATTCCAAAAAACTTTTCAGTAGTGCAAACTTCCTTCGGGCAATCAAATTCCCGCTTATATAATGGCAGTCTCCGGGATGGCAGCCGGAAACTAAAACCCCGTCAATACCGTTTTGTAATACCTTGATAATATAGAAAGGGTTCACTCTCCCTGAACAGGGCACGCGAATAACCCTTATATTAGGTGGATATTGAATTCGCGAGACTCCGGCCAGATCAGCCCCTGCATACGAACACCAGTTACAGAGAAAAGTAACTATTTTAGGTTCCCATTTATTGGCATTTTTCATTTTCAGATAACCTCCAATGCCGCCAGAATTTGTTCATCCTTAAAACCCTTTAGATCAATAGCATTTGCCCGGCAGGAAGAGACGCAAGCACCGCAGCCTTTGCATAATGCTTCGTTTATTACAGCAACCTTTTCCTTTTCGTCAAGTTCTATCGCTTTATAAGGGCAGATCTCAACACAGAGTCCACAACCCGAGCATCTCTCTTTTCGTATTTCAGAAATCTTACCCTCAGTCTGGAAAAATTCTTTAGTTAGGATAGTCATCGCCCGGGCAGCAGAA
>Ga0307380_10007918_pt1 | contig 13701 bp, 11 predicted proteins | sample UN3MG_FD_202239 | JGI IMG/M metagenome (GOLD analysis project Ga0307380, IMG submission 202239) | Soil microbial communities from Risofladan, Vaasa, Finland - UN-3 | ecosystem: Environmental > Terrestrial > Soil > Coastal area > Acid sulfate soil | place: Finland: Risofladan, Vaasa | collected... | reverse complement strand
ACCACAAATATAAAAATAAAAAAGGTTTCCACAGGATAAAAAACAAAGGAATCCACCACCAGTTTTTAAATATCTGTAAGAGAGCAGTTAAAAAAGGATAAATAAGCGACAATTCGAGAAACATAATATTTAGGCTTCTCTGATTGTATAGAAGCCCTCAGAAGTTCTTAAAAAATATTTTTTATTGCTTAAATTCAAGAAAACGGTGTTTTCTTTAACCAATCTTTGTTTTAAGGTCTTTTCTAAAATTTCTTCTTTTTTAAGAGGTCGGCCGGCCGTCTTTAAGATATTCAAAATTACATCTTTAACCACGCCTTCTTCATATCCCCATTCTTTTAAGGCGTAGATGCCCCTGCCAACCAAAACAAATTTTGAATCTTTAATCAGTTCGTTATGAACGGTTTGGGGAAGAGCCAAACCAATTAAATTAGCCACCTGAGTAAAATGAAGAGGTTTTTGCTCTTTTTTGAAAACCAAATAGGCCTTATCCTTGATTCTTTTTGGGTTAATTTCCGGCCAATCTTTTAAACCCCAAAAGTTTTCTGCGTTTCTTTGAATTTTTTTTGAAATTTCCAAATAAGAAGTTAAAATTTCCGAACTTAAAAACTTTGATTTAATTAGCTCTTCTAATTTTAAAGGTTTGCCAGCTTTCTTAAATTTTTCGTAAACGGAATCAATGATTTTTTGAGCAAGATTCCAAGATTTTTGATCAATTGTCCACAAAGAATAAAAGTCCTTTGTTTCTCCGAACCTTTCAAAGTCCTCTCCTAATGTCAATAAAAAGTAAACTTCATTTTGTAATCTCCTGCCAGCCAACTCCAACAAAAGTGACTCTTCTTTTCTTAAATTTCCTGTTTTTTTAAGACAATCTTTAAAATAATTAAAAATTCTTTGATATTTTTTGATTTCCGGTTTTAACCTTAAAAAGCCGTCTTTTTCAATCTGACGGACTCTTTCTCTGGTAATGTCAAGGTCTTTTCCAATGGACTCCAATGTTTCTCTTTTATCTCCGCCTTCGCCGGGAAAGGCCGTGGCCTGCAAAGCAAAACGGCGCAAAATCACTTCTTTTTGTCTTGGAGACAGAGTTTTTAAAATTTTAGAACAAATTTGTATATAATTAATCTTTATCATTCGTTTTTTTTAACATTTTATAAAATCTTTGTCAAATCCGTTTCCTCCACTTTAACCAAGCTACCAATACAGGACTGGCCAGAAAAAAAGAAGAGTAAGTACCGGCAACAATTCCCAAAATAAGCATTAAAGAAAAATATTTTAATGTTTCTCCGCCAAAGAAAAAAATAGCCAGCAAAGCAAAAAGAGTGGTTAATGATGTGTTAAGCGAACGGGTTAAGGTCTGGTTTAAAGAAATGTCAACCGTATTTTCATAATTGCTTCCTATCCTCTTCAATAAATTTTCCCTGATCCTGTCAAAGACCACCACCGTGTTGTTGATTGAATATCCCAAAACCGTCAAAAGAGCGATAATAACCGGTATGGTAATTTGAATTCCGTAGATTTTGCCCAAAACCGAAAAAATTCCAATGGGAATTAAGGCGTCATGGAGCAAAGCAATTAAAGAAGCTAGACCATACTGCCAGGACTTTGCCGGAAAGTTCAATTTCCCGAAAGCAATAGCGATATAAAATAAAATTGCCAATAAAGATAAAACAATAACTATTCCGGTCCTCTCTCTTAATTCCCTGCCAATAACTGGTCCGATTGATTCAAAGCGAAGCTCTTCGACTTCTTTATTTTCTCTTAGTTTTTCAACAATTTTTTGATGGGTTTCCTCGGAAATCTCTTTCATTCTTAAAATTAATCCCCTTTCACCGGTCGGTTGAATAAAAAATTCTCCCAAATCCAAATCAATCCCTAATGCTTCTCTGATTATCTGGTTTGAAGGACGCTCGTCTTTGTATTCTATCTCCAGAATACTGCCGCCGGTAAAATCAATTCCGGGCTTCAAGCCAAAAACAAAAAGAAAAAATATGCTTCCTAAAATTAAAATTCCTGAAAAAATAAAATAAATTTTGGAGTATTTTAAAAATTTAATTGACATATTTAAGAATTTCTTTTGTTTTGTCGGTTTTTTCCCAGGTAAAGTCCGGGTCATTTCTACCGAAATGACCAAAACAGGCGGTTTTTTGGTAAATCGGCCTTAAAAGATTTAATTGTTTTATTATTCCTCCCGGCGATAAATCAAAAACTTTTTTAATAATTTTTTCTATTTTTTCTTCGGAAATTTTGCCCGTACCAAAAGTGTCTATATTTACTGAAAGCGGCCCTGTCCCGCCAATCACATAAGACAATTCAATTTGGCATTTCTCGGCAAGGCCCGAAGCAACAATATTTTTAGCAATGTAACGAGCCATATAAGCTCCCGACCTATCTACTTTTGTCGGGTCTTTGCCGGAATATGACCCTCCGCCAATGGGAATTTGGGGGCCGTAAGCATCAACCACATTTTTCCTGCCGGTCATACCGGTGTCTGAAATCGGGCCGCCAATAACAAAGCGGCCGGTGTTATTAATAAAGTATTTTGTTTTTTTATCTAAATATTTTTGGCAAACTGGTTTAATTACTTTTTTAATAATGTCTGATTTAAGTTTTTTTATAGAAACATAAGGTTCGTGCTGGGTGGCAATTACTACATTGTCTAATCTTTTTGGCTTTCCCTGCCAATATTCAAGGGTAACTTGGGTTTTTCCATCCGGCCTCAAATAGGACAAATTTTTCTTCTTTCTAACCTCGACTAATCTCATTGCCAATTTTTGCGCTAAAGAAAAAGGTAAGGGCATTAATTCTGGCGTTTCTCTACAGGCAAAACCAACGCTAATTCCCTGATCGCCCGCCCCCTGTTTTTTAGCACCTGTTTTCTTGACTCCCCGAGCAATATCCGGAGATTGTTCATGAATAGTATTGAACACCGCAATAGTGCGACAATCAAAACCATATTCAGGTTTGTTATACCCAATCTCTCCAATCACCTCTCTAACTAAGTTATTAATATCCACCCAGGTTTTAGTGGTAATTTCACCGCCTACAACCACATAACCCATTCCAACAAAAACTTCGCAAGCCACCCGGCTGTACTTATCGTCTTTTAAGGCAGCGTCTAAAATCGCATCAGCAATAATATCGGCAACTTTGTCCGGATGACCGGGGACTACCGCCTCTGTAGTAATCAAAGTTTTGTTTTTTACCATAGCCATCTAATTTTCTCAAGCTTTGTCTCAACAAAACACCTGAGAAAATTCTTACTAATAACAATTGCAGAAAACATGCTGATTAAAATGCCGAAACTCAAGGTTAAAGCAAATCCTTTAATAAAACTTGTGCCAAAAGCAAACAAGATTACGGCCACAATTAAAGTGGTAATGTTGCCGTCCCTGATTGATGGCCAGGCCCGGCTAAAACCGTCTTCAATTGCCAGACCGAGATTTTTCCCCTCCCCCAGTTCTTCCCTCATTCTTGAAAAAATCAAAACATTGGCATCAACAGCCATTCCTATAGATAAAATAAAACCAGCGATACCGGCCAGGGTTAAAGTTACGGGAACGAGCTTAAAAACGGTTAGAATTAAAGAGATATAAATAATTAGGGCTAACGAAGCCAGAATGCCAGGTATCCTGTAAAAAATAATCATAAATATAATTATTGCCAAAAACCCCAATATCCCTGCCCTTAAAGACTTTTCCAAAGAAATTGCTCCTAAAGTTGGTCCGACCGTCTGTTGAGATATTAAAACAATGGGCACGGGCAAAGCTCCGGCACTTAAATTTCTAGATAAAGCTCTGGCTTCCTCTATGGTAAAATCTCCGGTAATTTGAGCTTTTCCTCCGGAAATCTTCTCCTGAACTGTCGGCATAGAAATTGGTATATTATCAATATATACGGCTAAAATTCTGCCAATGTTTTTTTCGGTTAACTCCTCAAAAATTTTTGCCCCCTCATCATCAAATTCAAGCAGAACCAAAGATTTGTAAGTTGTTTGGTTAAATCCCAGTTCGGCTTTTTTCAAATATTTACCGGTCAGGGGAGTTGATTCAAAATAAGGGTCTTCAAATGCCAGATGCCAGTCAGGAATTTGAAAAACTTCTTCCGGATCCTTTCCTTCAATTTCTTCTTTTTTATCAAGAATCATTTGGGTTTGTTCTTCATCCCTTAGCTCTTTAAATTCAAGATAAGGAGTCTCGCCAATCATTTTAATGGCTTCAGCCGGATCATGCACGCCAGCCAACTCCACAATTAACCGATACTGCTCCGCTTTTTCTTGGACCTGAACCATTGGTTCTTGAACGCCAAAAAGATTAACTCTTCTTTCAATCACATCTCTTAAGCCCTGCATTGAAGATTTATGCTCCTCCCTTTCAATATTGGATAAATCTGCTTCATAAATTAAATGGGTCCCGCCCTGCAAATCCAATCCTAATCTAAAAGGAACATCCGGAAAATAAGGAATTTTTAATTGAAAATTGAAAATTGAAAATTGAAAATTGTTAAAATAGCCAATTCCTTGATTTAAATATCGAGGATAACTGAAATTTCCGGTAAAAAAAGCCAGAATAAAAATAAAAAAGATTGTTATATAAATTTTCTTTTTTGAGGCCATGAGAATTTTTTTTTATCTTAGCACACTTAAAAACCTGTTAAAAGCGCAGAAACAATGCCCACTAAAAATATTCCATCAAACACTCCAGCTCCGCCAATTGATAAAAATCCGCCGTATTTCTGAGCTCTTCTCAAATTTAAAATATCGGCTCCAATTAAAACACCCATGGTTCCTGCCACAAAAGCGCAAGGAGCGGCAAAATTGGGTGCAAAAATTAAAGCGAAAATCGCAGAAAATATCGGAGGAATTAAAGCAGGTATTGAAATTCCAACCCCGGGAATAACCCTGGCTAAAAATTTAGAAACTATAATCATTAAAGCAGTAGCTATTAAAATTGGTTTTATTTCAAATCCCGCCAGCCAGGTTAGATATAAAAAGTAAAAAGAAAGCAAAATCGGAATTACGGCTCCCCCTAAATTTATGGCCATGCCTTGAGCTTTAATTTTTGGAACGCGCCACAATCCAAAAAATCTTGGTTCTTGAACATATATTAATTTTTTCTTAGCCAAAGGAATATTAATGGCCGAGCCAATTAAAATTGCCAAAAGCAGGAACAGGGTTGCTTCCGGAGAAATTCCAAGTTTTTCAAAACCAAGAGTTAGAATATGAAAATAGCCCAAAATAAATAAAGTGGGCAAGAATAAAATAAAAAGAACAAATATTAAACAACCAATAGGCAAAAAAAACATAAGTATTTACCCAAATTTAGGATAACAACACTTTTTGTATTTTATTGGCTTGCCAGTAACTGGATCTTTTTTACCGCAGGGACAGGGGTCATTTCTGCCCACCTTCGCTTTTCGAGCTTCAGTGGGCAAACCAGCTCCTGAAACTTCAACGGGCTGGGGCTGCTGGGGCTGCTCTGCCAAACTAACTTTAAAAATAGTATTGGCAATGCCAATCTCTATTCTGCTTAACAATTCCTGAAACATTTTATGGCCTTCTGATTTATATTCAACCAAAGGATCTCTCTGGCCGTAAGCCCTCAACCTGACCGAATCTCTCAAATAATCCATATTTTCCAGATGCTCCAGCCAAAGCATATCTAAAATTCTTAAGGCAACAACTTTTTCAACCTGCCTCATTCTTTCTGAACCAATTTCTTTTTCTTTCTTTTCATAATCCTCTTCTTTGTATCCGTGTTTTTTTATTATATTTAAAATGTAATTTCTTAAACTGTTTTCGTCGTTCTTCTCAAGTATTTCCTTTCTCTTTTTATAAAAAATCTCTCTATGCTTGTTCATAACATCGTCATATTCTAAAATATGCTTTCTCAAATCAAAATTCATTCCTTCAATTTTTGCCTGGGCGGACTCAATCGCGCCAGAAACCAAATTTGCTTCAATCGGCTGGTCTTCCGGAATTTTCAGGACCGTCATCAAGGATTTTATTTTATCCGAAGCAAAAATTCTCATTAAATTATCTTCCAAAGAAACAAAAAATTGAGAAGAGCCAAAATCCCCCTGTCTTCCCGTTCTTCCCCGCAGCTGATTGTCAATTCTTCTTGCCTCATGTCGTTCCGTGCCAATCACGTGCAATCCTTTCAATTCTTTGACTTTTTCTGCCTCTTCCGCGTCGGGCGGATTGCCGCCCAAGATTATATCAACTCCCCTTCCGGCCATATTGGTAGCTATGGTCAATTGCCCTAATTTACCTGCCTGAGCAATAATCTGGCCTTCTTTTTCATCGTGCTTGGCGTTTAAAATTTGGTGAGAAATCCCCTCTCTTTCTAATAATTTTCCCAGATACTCATTTTTATCAATTGAAGTAGTTCCGACCAAAACCGGCTGCCCGTCTTTATGTCTTTCTTTTATTTCTTTAACCACTGCCTCAAATTTTCCTTTCTCGGTTTTATAAATTCTGTCTGGCAAATTCAATCTTTGCATCGGTTTGTTTGTCGGAACAATGATTACTTCTAATTTGTAGACCTTATCAAACTCTTCGGCCGAAGTGACGGCCGTGCCCGTCATTCCGGCTAATTTCTTGTAGATTCTGAAATAATTCTGAAAAGTGATTGAAGCTAAAGTCAAAGATTCAGGATTTACTTTAACTCCTTCTTTAGCCTCAATGGCCTGATGAAGACCGCCGGACCACCTTCTTCCCGGCATCAATCTTCCCGTAAATTCATCAACAATTATAATTTCACCGTCTTTAACTACATATTCCCTGTCTTTGGCAAAAAATGGCTTCCCATCAGCAGGATTAATTGCCTGGGCTCTCAAAGACTGCTCCAGATAACGCAAATATTTTGTCCCTTTTTCTTCATAAATGTTTTTTATTCCCAAAATTTTCTCTAGTTTATTTATTCCGTTTTCTGTCAAACTAACCGCCTTCATTTTTTCATCCATTTCATAATCTTCTTTCGGACTCAATCGAGGAATAATCCTGGCAAATTCCTGATAAAATTTGGAGCTTTCCATGTCCGGAGCCGAAATAATCAAAGGAGTTCTAGCTTCATCAATCAAAATAGAATCAACCTCATCAATTATGGCATAATTAAATCCACGCTGAACCTGCCGAGACAAATCATAAGCCATATTATCCCGCAAATAATCAAATCCAAACTCATTGTTAGTTCCGTAAGTAAGATCAGCCTGGTAGGCCTCTTTTCTGGTAACCGGCCTGAGGTAAGACTCTACCACCTTAAACCCGCCAATAATATCTCTTAATTCATCTCTTCCACCATTTTTAAGTTTTAAATTTTCATTTTGAGTTTTGAGATTTAAGTTTTGAGCTTCCTGTTGGTAGGCAGGATCATATATGTATGCTGCCTCATGCACGATACAACCAACCGATAAACCAAGCGCGTGATATATCTGCCCCATCCAAACAGTATCTCTGCGAGCCAAATAATCATTAACCGTTACCAAATGACAGCCCTTTTCTTCCAAAGCGTTTAGATATAAAGGCAGAGTAGCAGCTAAAGTTTTTCCCTCACCGGTTTTCATTTCAGCGATTTTTCCCTGATGTAAAACTATTCCGCCGATTATCTGGACATCAAAATGCCTTTGTTTTAAAGTTCTTTTGGCTGCCTCTCTAACAACGCCAAAAGCCTCTGGAAGAATATCATCCAGACTTTCTCCTTTCCTTAGCCTTTCTTTAAATTCTTGAGTCCCAGCACATAAATCTTTATCTGCTCGGCTCTCGAATTCTTTTTCCAGAGAATTTATTTTCTTGACAATCGGCTCTAACTTCTTCAGATATTTTTCATTAGCATCACCAAAAATTTTATCAATTATTGACATAACACTTTCTTATTTTATAACTTTTTGATAAAAAATAAAGGGCGACTTACGCTCCCCCCTTTTAACTTTCTTATTAAATTTTTTACTTGCCCTGTACCGAGTTTGCTCTGGTGCGGGATGTCTCTATTTTCTCTTTTAAATATTTTGGTAAAACTTTGGAAGCAAAATGAACCTCCGGAGAATAATATTTAGTTTTGAGTCCTGTTTTTTTAAATCTTTGAGAAATGGTTTCAAAATTTATCTTATCAAAATTAACTTTTTTTGAACCAAAAGAAAAAGTGTGTTCTCCCAAAGGAAAACAACCAACAAAAGCTCGATGAACTTTAAAAAAAGGAAAAATTTTTTTAATATCTCTTCTTGCTTTTTTAGCATACGGCTCTTTAAAATTACCGCTCTGGCAGACCGAAATTCCATTTCGTTTTAATGCTTTAAAGATGTCTCTAAAAAATCCAGTTTTCCAGAGTTCCATTGATGGTCCCGAGGGGTCGGTTAAATCTTCAATTACGATATCAAAAAAATCATTATATTTCTTAACAAATTTTAATCCATCTTCGATAAAAATTTTTAACCTTTTATCTAAAAAAGCTTCTTTTGAAACTGAAGGTAAATATTTTTTTGAAACCTCAATTACCTTTTTATCTATATCAACTAAATAAATTTCTTTAACGGGATGCTTTACCGTTTCCCTTAATACTCCTCCATCTCCCCCACCAATTATTAAAACCTTTTCTGGATTTTGATGATAGAGCATTGCCGGATGGACCAACATTTCATGATAGACAAACCCATTCTTTGTTGAAAGCTGAACTTCGCCATCTAAAACTAAAACCTTTCCAAATTCCTTTGTTTTGAAAATCTCAATTCTTTGGAAGTTGCTTTTTTTAGAGAAAATTTCTTTTTCAATTTGAAAGCCCCAGGTTGAGGTTTTAGATTCACCGGGAATAAACTCTTCAAAAAACCAATTTTTCCCGAGAAATTTCTTTTTCATATACCGAGCTTTCGCGCAACGAAAGCGAAGGTGGAGAAAAGGACTTCGTCCTCTTTGACTATTATTCCTCTCCCGAGCTTTAATTTATTAAAGCGAATGTGGAAAAGAGGATTTATCCTCTTTGACTATTATTCCTCTTTTTATTTTTTGAATTTTTACTCTTTTTGGTTTAAATATCTTTTTTAAATAAGCAAGAGCCTTATAGGACATTGATTTTTCTCCACAAGTGAAAATATCAATTGCCAGATAATTAATTTCCGGCCAGGAGTGTAAGGCAATGTGGGATTCTTGCAATAAAACGACCCCGGTTAGTCCCTGGGGTGAAAATTTATGGATACTTACTTCTAATGGAATATTTTTTGCTCTTTTTGCTGCCTCAATCAAAATTTGTTTAATTTTCTTTGGGTCTTCAATAATTTTTCCATTCCAAAATTCAACAATCAAATGAATGCCCGCATACTTTTGTTTTCTTTTTCCTATGACCCATTGAATGGATCTCTTTGTTTTCTTAATCATGCCATTAGGGCTAACCGCTTACCGAGCCCCGTAGCGACGGAGCGAAGGTGAAAGAAGAAAACGAAGTTCTCTTCGCACACCGAAAGAGAAGTTTATAAGCTTCCCCCAGCTGACCAAGTACATAAGTCGTAAATTATGTGCTTGGAAAAACAAAGAGTAAAACAAAAAGCGATTAACCGGTTAAAATCTTTAAAATTGTTAAACTTTCTTATTCTACCATTTTTAAAAAAATTCGTAAAGGTCTTTTAAATTCCTTCTTCTCTAATTCTTCCTTTTCTATAAAGTCTTGCTTGAGGAGACAAACGAATTTCTTTTTTTAAAACCCTCGCCCCTCTTTTTCTTTCGGCAACTAATTTATTTTTATATTTTTTTAATTCTCTCTGAAGTTCGTCTTTTACTTCATTGATTGCTGTTTTTAAATTTTCTGATTGAGCAGTTGATCTTAAACTTCTTTTGGGAAATCTCATTTGACATTCAACCCAAAAAACAGGTCCTTTTTGATGATGCAAGGTTTCTTTTCCAATCTCTACCCGGGCTTCAATTCTCGGTTTTCCCTTGCCAAAAAAATAATTGAAATATTCTTTCTTATTTTGTAAAATTTCGGCAAATTTTTCCAGGGAATTTAATTTTTCTTCAATAAAATCTTCTAGGGTTTGATCCAATTTTATATTTTTTGTTTTAATAACTATTTTCATTTTATTAAAATAACAAATCCAGTAAAAAAAGCAACCGAGCACATAAAATTTATGTGCTCGGGTGACGAAAAGAATTTATTTCTTCTTTTTCTTTGCTTTTTTCTTTGCCATGAAAGTATTAACAACTTTTAAAAGAGTTTCAACAAATAGTCGACTAACTATTTGCATCCGTTATTTTATTTTTTCATTTTGAAGAACTTTGTCAAGTGTGGATAAGTAAAATTTTTACAAAAATCGAATTTCTTCTTCCAAATTAATTTTAAATTTCTTTTTTACTTCTTTTTTTACCAAATCTATTAATTCTTTGACGTCTTTTGCCCGGGCATTTCCTAAATTAACAATGAAATTGGCATGCTTTTCAGAAATTTTTGCCTGACCAATTCTTTTTCCTTTCAAGCCGCACTTTTCAATCAGCCGAGCGGCAGCGAAGGATGAAGAAGAAAATTTACTTTCTTCGCCCAGTTCTCCGACAGAAAAGCCAGAAGGATTTTTAAAAATACTTCCTGCCGAAGGATAATCAAAGGGTTGTCTTTCTTTTTTATAATTTAAATATTCTTTAATTCTTTTTTTAATTTCTGATTTTTTTCCTTTTTTAAGTTTAAAAATAATAGAGAGAATAATTAAATTTTTTTTATGTTTAAAAATACTATTTCTATAACCAAATTGACATTTTTTAAAATCGTAAATCTTAAATCTTAAATCTTTTGTATCCAAAACTTCAACTTCTTTAACAACGTCTTTCATAGATTTTTGAAACGCCCCGGCGTTCCCGAAAACAGCTCCTCCAACCGTCCCGGGAATTCCCGAGGCCCACTCAAGACCGGTCAATCTTCTTTCTGCCGAAGCATTAACCAATTCTCCCAATCTCGTTCCCGCACCAACGATAATTTTATTTTTTTGAAAACTGAAAACTGAAAATTTAAAATTAATTACTAACCCCTCATATCCTTTATCCGAAACCAATAGATTGCTTCCTCCTCCTAAAACAAAAAACGGCAATTTTAATTTCTTTGCCGCTGTAATCGCGCAAAATAAATCTTCTTTTGTCTTGGCTATAAAAAAATATTTCGCCTTTCCGCCAATTTTAAAAGTGGTATAATTTTTCAGCGAAACATCCTTTTGAAAATTCATATATCAAGCTTCCCATAGAAGCGAAGGTAAAGAAGAGAGCGAAGTCCTCTTTGTATTTAAAGAGCCGGGAGAGTTAACTCCAAACTAAGTCTTTAGTGAGTGCTACCTCCCGACTCAATTATATTTTAACAAATCATTATATACCGAGCAAGGCGAAGTCAAGCGAAGGTAAAAAAGAAGAATCTTCTCTGACAAAAAAAAACAGCCCCCGCTCGAGTGGGGGCTGCGACTTAGACAGAGTTCCTTACGGAACACTCACTGCCTGAATGATAGCAAATTAAAGTTTTTCTGTCAAGTACGCTTCCCATTCGGGATTAATCTCTATTGCCTCTTTAATTTTCTCTTCTATCAAATCATTATCTCCTATTATTTCAGCTACTTGAACTACTATCAAATGGGAATTGAGAACTCGCGGTTCAAGCTCTACTGTTTTTTCTGCCAAAATCAAAGCTTCTTGAAAATTTCCTTGGAAAGCCCGCGTCTGAGCCAATTCCCAATATCCCTGCTGATTGGTCGGGCTGAGCTCTATGGCTTTTTTCAAAACTTCTTCTGCCAAAGGAAGTTTTGTCGGATCAATTTGGGAATAAAGATTATAAATTTTCCCCAATTTAAGATAAGGCCTAAAATCTAAAGGCGATTCTTTTATGCTTTTTTCTAACTCTTGGCTTAAAAAGTCAAGTTCCGCTTTGAACTCTTCTGCCGAAAAATTCTTTGCCTGTTCGCTTTGGGAAAAATTAATTGCTGTGTCGGCAAACATTTCCCTGATTTGATATTTCCCAAGGGGAGAAGTCTTTAGGGTTTTTTCGCCAAGCAAGGCTCTTTCATTAGGACTTTGAACGAGAAGAGTGTTAATAACACCTCTATCGGCTTTGGTCGGCTGAACAACAAATTTAAAAAAGGAAAAAATAAAGAAAATTAAAATAACTGCCAAAATCCCTTTCTTAACAGAATTAACCCGGGGTTTAATATCTTGTTCCGGCCCGGAAACGGTCAAACTTCCGACAAATCCCAAAACCAAAAAGAACATCAAATAAGAATTAATCATGTCAAAAACGGTAAGGTTTTGAATAAAATAGGCAATTAAAGTTACGGAGAAGATTCCGGCCGTCCAAAAATCAATAGAATTTTTTAAAAAATATCTCCGCCATAAAATATAGAAAACGGAAAGAAAAATTCCAAAATAAGCCAACAGCCCCAAAATGCCGTTTGCCACCAAAGTATCCAGAATAATATTGTGGCTGCGGTCAAACCAAATTTCTCCTCCGCACTCCCCCAAAAACATACAAGGATTAAAGTACCTGGTAAAAACCAGTTCAAAATTTTCCGGGCCCCACCCCAGCCAGGGCCTTTCCAAAAACCCTTGCCAGCCTCCTTCCCAAACTACTAATCTGGCATAGGTTGCCTTTTCTATAAACCAGTTGTAAATAATGTTATCCGGCTGGAAAAGATAAAAAGCGCTTATTAAAGAAACTATTAAAATTCCAACCAAGCTAATTTTGCCCAGAATATTTAAATAGCGCTTTTGTGGAACAAAACTCAAATAAAGCAAAAACAACAAAACTAATCCGCCCATAACCGAATAAGTAGCTGCTCTGGCGCCGCTTAAAAATAAGGCAGATAACATTATTGGCAAAGAAATTCCAAGATATATTCTCAAGCCCCCGGCTGATTTCAAAATTAAATACAAAGCCAGAAAAATATTAAACAACAAATAAGTCCCCAAAAAAGAACTATTGCCAATGGTCGCTCCGCTCCGGCTAGCCTGCCCAAAGCCCGTAAGGTCTACTCCCGCTTCAGCAAAAAGACTTATTACGCTTATTAAAATGGCAGCGAAAATTGAGACGGAGAAAATTTTAGACCAATCTGCCAGATTTCTGAAAACAGTGGAAATTACCAAGAAAAAAGCAAATAAATGAAACCACATTAAAAGTCCGGTCATTCTCTCATACTTTGACCAAAAACTGCGAGAAAAATCTTCGCCCAAAAAGGAGCTTAAAATCAAGACAAACAGAAATAAAACTAAGGCTATTGATAAAGCATTTAATTTGGGACGGTATTTGGGATTAGAAATTATTAATAAAAGCCAGGCAAAAAAAATAATTTGAGCCAAAGCCATAAAATAAAGGCTCTTTGGCCCGACAAAAGGGAAAAAATATTTTCCGCTTAGAATAAGAGGGGTAAATAAAATTAAATAAGTCCCCCACCTGATAATTCTTAAAAAAATAGAACTACTCCCCTCCTCTTTTTCAAGACGGGGTTTTTTCTCCCCCCTTAACCGTCTTTCTCTTTTTTCTCTGGCTCTTTTACCCATTGAATTTATTTCTATATTGAATTTATTCTATTTTATCATAAAATGAAGGAATGAAAAGCCGACAAATATTACTTGTTCTGGGAGATGTCTTTTTGTTATATTTTGTCTTATTTTTGGCTCTCTTTTTTAGTTTCTGGGGAAGTTTTAATTGGACAATTTTTTTAGAGCATCTTTTTCCTTTTTCTATTATCTACTTTTTTTGG
>Ga0307380_10007917_pt1 | contig 13701 bp, 15 predicted proteins | sample UN3MG_FD_202239 | JGI IMG/M metagenome (GOLD analysis project Ga0307380, IMG submission 202239) | Soil microbial communities from Risofladan, Vaasa, Finland - UN-3 | ecosystem: Environmental > Terrestrial > Soil > Coastal area > Acid sulfate soil | place: Finland: Risofladan, Vaasa | collected... | reverse complement strand
TCTGCTGGCGTGGCTGGGTCGGCGGTCATTCGTCGCGATCCGCTTCGGTGTGGGTGTCGTCGCTCGGTTGGGACGCCGGGCCGGGAGTCTCGTCGTCGTCGCCGGCATCAGGCTCCTGGTCCGCGCTCTCGGGCTCCTTCTCCGCAAGTTTAACCGGTGAGCGGTCTTTGAGCCGGTCCAGGCTGCGGTAGGGCCCGGTCACTACTGAATCATCGAGCGTGAGACCCTCCACGATCTCCACGCTGCGTACGTCGCTGATGCCGGTCTGCACCAGACGCACGTGGGCCTTGCCATCCTCCACGCAGAAGACGATCTTGATGTACTCCGCCAGATGCTGGCGGGAATCGGGATCCTGCGATTCCTGCTGCTGGTCATACTCGTTCACGAAGTCCTCCGGGAGGTCGCGCCGTTTACGGTACACGACCGCCTGGATGGGGATCGTCAGGGCGTTTTCCTGGCGGGCGACTTCGATCTCCAGGTTGGCGCTCATGCCCGGCTTGACGCGCGTGTCCTCGCTGGTGATGAGCACCAGGGTCTCGAAGGTGACCACGTCGCGTCCGGGGAGCTTGGTGCCCTTGGTTCCGACGCGGAACACCTCGCCGGGGATGCTGCGGCGGGTGTCCGATTGCAGGTAAATGCGGGCCGTCTGGCCGGGGGCGACCAGCGGGGCGTCGGTCTCGTCAACGCGGCAGCGCACCTGCATCTTCGACAGGTCGCTGATGACCATGACGCGCGTGCCGGGGTTGTTCATCGTGCCGGTGATGACCACCTCGCCCTGCTTGGCGAACAGTTGTGAAACGACGCCGCTGAGGGGCGCTTCGATAACCGTTTTGGCCAGGTCTTCGCGGGCGTATTGCAGGGCGGCCTCAGCCTCGACGAGCTCCTGATTGCGTACCTCGAGCACAGCCCGAGCGCCAATCAGAGCGGTGCGGCAGTAAGCCAGCTCCGTAGGCGATGTGGCATTGGTCTCGCGCAGGCGCTGCATCTGCTCCCAATCAAGTTCGGCTCGTTTGAGGTCCGCCCCGGCTTGCGTGATCAGGGCCTTGAGCTTGGCAACGTTGGCCTGGGCAGACACGACGCGAGCGCGGTAGTCGGCGTCGTCCAGGCGGCACAGCAGTTCGCCGGCCTGCACCGGATCGCCCTCCTCGACCAGCATCTCAAGAATCTTACCGACGACCTCGGAACTGATGTCCACCTCGGCGAACGCCTCGACCTCTCCCGGGGCCTGCACCGTGCGCACGATATCGCGCTGCTCCGGCTGCGCGGTCTCGATCGGCGTCTCGAGCTCGCCGGCGACGTCCAGCAGACTCTTGCCGTCTTCGCTGCGCGTGTAGTCGTTAAGCAGGTAGATCCCGGCCACGATCGCTCCGAGAACCACGATTCCAATGACCGTCTTCATGGTTTACTCCGATCGGTTCCCAGAGAGTATTCTGGCGTTGTGAGCATTCAGGCTACCCATTTGTCGCAACCGTCGCTGCGCTTTGTGCCGCGGCAACCGCCAACCCGCACCGGACGCCGCCGGCCACCAGCCAGCAGAGTGAGCAGGTTACCCACGCCCGCCAGCCACGCAGTTGCGCGGTCGCCGAGAGCCCGATGACCACCACCAACCAGAACCACATGCCAAACGGGTCGAGGGCGGAGAGCGATCCCGATGCCACCGCCAAGCTCATCGGGCCCACTCCATCGTCCTTCGCCATGAGCCGGGCCAGCAACGCCAGCGACGTGTCAACTTGGAGCGTCTCGTAGCGTAGCATCAGCGCCAGCGTCATGAGCAGCCGCAGCACGTCGATGAAACCCGCGAAGACGCAGATCGTCAGCAGGGTGTGCCATTCGGGCTTCCGGCCGCTCAGGGCCACAACGCCGTACAGGACAGCCGCAACCAGCAGGGTCATGCCGAGGACCTTGGCCGGCTCGGCCACGACAACCTGAATCCGCGTTAGCAGCTTCTTGAACTCCCCCAGCTCATATTCCCTTTCGTACATTTCACGCAAAGCCGAGCGCTCCACGACGTCACGCTGTTCGCTTTCGAGCCGGGCGATGCTCTCGTCAACGGCGCGATCAATCTCGCGGTCGATCAGCCCCGTTTGTACAGTGGCGTAGCCGATAAGCGTGACGGCGGTGAGCAGGATCACCAGAGGCCAGCCGTAAGCGGCTACGTCTTCGACGCGGGCGAAGAGCCGGCGCGGAGCCAGCAGGACCAGGGGGATATCCCGGACGCCTACGGTTCTACGCGTTGCGGCGTCACGCAGTTTCGACAAGGTGAAGTCCCCGAAAACCGTCTAGCGGGCTGCGAGGGCGCGCGCTGATGCCCTGCGCCTGTCCAGTAGACGCGCGTAACGGTTTCTACGGCGCAGAGCCATTATAATTCCACCGTCGGTCCACACAGGGGTATTCGCATAGCGTGGCCCAGTATTCGGTAATGCTCAAAGCCGCGGCCGAACCAGGCCGGTTCGTCCCGCCGGTCGCCGCGCTCGGCAACAACCGCGAAACGCCGGCCCTGGCTCCGCAGGGACCGGTCCCACGGCTGCTGGATGGCATCCCGCTTGCAGAGGCTATAATAGCGGCACGATGGGGTGGACGCCGTGAGTCGAGATCCGCGAAAAACCGCCATAACGGTGAGCCTGCTGGCCTCGGTCGTCATGCTGGCCGGCAAACTGACCGCCTATTTCCTGACGCACAGTACCGCAATCTTCTCCGATGCCCTGGAATCCGTCGTGCACGGGGCGGCAACCACGCTGGCGGCGTTCAGCCTGTGGTATGCCGCACGCCCGGCGGATACGGGCCACCCCTACGGGCACGGACGCATCGCCTACTTCTCCGCCGGCTTCGAAGGCGCCCTCGTCTTCGCCGCCTCGGTTGCCGTAATCTCCAGCGGAGTGATCGGGCTGATTCGGGGGCCACAGTTGCGTCATCTCGGCGTCGGGCTGGGCATCGCCGGCGCGCTCGCGGCGATCAACCTGGTGCTGGGCGTGGCTCTGGTTCGCGTCGGCCGCCGGCACAACGCGCTGATCCTGGTCGCCAACGGCAAGCACGTCTTGACGGACATGTGGACCACCGCGGCAGCCATCGTCGGCGTCGGGCTGGTCATGCTCACCAAAATCGAATGGCTCGACCCCGTCGCGGCCCTGCTCATCGGCGGCCTTATCATGGCCAGTGGCGTCTCGCTCGTCCGCAGATCGTTCGGCGGCTTGATGGACCAGGTCGATCCCGATGTGTCCCGCCGACTGATTGAGAGTCTTCAGGAGCAGGCTGCCGCGGGAAGCATCGCCGGTTATCACCAGTTGCGCTGCCGGTCGCTCAACGACGAGTTGTGGATCGACGTTCACCTGCTGGTTCCCGGCGAGTTGCCGATGGTCGAAGCCCACACCGCCGTTTCCCGGCTCGAAGAATCGATCCGCCGCCGCTTCCCGAACGACAAGGTCCACATTACGTCACACATCGAGCCGGCCGACCACGAAAGCGCCCACCCGGGCGGACACAAAGGCGCCACCGACCCCCTGAGTACCACATCCGCGGACGAGCATGGGTGACCTCCGCGGTCAATGGCCGGCGGTTCCGTGGTTGAGCCCCCTTTCCGTCGGGGGCTGATGTGCGGATAATTGACCAGGTGCGCGGGGCGGTACCCTCGTGCACCGCGCGAGCTATCGCACCGAATCGCTGATCCCGGCGCTCTGGCGGTGGATCGACTCGATGCTCAAGCAGCATAGCCAGTTGATGGTCACCCTGCTGGTGACGGCCGATGCCTGCGCAATCGCTGCGGCGTGGCTGCTGAGCTATTACATTCGGTTCGCGTGGCTGCCAGTCGATCCGGCCAAGGGCGTGCCCGGCCTGGGGGACAAATTCCTGCCGATGTTGCCGCTGGTGGTAACCGCCCACCTGGTGATTTTCTACCGGCTGCGGCTGTACCGCCCCCGCCGCCATCACGGGCTGCTCAGCGAGGTGCGCGACGTCATCAAGGCCTTTGTGGTAGCGGTGGTCGCGGTGGTCGTGATCGATTACGCCCTGCCGGCGACCAACAAGATCTCCCGTCAGTTCATCGCCACGTACGCCGTCGTCGGTACCAGTTGTTTCGTGCTTTTCCGCGCCACCGTGCGCGTCACGCTGCGCGCCCTCCGCCGCCGCGGCTGGAATCGGCGCAGCGCGGCAATCGTGGGTAGCGGGCGGACCGCCCAACGGCTGCTGCACGCCTTGCAGCGCAACAGTTGGACCGGCATCGAGGTGCTCTATTTCGTAGATGACCGCGCGCGCGACCGCCCCGGCACGCTGCGTGGGCTGCCGGTCTACGGCCCGCTGGCCGAGTTGCGGGCAATTACCGAGAGGTCGCCGGTCGATTCGGTGTTCATCGCCCTGTCCCATGATGAGGCCGAGCGCACCAGCGACGTGCTCGCCGCGCTGGAAACCTCCATGGCCGACGTCCGCCTCGTGCCCGAGATCAGTCCCAGTTACGCCATGCGCCCCAACCTAAGCCAACTCGACGGCGTGCCCATCCTCTCGTTGCGCCAAACGCCGCTGTATGGCTGGAATGCTATCCTCAAGCGCAGCTTCGACCTGCTCGTCGGCGGGGTGTGCTTGCTGATCGCCGCGGTCCCGATGGTGCTGATCGCCCTGGCGATCAAGCTGACCAGTCGCGGACCGGTGTTTTACCGCCAGCAGCGCATGGGGCTCGACGGGCGCGAGTTCAGCATGATGAAGTTCCGCACGATGACCGTCGGCGCGGAGGCCGCCTGCGGCCCCGTGTGGGCTCAGCGCGACGATCCCCGGCGGACGTGGATCGGCAGATTCCTGCGCCGCACCAGCCTGGACGAGCTACCGAACCTGTTCAACGTGCTCGCGGGGCAGATGTCGCTGGTGGGGCCGCGCCCGGAGCGCCCGGAGTTCATTAAGCGGTTCAAGCAGGAGGTCCCCCGCTACATGCTCCGCCACAAGATGAAGGCCGGCATGACCGGCTATGCGCAGGTCAAGGGCTATCGCGGCGACACATCACTGAAGAAGCGCATCCAGCACGACGTGCACTACATCAAGCACTGGAGCCTGGGCCTGGACATCCGCATCCTGGCCCAGACCGTCGGGGCGGTCTGGTTCAGCAAGCACGAGACCTGAGCCGTCGGCGCCGTACCGGCCGTTCTATGTGGCACCGGCTTGCAACCGGTCACACGTGGCGCCGGTGTCCCGCCGGTAGCGCCGCGCCCGCACGATACCCTGTCATTCTGAGAGAGCGCAGCGCGCTGTCATTCTGAGGGAGCGAAGCGACCGAAGAATCTCGTCACAGACTACCGGGTCTCCCCCGCATCCGTCGAGAGACCCTTCGCTGCGCTGAGGCTCACCACGCGTAATCCGGGCCAGGCATCTCTCGGTTGACAACCCGCATCCGAACTGGTGTGATAGAATTGCATAGAGCTTGTGCGAGCCCCATGCGGGTGTAACTCAATTGGTAGAGTATCAGCCTTCCAAGCTGAATGTTGTGGGTTCGAGTCCCATCGCCCGCTTTCGTGTCCCGGCTTGTCAGCGGTTGTAACCCCCTGATTTTCCCGACCATTAGCGACGTGGCCGCTCGGCGTGCGAATCGCGGTCGCCAGCGCCGCACTGCCAGAGTTTGCACCAGTTTGCACCAGATTGTCAGGGGTTGGTGCAAACCCCGGTGCAAACCGGGCGCGGCCGTCGGTGCCGGTTGCCTGCCGGTCTTCACCCTCTCGGCCATCGTCCAGGGGCAGGTCTGGCAGCTTGTGCAGCGCCGCGCGTAGGTCGATCAGCTTCGTGTCGGCGTAGTGCTCGTCCGTCACGCCCTGGGGCGCGTGTCGCATCAGGATTCGCCGCGTGGTCAGCGGCACACCCGCCGCGGCCAGCAGCGAGTTGAATGTCATGCGGAAGGCGTGAACGTCAAAGCATCGACCACGCTCGTCTCGCTTGTCGTACCGCCAGACGTTGCCGGCCCTCTTGCGGGTCGCAAGCCCGGCGGCGACAAGATCACGGTCCAGCACCGCTCCGAGCGTCTTCGGCACGTCGATGAGCGGCGCGTCCACCGACAGACGCGCAGGGATGGGCCGGTTTTGGCGTTTGGCGGCCCGCTGCGCGACTTTCAGGCGGTCGGCAAGGTGCCGGGCCAGGTCTGCCGCCAAATCGGTCCGCAACGGGATCTCCGCGCCCCGGCGTGCCTTTTCGTCGGCAGCCTGCAATGTGGCGTAGGGGGTCGGTCCGCCCAGATCGGTCCCCCCGATGGTCAGCGACCGCACTTCGTTCAACCGCAGCCCCGTGAGTGTCAACATCTTGTACGTCAACCCCCGCACGTGGCCGAGGGTCTCGAGTTTCCGCCGCTGTCCGTCGCTGACCTTGGCGGCCAGTTCCCCCTTGCGCTTGCCCCGCCGAATCGTCATCGCATCGACCACTGGTCGGCTGTGTGCCACGGCAATCAATCTGGCGAGGTCGTCGGCGTTCAGGGCTCGGCGCTTCCGCCGTGCGTCACCATTCTCATTCGCCTTTGCGAGCCGTGCAAAGGGGTTCACGGTCAGCCGGTGGGTATCGACGCACCAGTTCGCGAAGGCCGACCACGACGCCGCGTAGCTATTGCGGGTACGCGCCCCCATGCCGTCGGCTTCGCGCTCGGCCAGCCACGATTCAAGCTGGGCACGGTCGAGGTCGGTAAGCTTGCGCCAACCGCAACCGATCACAACACGCCGCAAGTGAATACGCCGGTTCTCCCGGTGTGCGGGTGTCGCGGGGAAACCAGTCTTCGGACTGATATGCACCCGCAGGTGGTCGTCATACGCGGCAAAGTGCTCGCCCAACGGCGTACCCTGGTGATCGGCCGCCCGGCTCTCGCCCACCGTCATAACCTTTGCTTTGACCAGTTCGGCCCGGCGTTCGAGCTCGCCGAGCACCGCTCGTGCTGCGGTCTCGTCTCGGCAGCCCGTCGCCACTTCCCGTACGACGCCGCAGCCGTCGCGATACTTGACGATGAACGTCCTTGCGCGAAGCACAATGCGGTTTTGCCCTTTGTGCTCGCCTTTCTTGGGCACAGTGATAAGAGCGGTACGGGTCTTCCCCTTCGCGTTCTTCCAGCGTGCGAGCCGCTGATCCTTGCGGACGACGATCTCGGCCCCCGCCGGTAGGGCTTTCGTCACGGTTTTGCGGAACACGGTTGCCATTGGTCACCTACACTTTCGCAGTTCCAGCCCGAAGTAGGCGGCCAGCTTGTCCGCCTTGTCGAGCCGCAGAGCGCAAAGCCCGTCGTATCCCTTGCCCGTCAAACCCTACACGGAACCGGGTACGGATGTACGTTCCAACTGCTTGTTCGCTTTCTTGAGTTCCTGACAGCACCGAAAAGCCCAAGCCTGTGCACTGAACGCACACGCGGCAATGAAGATTGACAGGATCAACATATCACAATCCTCCACCATTCCCCCGATCCATACGCGAACACCGCCGGCGGACGCGCCGGCATTCAATGCCGAAGTACGCGGCGAGCTTGTCCGCCAGGTCGAGCCGAAGGGATTGCTCGCCACGTGCAAACTTCATCAGCGATTGCCGCTTGACGCCGGTTGCGCGTTCCAGGGCCTTGAAGCTCATTTCGCTGCCCGCAATCGCCTGTCGGAGCACGTCGGTCATCGAAGCCCGCGTCTTCCGGCGTCCCATGTAACAATTATGACACACCTTGGCACAGTTGTCAAGCTCTTTTTCTGTCCCGCGCTCCACCGTTGCGAGCGGCCCACGCCTTTGCGATCGCCCAAACGAGCAGCGGGGACAGCAGGTCCGCCGATCGGCCCGCCCGCTCGATTTCCGGCTCGGGACGTGCGAGTGGCCAGCGGTCCCGGATTTGCCGACAAGCGTCCTTTGTCACCGCCGCCCACTCACTGTCGGGGATCCTGGCGACGGTCCGGCGGTCCCGCTCCAGCGCTTCGGCGTCAGCTTGACACTTCCTGAGCCGCTCGCCCTCTCGCCGGCCCGACTCGACGCGGTGCAGCAGCTCGGGTGGCCTGCCCCGGATCGCCTTCAGGATGAACCCGGCGCGGTTGCTCAGCCCCCGGCGTTCGTCCGCCCACCTCGCCGCGGCCCGGACCAGTTCTGCCGTCACGTCGGGACGCGCCGCTTCAGCCGCCGCAACCCTTGGCTCGACGCCCAGGGCGACCAGCATCCGCTCGACTTCCCCATCATCGCCAGCAGCAGCAACAGCACCCGTCTGCTGTCTGTCTTCTGTCTGGTTTGTATTGGCTACCGAAACGGTCGCGTCAACGGGACCGTTTGGGCACCCGTGACGGGACCCTATGGTCGCGTCAACGGGACCGTTTGGACACTGTTCAGGAACCCCCGACGGGACCGTATCGGTACTGTTCGCGGCTGCCTCGGCAGACTGTTCCGGTCTCACGACCGTGTACCGATTCAGCCGTTCGCTGCGCCGTCCCATTAGCGGTTTGGCGGATCGCCCGACACGCAAGAGCCCCACAGCTTCGAGCTTCCTGACGGAGCGGCGGGTGACGCGCGCGCTCGTGCCGAGGAACCGTGCCATATAGCCGTAGCTGAGTGCCGGCCCCGTTCTCTTGATTCGGTCACGAAAGGCAGCCCAGACGAGCTTGTCGGCCAGCGTGAGCCTCAGGCTTGATCCCTTGGGCGGTTGCCAGCGCAACAGCCACTCCGGCACGCCGACGAACGGTTTGTCGAGGCTGTCGGCCCTCAAAACAGCATCCCCTGCCCCCGGCTATCATCGCACGGCGCGCGGTCCGGTCGGTCGGGATGGTCGCGCAGCTGCGCCAGCGCGGCGGTGCGGTCTTTCACGCGCCACACGCTCACCGGCTGGGCGTGTGCATCGGCCCGAGCGGATGCGGCGAAGCCGATCCGCTCAACGATGCCGGCGCGGGCGAGCGGTCCCGGCACGACGCCGAACAGCTTGGGGTTAACGCCCTTCGGCAGTGGCACAGCATCCCGCACGTCGTCAGCGGTGGCGAATCCCCGGTAGAGCAACGCGGTCAGCAACGCCCGCCGTCCCCGGTTCACGAACACTTCTCGCCGAGCCTCTAGGAGCTGGTGAACGTCGAGCTTACGCCGCTCGCCTTCGAGCCCTTGCGGCGTGTGGCAACTGAACATATCCTGGCGTGTGCGATTGGATTTCAGGGCCGTTCCGTCCGCTAGACGGGGCGGCCCGCTTGCGTATCTGGTCATCGCTGCCCCCCTCTCCGCCGAACTGGTTCGCAGCCGCCGTCGATCCAGTTCAGGATTTCCTGACGCGACCAGCGGACCAGAGCACCCAACTTTCGCGGCCGTGGCATCTTCCCGCAATCAGACAAGCGGTAGCAGTGGCGCGGGCTACATGCGAGCAATGCAGCGAGTTGGGTTACGTCCAGCAGTTCGGCGGGTGCCCGCTCCTGCCCGCCGATCCGCTCGGCGGTAGCGTTCGTTGGCGTTGTCATTGTGACAACCTCCAGTCTGTGTTCGCCGCCCTGTCGGCCGCACCCTGCGGCCGACTACAGCGGCCCTTTTCGGACCACAGACCGGACAACCGGACAGCAAAACGGACAGGCCCCACGGCCTGCAAACGTGGTTTGCGCATTCGTGGGCTGTCCGGTTGTGTCCGTTTGCTGCCAGATGCTCAGATGGAAATGTCAGGCTTCATCGCGCCGCCGGAAATGCGAAATCTTGCGGATGCGGTCGCCCCTAGTGTTGTATCGCTTGATACCGGCCTTCCGAAGGTACCTGCCGAACGTGTCGCCGTTGTCGGGAAGCGAATCCCGAAGCTCCTGCAACTTCTCAAGCTCACCCGCCCCAGACGGCGTTTCAGCTATGGTGCAGTCCAGCTTTTCGAGAATCGCCGCATGAATCTCTTGCACGGTCATATCGTCCGCGCCAGGTATCACGCTAAGCCCCCACTCGTAAACAGCGCGCGCCCGTGATACGCATGCTGGAAGCTCTTTCCTCTCGGGCAGCGCTTCCGCCACGGATTCTCGCCCCGGATGTCCCCCATCGCCGTGTTCACCGTCCCCATCCTTCGGTGTCACCACAGCCCGCAAAATCTCGCCCTCTGTCGTCCAGATGCGGCCCCTTGTTCGGTAAGCCTTGCCTTTCCGTTCTAGTTCGGCCAGCGCTGCGCGCACGTCGGCCAGATCTATGTTGGGCCAACGCTTGCACAGATGCACGAGAATCATCCCGTCGAATGCTCCGTAATCGGGGTATGGAGGCTGCGCGGACTTGGCTATGGCGATTTCGCGTGCCCGTTCATCCTCGTCCTTAAACTGCTCAGCCCGCGCTCTGGGGTGCAGTTCGCAGTGTTCTAGAAAGGCCAGTATCTCTCCCTCGACCTCGGCAAGTGTCGGCTCGGTCGTTTGCCTGGACTTCGATGTCCGTTTCTTGGGCATGTTGCGCCTGTCTCCGGGTCGGCCGGACTCGGCTGCCTCAGCTTCACCGACGCGGGAGTCCAATCGGCCGATCAGCTGGCGTGCTTCTCCAGTGCGCGGCGCCCGCGGTCGCCTTTGTCGCTTCATACCTGGGCCAGCTCTTCAAGTGCGGTCGCAAAGCCTTCTCCAGGCGAATCATCGCGTCGATCATCGCCTCCTGGACCGTGGGCCAGTTTTCCTCGTCCTGCCAGCCGCCTCTTTGTCTACGGTCGACTTGAACCCGCTCCACGAGACGAGCAAACCCTGATCGGCCCCAAAGTTCTGCATCACGCCGATGAGTTGGTCCAACGTCGAGCGGTCCACCGGGGCAGTCATCGTGCCTCCGCGTTGCGTCTTTCGCCGGATTCAGGCACGGCCGGCTCAGGCCAGCCCGCGATGATCTCGAAGGCTTCCTCGCCTCCAGGGATCCGAACGGTCAGGCGGAAGTCCACCTTGTCGGCGTTCTCCGCCGTTACGCGGATGAGAAGCCTGTAGACGCCCAGGTCGTACGCGTCGCGGATGCCGTCGGGGTGGTGCGGTGTCCGGAAAATCCGCATGATGTCCGGCGTCGCCGGCTCCTGCGTGCACAGGTCAATGTCCTTCGATTCGCCCGCGAAGATGTCGACGCGGTCGTAGGTTCGCATCTCCGTCACGGGTTCCTGTCTCCAGTGCAAAGCGCAGGGGTGAGCGTCCTTGACCCGATCGAACTCGGCTGACTTTGGCTCCCTCTGCTTCTCAACGGACATTAGGCGCGCCAAGCATCCCCGGGCGTTGGTCTTGCCGGAATTCTGGACGGTCAGGTGGTAGTAACGTACCGGCCGCCCGTCGGGGGCGGTGGGGGTGACATTCGAGATCGGATCGCTCAGTTCGATCAAGAGCTTGGGACGCCGCATGTATTTCCGAACGAACACAATCAGTGCGACCAGAGAGAGGGAACCGACGATGCTAGAACAGGTGTTGATCCATTCCCTCACGTCACCAGGATCTGACAGAACGCTACTGAGAACCACTTGCTTCTCCTAGCCACGTCTTCGCTGTCGCTCTCGGCTGATCTTACCTCCAGGTTTTCGAGACGATGTCCGCTCGCCACGCTCTGCTCGGATGCGTTCGAGGAGGGCGGAGGCGGGTTCGTAATCCCGATTCTCGCGGCGGGCGAGTTCGACCTCGGTGGGGACCAGCTCGCCGCGGAAGGCCTTGGCCAGGACCGACTGCGTGTGCCTGTCGGCCCGCTGTTTCCCCGACTTCACTCGCCGTTCGATCGTGTCGGCCAGCTTGAAGAGACCGTCCACCCGGCGGACGATCTCGGGCTGCTCTTCGACCGACAGGTCCGGCGACGGGAGCCATCTATGACCGCGAATGTTGTTGCCCGAGTACACTACGCCCTCGCCAACGCCTGTCATCTACCGGCAGTAAGGGGTGATAGGCATTCGACCATGGGACTACTCCGTCGATGCTTTCTGGCCTTGCGTGACGAACGCGTCGGGCCAGCCACCGTGGGCTTCGATGACCTCGTCGATCTCCTGCATGATGCGGATGGTCTCGTTGAGGGCGATGACGATGCGGTGGTAGTGGCGGATGTCGTCGTCGGTCAGCACGCGGCCGGGGCGGGGGCTCTTGCCGCCAATGCGCCGACGGTCGTAGAGCCACTTGTGGCAGACCTGGTAGCCGCCGATGCGAAAGTTCCACACGGCCTCGGGCACGCCGTCGAAGTACGCGGTCTCGTTGATGTAGACACGCCCGAAGCCCTCACCTTTGGGGCTCGGGGCCATCTTCTTGCCCGTCTCGCCCACCTTGCGGACCTCGCAGTCGCCCTCGTCGTGGAACGTGGTGAGGGCGTGGGCGAGCGGATTCCTGTTCGTCGCGCCGGGTTGGTTCCATGAGGTGTGCCGGTAGTCGTCTTCGAGAAGGTGGAGGGCGACGAGGTCGGCGCCGAGACGGATCAATCCGGCCAAGAGTTGCCGATCACGCGGCCAGAGGATTCTTGGAAAACCACGACTCAGTTCTTCGGAGTACCGTTCTCGATATTGTGCCGAAAACAGCAAGGCGTAGACGAACTGCAATGTCTTCTCGCTGACCTGCTCTTCCGATTCCTGAAGGATCGACGCAACTCGGCGGCGCACTCCAAGTGTTAGATTACATTCGAGTTGCGAGCCCGACAACGAGCCCGAACCCGTTGTAACGCTGCGTGGAAACACGAACGCATTATTCGATGTTTTGGGCGATAAAAATATCTTCTCGACGGGCGCCTTTCCAATGAACACATGTGCCGGAGTCTCGCCCTTGATGAGCCGTGAGGTAATCAAAGCGGGGTTCGACACGCTGACTGCTTCCAGAACCGGACGGCGCGCCCGTTGCAGGAAGTCACTGTAGATCGTGAAGCGACTATCAAATGGACGATAATCGATAGCGCGGATAAGAGCGAGAGGGTCGGAGACCGCCCTCAACGCCTTTCGCCTCCGTGCCACTGGCCATCCCTTCGTGTCGGCAATGCCGAATCGAGAGGCAATCACGGCATCCGATATATGGCGGTCGCGTAATGCGGCCAAGAGCTCGCGCATAGTCTGCTCGTCAAAGGCGACGAGTGACTCATCTCTACCAGTTACAAAGCCAGTAGTACGCTTGCGGAACACTTCTTCTACGGAGGTACCTGCATGGTATTCCAGAGGAGTGTCGGAAGTCCGGCAGAAGAGCCAGAATGGCGCTGTCGGACGGAGTGGCTCGCAAATACCTGATGCTGTTGCAGCGCTCAGATACTCATACTTGTCGGTACGCGGTCCCCAGACATCGCGATGAAAGACGGCCGCATTGATTCTTCCACTCCCTTTGCGGACCAAGACAGAGATCGCGACGCCCTGCTGGATGTCGAATACGTTTGCATCGGCTGAACCGTCGGGTCCGTTCAATCCCAGCAACGAGCTTCCATGAAGATCAACGAGGAACATACGTGAGAATGTCTCCAAGAAGCTGTGACGGATTGAGCGATGGATAACCCCTGAATAGAACGTGTGATTGGTCACGAGTGCGACGATGCCAGTTCCGGCGGCATCAGCGATGAGGTGTTGTGACAGGCGCCAGAACTTAATGTAGTCATCGGATAGCGGCTGAATATTCCGCTCGCTTTCGAGGTTGCGCTTGTAAAGCGTTAGTAGCCCTGTGATCCATGCACCATCATTCTGAGAGATCACTGAATATGGCGGATTCCCAATTACTGGCCTGCTCCCCAAAATCTGATCCCGGCGTTATGAGAGTCTTCGGCCCGGCGGCGGCTTGGCCGCCGCCGGGGCAGGAGGCTCTGGATGAAACGGACAAGACACAGCCCCGAACAGATCATCGCCAAGCTGCG
>Ga0307380_10007914_pt1 | contig 13702 bp, 11 predicted proteins | sample UN3MG_FD_202239 | JGI IMG/M metagenome (GOLD analysis project Ga0307380, IMG submission 202239) | Soil microbial communities from Risofladan, Vaasa, Finland - UN-3 | ecosystem: Environmental > Terrestrial > Soil > Coastal area > Acid sulfate soil | place: Finland: Risofladan, Vaasa | collected... | reverse complement strand
GACGGCTTTTAAGCTGTCGAAGTCCATGGGTAGGTCTTCGCATTGGCTGGCCGGAATGCAGGGCACGGACGAGCCGCCGGGAATAACGGCGAGCAGATTGTCCCAGCCGCCGCGCACGCCGCCGCCGTAATGATCGATGAGCTCGCGCAAGGGCACGCCCATCTCCTCCTCGACGGTACACGGCGTGTTCACGTGTCCGGAGATGCAATAGAGCTTGGTGCCGGTGTTGTTGGGGCGCCCGAGCGAGGCGTACCAGGTGGCGCCCCGGCGCAGGATGTCCGGCACGGACGAGAGGGTCTCGACATTGTTGACGGTGGTGGGCGCGCCATAGAGCCCGACATTGGCGGGGAATGGCGGCTTCAGGCGCGGCTGGCCCTTCTTGCCTTCCAGGCTCTCCAGCAGCGCTGTCTCCTCGCCGCAGATATAGGCCCCGGCCCCGTGGTGAACGTAGAGATCGAAGTCCCAGCCGTTGACGTTGTTCTTGCCGATCAGCTTGGCGTCATAGGCCTCGTCGACGGCGGCCTGTAGGATTTCCCGCTCGGCGATGAACTCGCCGCGGATGTAAATGTAAGAGACATGCGCGCGCATGGCGAAGGCCGCGAGCAGCGCGCCTTCGATCAGGAGATGCGGATCGTGCCGCATGATGTCCCGGTCCTTGCAGGTGCCGGGCTCGGACTCGTCGGCGTTGACGGCGAGATAGCTCGGACGGCTGTCGGCCTTCGGCATGAACGACCATTTGAGCCCGGTCGGGAATCCCGCCCCGCCGCGGCCGCGCAATCCGGATGCCTTCACCTCGTCGATAATGGCGTCGTGGCCACGCGCGATCATCTCCTTGGTGCCGTCCCAGGCGCCGCGCGCGCGCGCGGCGTTGAGCCGCCAAGAGTGGAGGCCGTAGAGATTTTTGTAGATGCGGTCCTTATCCTGGAGCATCAGCGGGCCTTCGGCTTTCTACCCTTGGCGGGGTGGGCCGCGGAGCTTCTTGCTTTGGCGTCGACGATCACCGCGCCGGCTGAGCCTGGCTCAGGGCCGGAACTGTCTCTTGTGTAAAGTGCGGGATCGGTAAGTGTCATGGGACCGCCGAGCGGCGCCGACGTCTGCCGTCCGTTCTGCGGGCCTGGCTCGACCCCTTCGCCGGCGCGCAAGCGCTTCAGGATCGACTCGAAATTCTCAGGCGTCAGGTCTTCGTAATAGTACTTGTTGATCTGGGCCATCGGCGCGTTGACGCAAGCGCCGAGGCATTCGACCTCGGTCCACGAGAACAGACCGTCGTCGCTGACATGGTCCTTCTCGCCGATATGCTTGCGGCAGGCCGCCTTGATGTCGTCAGCGCCCCGCAACATGCACGGCGTGGTGCCGCAGACCTGTACGTAATAGCGGCCCACGGGCGAGAGATTGAACATCGTGTAGAAGGTCACGATCTCGTACACGCGGATATAGGCCATATCCAGCATGTCGGCGATGTGGCGCAGCGCCGGCTCGGGGATCCAGCCGCCAATCTGCTCCTGCGCCCGCCACAGCAGCGAGAGTACGGCGGATGCCTGGCGGCCTTCCGGATATTGCTTGATCTGGGCTTTCGCCCATTCAAGGTTTTCCGGGGTGAAGGCGAATCCTTCAGGCTGTTCAGCGGCGAGGCGTCGGACGCTCATCTCAATCTTCTTGCGGTCTCGCGCGGCGTGTTGCCCAGACGGACGCGAGCGGCTCCTAACTGACTTATGTAAGGCGTTGGAGAGTCTTGCTTATGACGCCCCATTTCGCAACTGCACAATGCGTCACCGGTCACACTCTCCAAAGACAATATCGATCGATCCGATCACGGCCGACACGTCCGCCAACATGTGGCCTTTGCACAGGAATTCGAGTGCCGCGAGATGGGCGAAGCTGGGTGCCCGGATCTTGCAGCGATAAGGGCGATTGGTGCCGTCAGAGACGAGATAGACGCCGAATTCTCCCTTCGGCGCCTCGACCGCCGCGTAGGCCTCGCCCTTGGGCACGTGATAGCCCTCGGTATAGAGCTTGAAGTGATGGATGAGGGCTTCCATTGAGCCCTTCATCTCGGCACGCCGCGGCGGCACCATCTTATGGTTGTCGACGGTGATGGGACCCGGTGTGGTGGTAAGCCGCGCGCAGCATTGCTTCATCAGATGCACCGATTGGCGCATCTCCTCCATGCGGCAGAGATAGCGGTCGTAGCAGTCGCCGTTCTTGCCGATGGGTATGTCGAAGTCGAGCTCGTCATAGCATTCGTAAGGCTGGGACTTGCGCAGGTCCCAGGCGGCGCCCGAGCCGCGCACCATGACGCCGGAGAATCCACGCGCCCAGCCGTCTTCTTGGCTCACGACGCCGATGTCGACATTGCGCTGCTTGAAGATGCGGTTGTCGGTGAGCAATCCCTCGATGTCGTCGCAGACCTTCAAGAACGGGTCGCAGAACCCATAAATGTCGTCCACGAGTTCCGGCGGCAGATCCTGATGCACACCGCCGGGGCGTACATAGGCGGCATGCATGCGGCTGCCGCTCGCCCGCTCGTAAAACACCATCAGCTTCTCGCGCTCTTCGAAACCCCACAGCGGCGGCGTGAGCGCGCCGACGTCCATGGCTTGCGTGGTGACGTTGAGGAGATGGGAGAGGATGCGGCCGATCTCGGAGTAGAGCACGCGGATGAGCTGCGCCCGCTTCGGGACGCTGACACCGACGAGTTTCTCCACGGCGAGCGAATAGGCGTGCTCCTGGTTCATCGGCGCGACGTAGTCGAGACGGTCGAAATAGGGCAGCGCTTGGAGATAGGTCTTATGCTCGATGAGCTTCTCGGTACCGCGGTGAAGCAGGCCGATATGGGGATCGACGCGCTCGACCACCTCGCCGTCGAGTTCGAGCACCAGACGCAACACGCCGTGGGCGGCCGGGTGTTGCGGTCCGAAATTAATGGTGAAGGTGCGGTCATCGCCCTCGCGCTTGCCGCTATCCAGTTTCGGGGCCTTGGTTTCGATTTCGGCCATCAGGCGTCCACCCCGGCTTTCGACAGCTTGGCGGCGAGGCCGCGCTCGAATCTCTTCCAACCGACGATAAAGCGTTCATGAGTGCCGGCGCCGATTTCCTCGATGCCGTCATGGGCGCGGATCTTGAAGCTTGCCCGCGGGCCCCGGATCTGGGTGCATTCGGCGTCCACCGTCACGGTGAAGCCCGGCGGGGTGGCGGCCTTGTGCGACACGTCGATATGGACGCCGACACTGCCCTCCCCGTCATCGAGATGCGGCTCCAGCAGCTGGACACAGGTCCACTCCATGAGGCCGACCATGAATCCGGTGGCGAAGACCTCCGGCATGGCGGCGAGCTGCGGCGCCTCGTCGTAGAGATGCGGTACGGTCTTGGTCACCGGCACCGTGTAGGCGAAGCTGTGCTTCAGGCCGGCTACGAGGGACGGCTTCATGGCTCCCCTTTCCGGTCCGGCGCTTCGCCGGCCTTCTCATCGCCCGGGATGGCCGTGTCCATGCCCTCCCACGGGCTCAAGAAGTCGAAGCTGCGATATTCCTGCATGAGCTTCACCGGCTCGTAGACGACCCGCTTCAGCTCATCGTCATATCTGAGTTCGACAAAGCCGGTGAGCGGGAAGTCCTTGCGTAAGGGGTGTCCCTGAAAGCCATAATCGGTGAGCAAGCGGCGCAGGTCGGGATGGCCCTCGAACAGGATGCCGTAAAGGTCGTAGGCCTCCCGCTCGAACCAGTTGGCTCCGGGGAACAGCTCGACGATGCTCGGCACCGGCGTCTCGGCGCGGGCTTTGGCGCGAACGCGGATGCGTTGGTTCAGCCACGGGCTCAAAAAATGATAGACGACGTCGAACCGCTCGTCGCGTTCGGGATAGTCGACGCCGCAAATGTCGATCAAACAGCCGAAACGGCAGCGGTCATCGTCGCGCAAAAAGGCAATGACCTCGGGGATGGCGTTGCGCTTCACCTCGATGGTGAGTTCACCGAGCACGACCTGGAAGCCTGTCTGCTTCGGTCCAAGCTTCCCGGCAAGATAAGCGCCCAGCTTATTTAGGGCTTCGTCCATCAAGGCTCCAGGATCAGAGCGGCGCGTCAGCGTTCGATAGTGCCGGTCCGCCTGATCTTCTTTTGCAGGAGCAGCACGCCGTAGACCAGCGCTTCGGCCGTCGGCGGGCAACCCGGAACGTAGATATCCACCGGCACGATGCGGTCACACCCGCGAACCACCGAGTAGGAGTAGTGATAGTAGCCGCCGCCATTGGCGCAAGACCCCATGGAGATGACGTAGCGGGGCTCGGGCATCTGGTCGTAGACCTTACGCAAGGCCGGCGCCATCTTGTTGCAGAGCGTCCCGGCGACGATCATCACGTCGGATTGTCGCGGACTGCCGCGCGGCGCGAAGCCGAAGCGCTCGAGATCGTAGCGAGGCATCGATGCCTGCATCATTTCCACGGCGCAACATGCCAAGCCGAACGTCATCCACATGAGCGAGCCGGTGCGCGCCCAATTGATCAGATCGTCCGCGGTGGTGAGCAGGAAGCCTTTGTCCGCGAGTTCGTCGGAGAAAACGCCGAAGCTCGTGGCGCCCGGCGTTGTAATCAAGCCGCCGGGCTTGCCTTCGGTCTCGAACAGAGGCTCAGGCATCAATCCCATTCAAGCGCGCCTTTCCGCCACTCGTAGACAAAGCCGATGGTGAGAATGCCTAAGAAGATAATCATCGACCAAAACCCGAGCGCGCCGACCTCCTCGAAAGCCACAGCCCAAGGAAACAGAAACGCGATCTCGAGATCGAAGATAATGAACAAAAGCGACACGAGGTAGAAGCGCACGTCGAATTTCATCCGTGCGTCATCAAAGGCATCGAAGCCGCACTCATAGGCGGAGACCTTTTCGGGGTCTGGATTGCGCACGGCGATGACGAAGGGTATGAGCAGCAGGATCGTGCTGATGACGAAGGCTATGCCGATGAAAATAACGAGCGGCAGGTAATCCTGGAGAAGCTGGCCCATGGCTTGTTCTTCAGCCTTCTTCGGGTGCGGCGCTAAAAATGGCGGGAGTGACGGGACTCGAACCCGCGGCCTCCGGCGTGACAGGCCGGCGCTCTAACCAACTGAGCTACACCCCCTACCGGGCCGTAAACCACGGCCGGAGGCGAGCTGCAGCATGTACGGCCTGGGATTCCCCAAGTCAAGACAAGGTAGGGTGTTAGGCGTCGCACCCTGATAAAGCAGTGGGAATGGTGGGCGGTGACAGTCTCGAACTGCCGACATCCACGGTGTAAACGTGGCGCTCTACCAACTGAGCTAACCGCCCTTCTATGAAGGGGAAGCCTTAGGCCGCGCGGCGGCCGGAGGCTAGAGGCAACTCTCACAAATAAGAAGGGCGAAGCCTCACGCGAGCAAGGCTTCGCCCAGAAGATCGATCCACGTCAACCTTAGGTGTTGCAGGCCTCTTTGAGAGCCTTACCGGCGCGGAACTTCGGCACCTTAGACGCCGGGATCTGAACCTCGGCACCGGTGCGCGGATTGCGGCCCACGGAGGCCTTGCGCTGTGCGACCTGGAAGTTACCAAAGCCGACGATGCGCACGGTGTCGCCACCGCTCAAGGCCTTCTCGATGTTTTTGAACGTCGCGTCCACGGCCTTCTCAGCCGAGTCCTTCGACAGTTCGGATTCCTTCGCCACATGGGCGACCAGCTCAGCTTTGTTCACGGGTCTCCATCCTTTCGCTTGGCCCCAATCGTAGGGCGCGTTGCACCCTCGAGGCCGCTTTGGGTACGCGATGATTCACAAACAAGTGGTGTATGACTGGCCCAAAAAACGAGGAAAATCAACAAATATGCCCGACTCGGTGCACAAGGTCGGACTACGCGAATGAGGCAAATCGACGGCAGAGACGCACCGCGAAAGCGATCAGTGCGCGGTCAATCCTGTCGCCGGCTTGTCCTGGGCCGGGACGACCTGCGCCGAGCCCTCACCCTCTTCCTCCCAGACGATGGGCTGGGGGGTACGGGTCAAGGCAATCTTCAACACCTCTTCCACGCGGGACACCGGAATGATTTCAAGCACATTCTTAAGAGAGTCCGGTATCTCCGTGAGATCCTTGGCATTTTCCTCGGGGATAATCACCGTCCTAATGCCAGCGCGAAGCGCCGCCAGGAGCTTCTCCTTCAGCCCGCCAATCGGTAGAACACGGCCACGCAGGGTGATCTCGCCCGTCATGGCGACCTCGCGCCGAACCGGAATTCCGGTCATCAGGGAGATGATTGCCGTGGCCATGGCGACGCCGGCCGAGGGCCCGTCCTTCGGAGTCGCGCCTTCCGGCACGTGAACGTGAATATCCCGTCTTTCGAACAATGGTGGCTCGATGCCGAAATCCACGGCCCGGGACCGCACATAGGCATTGGCGGCCTGGATTGATTCTTTCATGACATCGCGCAAATTGCCGGTCACGGACATCTTGCCTTTGCCGGGCATCATCACGCCCTCGATGGTGAGGATCTCACCGCCGACCTCGGTCCAGGCAAGACCGGTGACCACGCCGACCTGATCTTCCAGCTCGGCTTCACCGTAACGGTATTTCGGCACGCCGAGATAGTCTTGCAGGTTCTTGAACGTGATCCGCACCGTCTTTTTCTTCGTGGTCAGGAGTTCCTTGACCGACTTCCGGGCGAGCTTGGCGATCTCTCGCTCGAGGCTCCGCACACCGGCTTCGCGGGTGTAGCGGCGGATCATCTCTTTCAGCGCGTCGTCCTCGAGCGTGAACTCTTCCGGCTCAAGGCCGTGGTTCTTGACCTGCACCGCGATCAGATGGCGCCGGGCGATCTCGACCTTCTCGTCCTCGGTGTATCCGGCGATGCGGATGATTTCCATCCGATCCATCAGCGCCGGCGGAATGTTAAGCGTATTGGCGGTGGTGACGAACATCACGTTGGAGAGGTCGTAGTCGACCTCCAGGTAATGATCGTTGAAGGTGTGGTTCTGCTCCGGGTCGAGCACTTCGAGCAGCGCCGAGGCCGGGTCGCCACGAAAATCGGCGCCCATCTTGTCGATCTCGTCGAGCAGGAAGAGCGGGTTGACCTTCTTGGCCTTCTTCATCGACTGGATGACCTTGCCAGGCATCGAACCGATATAGGTGCGGCGGTGGCCCCTAATCTCAGCCTCGTCGCGCACGCCGCCAAGGCTCATGCGCACGAACTCACGGCCGGTGGATTTGGCGATGGACTTGCCGAGCGAGGTCTTGCCGACACCGGGAGGGCCGACCAGGCAGAGGATCGGTCCCTTCAGCATATTGGTCCGGTTTTGCACGGCGAGATATTCGACGATGCGGTCCTTGACCTTCTCGAGGCCGTAATGGTCCTGGTCGAGGATCTTCTGCGCGTCATCGAGGTCGCGCTTGACCCGGCCCTTGACGCCCCACGGGATCGCCAACAGCCAGTCGAGATAGTTGCGCACAACGGTAGCCTCGGCCGACATCGGGCTCATCTGGCGCAGCTTCTTGAGCTCGCCCATGGCCTTCTCGCGGGCTTCGCGAGACAGCTTGGTCTTTTCGATCTTGTGCTCGAGCTCGGCCAGATCGTCCCGGCCCTCGTCGCCATCGCCGAGCTCCTTCTGGATCGCCTTCATCTGCTCGTTCAGGTAATACTCGCGCTGCGTCTTCTCCATCTGACGCTTTACGCGGCTCCTGATCTTGCGCTCGACCTGCAGGACGGAGATCTCGCTCTCCATGCGCGTGAAGACGCGCTCCAGCCGCTCGGAAACCGAGGTGAACTCAAGGATCTGCTGCTTCTCGGCAATCTTGATGGCGAGATGCGAAGCGATGGTGTCGGCGAGCTTGGAATAGTCTTCGATCTGGCTCGCGGTGCCGAGCACCTCCGGCGAGATCTTCTTGTTGAGCTTCACATAACTTTCGAACTGGGACACAACCGAGCGGGCAAGCGCCTCGATCTCGTCCTCGGAGCCAACCGTCTCCTCGACCGGCGCGGTCTCGGCCTCGAAATAATTCTCGTTGTCGGTGTAGCGGGTGATGGTGGCGCGGCGCGTGCCCTCGACCAGCACCTTCACGGTGCCATCGGGCAATTTCAGCAGCTGTAGCACCGAGGCGAGCGTGCCCAGTTCATAGATGCCGTCAGCGGTCGGCTCGTCGTCGGAGGCGTTCTTCTGGGCGACGAGAAGGATTTGCTTGTCCGTGCGCATGACTTCTTCGAGGGCCGCGATCGACTTCTCGCGGCCGACGAAGAGCGGCACAATCATGTAGGGGAAAACAACGATGTCCCGGAGCGGCAGCACCGGATAGAGCTCCGGGCCGGCTTCTGTGGTCTCGGACGGTTTCGCGTCAGTCATGATCAATCCGTCGCTTTCTTCTGAGCGGCAGCGCCCCATAGCGTGCCACAAGCTACTCTTTCAGTTCCCCTCCCCCAAGGTCCGCCGGATGCATTGTCCCGGCAAATGCCGGAACGGACACTGCGGCATGTTGGCCCGCCGATTTACGAAGGTGGCGACCGGCCCGGCCACCGTCAAGTGGCCGCTCCCCGAAAGGTGTACGCGGAATACCCACCGATTTGAGTGGGATTCGCCTGCCCCTTCAAGCGGGGAATGGCGGCAAGCGGTCAGGCGCTCGTGCCGACCTCTTCATGGCGCTCGGAGTAGATGCGCAAGGGACGCGCCTTGCCTTCCACCACTTCTGCGCTGATGACCACTTCTTCGACCCCCAGCATGCTCGGAAGTTCGAACATGGTGTCGAGCAAAATGCTCTCCATGATGGAGCGAAGACCGCGGGCGCCCGTTTTGCGCTCAATCGCCTTCTTGGAAATGGTGCGGAGCGCTTCCTCGGCAAACGAGAGCTGCACGTCCTCCATCTCGAACAGGCGCTGATACTGCCTGACGAGCGCGTTCTTGGGCTCGCTCAGGATGCGCATCAGGGAGATTTCGTCGAGGTCGTCGAGGGTCGCGATCACCGGAACACGCCCGATAAACTCGGGGATAAGTCCGAACTTGAGGAGATCCTCAGGTTCGATGCCCCTGAGCACGTCGCCGGTGCGCCGCTCGTCGACGGTTTCCACGTTGGCGCCGAAGCCGATCGACGTCGACCGGCCGCGGGCGGCGATGATCTTCTCCAGGCCTGCGAAGGCGCCGCCGCAAACGAACAGAATGTTGGTGGTGTCGACCTGCAGGAACTCCTGCTGCGGGTGCTTGCGGCCGCCTTGCGGGGGTACCGAGGCAACAGTGCCTTCCATGATCTTGAGGAGCGCTTGCTGCACGCCCTCGCCCGACACATCGCGGGTGATCGACGGGTTGTCGGACTTGCGGCTGATCTTGTCGACCTCGTCGATATAGACGATGCCGCGCTGGGCCCGCTCGACATTGTAGTCGGCGGCCTGCAGCAGCTTGAGAATGATGTTCTCGACGTCCTCGCCGACATAGCCCGCCTCGGTCAGCGTGGTGGCGTCGGCCATGGTGAAGGGCACGTCGAGGATGCGGGCCAGCGTCTGGGCGAGCAGCGTCTTGCCGCAACCCGTGGGCCCGATCAGAAGAATGTTCGACTTGGCGAGCTCGACGTCGGAGTTCTTGCCGGAGTGGGCCAGCCGCTTGTAGTGATTATGCACGGCGACCGACAGCACGCGCTTGGCGTAGTCCTGGCCAATCACGTAATCGTCGAGGACGGCGCAGATCTCCATCGGCGTGGGCACGCCATCGCGCGACTTCACGAGGGAGCTCTTGTTCTCCTCGCGAATGATGTCCATGCAGAGCTCGACGCATTCATCACAGATGAACACTGTCGGTCCCGCAATAAGCTTGCGAACCTCGTGCTGACTCTTGCCGCAGAAAGAGCAGTAGAGGGTGTTCTTCGAATCAGCTCCACTCACCTTGCTCATTCTCTCATCCAGTTTTTCTTGGTTTCTGCTTAGCGCCGGTGGCCGCCCGCCTGCGCACTATTGGTCCTTTTTCCCGCTTTGCAAGTGTGAGCCCAATCCCCTGGGAAAGCTGCCCGACGCGCAATCTCAGCATGCTAGGGCGTCACTGATCAAGGATTGATTAATCCCGTTATTCCCGAAGGGGCACATCCCACCCGACTTGCCGGAGGGTGCAGAGACCATGCCTGACCCCGATGCGGCAAGGCCCAGGCGAAGATTTCGCCAGTTAGCCCTAATGGACTGACGGGGCTGTGCAGCGACCTCAAGACGCGGGGGGAGCCTTATCCTGCTTTTCCTCAAAAGGATGCCGCTTGCTGATCACCTCGTCCACGAGGCCGAAGGATTTTGCCTCTTCGGCCGTCAGGAAATAATCGCGGTCGAGGGTCCGATCGATGACTTCGTACTCTTGGCCGGTATGGTGGACATAGACCTCGTTGAGACGCCGCTTCATCTTGATGATGTCCTCGGCGTGCCGCTCGATGTCGCTCGCCTGCCCTTGGAAACCGCCGGAGGGCTGATGCAGCAAAACACGGGCGTTCGGCAAGATGAAGCGCATGCCCTTCTCGCCGGCGCATAACAGCAACGATCCCATGGAGGCGGCCTGCCCGATGCAAAGCGTGGCAACCGGAGGCCGGACGAACTGCATGGTGTCGTAGATGGCCATGCCCGAGGTCACCACGCCGCCGGGCGAGTTGATGTACATGGAGATCTCTTTCTTGGGGTTCTCGGCCTCCAAGAACAGAAGCTGTGCGGTGATCAGCGAGGCCACGTGGTCCTCGATCGGGCCCGTGACGAAGATGATCCGCTCCTTGAGCAGGCGGGAGTAGATATCGTAGGCGCGCTCGCCGCGGTTGGTCTGTTCGACCACCATCGGTACCAGCGTATTCATATATGTCTCGTATGTCTCGGCCGGATTGTTCATGAATGTCCTACGTGTAGGCTTTTGCCGCCGGTCCGCAGGCGACAAGCGATTCTGTCGGTTCGTTCTATTACATATGGGGCCGGCCCCGGAAACGGAAGTGGCCAATTGCCACTTCCCCTCACTTGGCTCCGGCGCGTTTAATCGTGCTTGTGATCATGATCGTGTGCGTGGTCATGATCGTGATCATGCCCATGACCGTGGTGGTGATGGGCCGGGCCGTCCCCTTCGTCGGCATAAAGGTCTGCCACGCTCACGGGCGTGTCGGTCACCTTGGCCAACTCAAGAATGTAATCCACCACCTTATCCTCGAAGACCGGCGCCCTGAGTTCCGCCAGCATCTCGGGGTTGTTGCGGTAGAAGTCGTAGACTTCCCGCTCCTGTCCCGGGAACTGCCTTATGCGTTCCAGCAATGCGCGGTTCAGTTCCTCGTCGGTCACCTTGATCTCGTTGCGCGACCCGATCTCCGACAGAAGCAGGCCGAGGCGCACGCGCCGCGCGGCGATGTCGCTATACTCCTCGCGCGCCTTTTCCTCGGTCGTGCCTTCGTCTTCGAAGGTCTTCTTGTGATGCTCGAGGTCCTTCGTCACTTGGCTCCAGATCGCCTCGAACTCGTTGTCGACGAGGGTCGGCGGCAACTCGAATGTGTGGCCTTCGTTGAGGGCGTCGAGGAGCGCGCGTTTCACCTTCAGACGGGACGCCATGTCGCGGTCCTGCTGCATGCGGGCCCTGACGGTCTCGCGCAGCTGCTCCACCGATTCGACGCCGAGGCTCTTGGCGAACTCGTCGTCGAGCGTGGGCGTCTCCGGCGCGGCCACTTCCTTGACGGTCATGTCGAACTGGACCGTCTTGCCGGCGAGTTTGACTTCCGGATAGTCAGCCGGGAACGTCGCCTCGACGGTCCGTTCCTCACCCGTCTTGGCCCCGATCATGCCATCCTCGAATCCCGGGATGAAATTGCCGCCGCCGAGGACGATCTGCGCGTCCACCGCGGTTCCGCCCTCGAAAGCCTCGCCGTCGAGCTTGCCCACGAAGTCGATGGTGACCCGATCGCCCGTCTTGGCCGCGTCGTCCTTCGGCTTGTAGTTCTGGTTGGTGGCAAGGATATTGTCGACCGACTTGGCGATGTCCTCATCGGTGACCGCCGTGACCGGCCGTTCCAGCGTGACCGTGGCGAGATCCATGATCTCGACAGTGGGCAGCACTTCGAAGGATAGCGTATAGGCGAGGTCGCCGGTGCCGGCGAAGATCTGATCGATCTCCTTCTCGTCCTCGGGGAGCGCCACCTTGGGCTGGAAAGCCGGCCGCTCGTCACGCTGCGACAAGGCCTCGCGGCTCGTCTCGGCAACCGCCTGCTGCACGACTTCGGCCATGACCGAGCGGCCATAGACTTTGCGCAGATGATCCTTCGGCACATGGCCTGGCCGGAAGCCCTTGATCTTCGCCTTGTCCTTGAGGTCGTCGAGGCGCGTTGAGAGCATCCGCTCGAGCTCATCGGCGCCGACCACCACTTTCAGTTCGCGGCGCAAGCCGTCCGTATTTGTTTCAATGACGTTCATACCGTCTCAATCCACCACCGTTCGGCGCCCATGGGGCGCGCCTGTCGCAATCGAACCATCCAACGAAGCTGGTTCAAGAAAATGGTTGGTGCGGGCGGAGGGAGTTGAACCCCCACGGCCGAAGCCACCAGAACCTAAATCTGGCGTGTCTACCAGTTCCACCACGCCCGCTTATTAAGGCCGCCGGCGCGAAGCCGCCCCGGCACCTTGTTCCGCCGGTCTATATACACAGCGGATTCTCCGGCTGCTAGCCCGGGTGGGCGCAGTTGGCAAGGCAAACCCTAATCCATGCTCGCTTTGCCATGTCGCATGGAACGACATGCCTCAGGTGCCGGGTTTGCCGTAATTTCCGCGACTTGCGGCCGCCGGTGGCGCTCAGTAGGCTGCCGCACAACAAGAGATTCCAAAGGCTCCCCCGTGTCCTACCGCAATGGCATCATCGAAGCGATCGGCAATACCCCGTTGATCAAGCTCAAGCGCGCGTCCGAAGAGACCGGCTGCACGATCCTCGGCAAGGCCGAATTCATGAACCCCGGCCAGTCGGTTAAGGACCGGGCGGCGCTGTTCATCATTCGCGACGCGCTGAACTCCGGCCAGTTGAATCCCGGGGGTACCGTGGTGGAAGGGACGGCCGGCAATACCGGCATTGGCCTGTCGCTGGTCGGCAACGCGCTGGGCCTGAAAACGGTGATCGTGATCCCGGAGACCCAGTCGGACGAAAAGAAGGCCATGCTACGCCTTTCCGGGGCCGAGCTGATCGAGGTGCCCGCAGTCCCCTACAAGAACCCCAACAACTACGTGAAATATTCCGGCCGGCTCGCCGCGGAATTGGCGCGGAGCGAACCCAACGGCGCGATATGGGCCAATCAGTTCGACAACGTGGCGAATCGCCAAGGCCATATCGAGACGACGGCGCAGGAGATTTGGCGGGACCTTGACGGCAAGTTGGACGGCTTCATCTGCGCGGTCGGGACCGGCGGCACGCTGGCCGGCGTCTCCATGGGGCTGAAGGAACACAACCCGGATGTGGTGATCGGCCTCGCCGACCCCATGGGCGCGGCGCTATATAATTTCTACAAGCACGGCGAGTTGAAATCCGAAGGCAGCTCGATCACCGAAGGCATTGGCCAGGGCCGCATCACCGCCAACTTGGAAGGGGCCAAGGTCGACGCCGCCTACCAGATCCCTGATGCGGAGGCGCTGCCGGTCGTATTCAACCTGTTGAGCGAGGAAGGTCTTTGCCTTGGGGGGTCCAGCGGCATCAATGTGGCCGGGGCCATCCGCCTGGCCAAGGACCTGGGACCCGGCCACACGATCGTCACGGTGCT
>Ga0307380_10007912_pt1 | contig 13703 bp, 13 predicted proteins | sample UN3MG_FD_202239 | JGI IMG/M metagenome (GOLD analysis project Ga0307380, IMG submission 202239) | Soil microbial communities from Risofladan, Vaasa, Finland - UN-3 | ecosystem: Environmental > Terrestrial > Soil > Coastal area > Acid sulfate soil | place: Finland: Risofladan, Vaasa | collected... | reverse complement strand
AATAACAGAAGCTTCCATTCGACGTCGCTCAGGACAAGGATATCAGCAGGTTCTTTGAATGGTGAATTGTTGTGGATTTGAATTCAGAAACACAATTAGTTGAAGCCGCCCAAAATGGCCATTTGGAAAGCTTCGGTGCTCTCTACGAACGTTATCACAGCCCGATGGTAGCATTGGCGTATTCGATGCTGGCCGACAGACACCTCGCCGAGGATGCCGCCCAGGAAGTATTCGCCATCGCCTGCCGGGACATAGAGAGTTTGAAAAGTAAAGAGAGATTTGCCGCATGGTTGGCGGGTATTTGCCGGAATGTTTCGAGGCAGATGCTCAGAGCCAACAGGATCAAGCCGGCAGCTTTGAGCGACGAACACGCCGCACAGAGCGGCAGCGATTGCGGGGATCGCCGGGATACTATTCGCCGGGCGGTCTGGAACCTTCGAGAAGCAGAAAGAGAGTTGATCGTTCTGCGTTACTTCGACGGATTCTCGCAGGCACGGATATCGGAAGTTCTGGGTCTGTCGCCGCAGGCAGTGAACGGCCGGCTGGTTCGGGCAAAACGTAAGCTAGCAAAGTATTTGAAAAGAAACGGTTTTACGGGAGACTATCATGGAACGTCCTGATGATAACAAATGGCTCGATGAAGCCCTGACCGAGATAATCGGCTCGGAAAAACCGCGGACGGACTTCGAACAGTGGAAACAGCAGCACCCGAACGCCGTAAAAATGTTAACCTCGCGGGCGGGCCGGGAATCATTTGTATTCCAAAGCCCGCTTAGAATAAGGAATATAATTATGAAAAATCCATTAACAAAACTTGCTATTGCCGCGGTTGTTATTATCGCGTGTGTGATCGGTCTATCTCTCTGGAGGACGACCGGGTCAGGTATCGCCCTGGCGGACGTGATGGCCCACATTGAACAGGTTAAGGCCTTCAGGTTCCAATTCAGTGGGAAGATGACCGGCGAGGATCCTAACAAGCCTTACAGTTCAGAAACTCGCGTCACCATGTTGATATCACAAGAATATGGCAGGAAAAGTAAACATGAACAACTCGACCCCAATGGCGGATGGAGCAAGTTCAAGTTCGAGGAAGTCTATACTTTCCCAGAAAAGAAGACCAAGATTCGTATCATCCCCAAGCAGAAGAAGTACTGGCGCATAGAAGAAGACGATGTTTTCGCTGAACTTATGTGGCAGCAGAACGATCCGAGCACGTTCCTCAAAAAAATCCTGGAATGCAAATACGAGAGCATGGGCAGAGCAACCATGGACGGCATTGAGGTCGAAGGGTTTCAAACCACCGACCCCAACTTCTCTTACTTTGGAGCTGGAAAGAACTGGCAAAGCGATGTCAAGGTATGGGTGGATGTGAAGACACGGTTGCCTGTGCAAGGCGATGCCACATTTGCTTACTTTGACCAGATGGGAGACAAGAAGTATAGCGTGCACCTGGTGATGCACGATTTCCAGTGGGATGTCCCCGTTGATGCGGCCGAATTTGAGCCGGTCATACCAGATGACTATACAGGTACAGTGATCAAGTATCCCGCCCACATCACTGAGGAGACCGCCATCCAGGGTCTAAAGCTACTTGTCGAGTTGCTCGGCAAGTATCCAGAGAATATCAACGATGTCGATGAAACAGTTCTACGGTTAGCAGAAAAGAGTGAAACCCCAGCCGCCATGCGATTAAAGGAAGAGTTAAAAGGGCTTACGGAAGACGAGATAAGCAACAAACTTGTGGATTTCCTGATGCCCATACGGGGGCTCGGTAGGTTATATAATGGGCTCCGGTGGGACAATAAAGACCCCGCATACTACGGAAAGACCGTTACCCCCAAAGACGCAGATAAGGTCCTGATGCGGTGGAAGGTCTTAGATAACGAATACCGCGTCATATATGGCGATTTGCACGCGGAAACCGTTACGCCGGAGAAACTGGCTGAGCTTGAAAAGGCCTTGCCGAAATAGGTTGAATATCGTGTGAATCTGTGAACGAGGCCGGGGACCATGCCGAGGCTGAGTGCGTGCGATACGAGGTCGTAAACCGTATCGTGGTTACGCATCCGCAGTGGCACTACTTCGATAACGACTGGTGGCAGGTAGACGACTAATACTCGACAAGCCTCTCTAAATCAAAAGGCCGGGCCAGGTTGACTCGGCCTTTTCTATGCGCTTTTTGTGGTGAATAACCGTATCCGGGGCGGCAGCGTCGGACTTTTTTTCAGGTAATCGTTATTTTTTTATACCCAAAACTCTCGCTCAATTGTGTTATAAGTAGTGTTGATCCTAAGCTTGGGAAAGTAAGTTACCGATGCTCGAAGATAAAGTGCTTATATGGAAGTTCAAGTCCGGCAGCAGTGATGCTCTTTGCCGTATCTATGAAAAGTACAAAAAAGACCTGCTGAGACTGGCAGCGATTCTTTCGAATAATGCCTGTGATGCCGAAGATATAGTGCACGATGTCTTTGTATCATTCGCTCAATCGACCGAGACGCTCAAGCTCAGCGGTAATCTTAAAAGCTACCTGCTGACCTGCGTAGCGAATCGCGCCCGAAATAAGAACCGGGCAAATCAGTGTCGGCAAACCGTCGGGCTGGATGAAGCTCAACCCGTTGTCTCGCAGTCGAAGACACCCGAGCAATGGATGATACATAGTGAAGAATTGAGACGATGGAGCGATATAATGGCACAACTTCCATACGAGCAGCGAGAGACCGTCATCCTGCACCTTCGGGCCGGCATGAAGTTCCGACAAATCGCTAAGTCGCAGGGCGTCTCGGTCAATACAGTCAAAGGTCGATATCGATACGGATTGACTAAACTGCGGTCAATCTTAAATGGTGAGATGGAAAAATGAAATCTGCAGAGAATATAAAGAAGGTCATTAAGAACCTGGATTTAGAGATCGATACCAACACAGAGAAGGATCGAATCATTCTAAGTGAATTACTCGAAGCACAGGAGAAATCCAGGAAAACAAATTCGGCTTTTGCTGCGCCGAATATAAGGAGACAAATCATGAAAAGCCCGTTAACCAAAATTGCTATTGCCGCGGTTGTTACTATCGCGTGTGTCATAGGTTTATCTCTCTGGAGGACCACCGGCTCAGGTATTGCCCTGGCGGACGTGCTCGCCCGCGTTGAGCAGGTCAAGGCCTTCAGGTTCCATTGGAATGTGAAGATAACCGGCGAGGATCCTAACAAGCCTTACAGTTCAGAAGAACGCGGCACCATTTTGACATCACAAGAATATGGCAGGAAAGGTAAAATTGAACAACTCGATCCCAATGGCGGAGAGAGCACGTCCACAGAAGTCTATACTTTCCCAGATAAGAAGACCAAGATTGGAATCACGCCCAAGCAGAAGAAGTACTGGCGCGTAGAATTTGACGATGTTACCGCTGAACGTCTGTGGCAGATGAACGATCCGCGCACGTATCTCAAAAAAATCCTGGCATGCAAATACGAGAGTCTGGGCAGATCAACCATTGACGGCGTTGAGGTCGAAGGGTTTCAAACCACCGACCCCTACTTCTTTTTAATTGGAGGTGGAATTCAAATCGATGCCAAGGTATGGGTGGATGTGAAGACACGGTTGCCTGTGCGATACGATTTCACATGGCCTAACTTTGACCAGATGGGAACCAAGATTATCAATCGCGGGCACATTGTGATGCACGATTTCCAGTGGGATGTTCCCGTTGATGCGGCCGAATTTGAGCCCGTCATACCAGATGACTATACCGGTACAGTGGTCAAGTATCCCGCCCACATCACTGAGGAGACCAACATCCAGGGTCTAAAGGTACTTGTCGAGTTGCTCGGCAAGTATCCAGATCCAGAGATTATCGCCAATTACACCAATGTCGCTCCCACAGTTCTACTGTCAGCTCTTGAAAAGAGTGAAACCCCCGCAGCCATGCGATTAAAGGAAGAGATAAAAGGGCTTACGGACGACGAGATAAGCAACAAACTTGTGGATTTCCTGATGCCCATACGGGGGCTCGGTAGGTTCTGCGATATGCTCGCGCAGGACGGGAAGGACCCCGCATACTACGGAAATACCGTTACCCCCAAAGACGCAGATAAGGTCCTGCTGCGCTGGAAGGTCTCAGATAACGACTACCGCGTCATATATGGCGATTTGCATGCGGAAACCGTTACCCCGGAGAAACTGGCGGAACTCGAAAAGGCCTTGCTGAAATAACAATTCCGACCTTTGTTTATCCATGAGGCCGAGCAAATAAGCTCGGCCTTTTTTATTTTCATATATATCTGGCAGAAAAAAACGGTTTTTCTTAGACTAATATTCGAGGTTTATTCGTGGTATTAGTAGCGAACGTTCGTTCTAACGATTAGCTGAACCGGTTGATATGAATGATAAATTTCTCATCTGGCAATTTAAGCGAGGCAGCAGTAAGGCCTTGTGCCGTATCTACGTAAAGTATGAGGATATTATGCTGACAATGGCGGTCAGCCTTCTGAATGATGTTAATGCTGCTGAAGATGTGGTACATGATGTTTTCGTCAGCTTTGCGCAATCTGCGGCCAAAATCAGCCCGAACGGCAATCTTAGAGGCTATTTGACAACATGTGTTGCGAATCTTGCACGAGACAGAATAAGAGCACAACATTGGCAGGAAAAAGTAGGCCTTGATGATACAGAATCTATCTGCCTGAAATCGAATGGGCCGCTTCAAACGCTCATTGATGATGAACAGTTCCGGCAATTAAATTGTGCAATGGCCAAGCTGCCTTACGAACAGAGGGAAGTTGTAACGCTGCATTTGCAGGCAGGGATGACATTTGAAGCTATAGCCTTGTCGCAAGATATCTCAATCAATACGATTCAGAGCAGGTACCGCTATGGAATAGAAAAACTTCGGTCATTTTTAGATGGCGAGGTGGAAAAATGAGACCGTTAAAAGATACAGAAAAACTAATTAAAAAATCACATATTAAAGCCGGCAGTGACTTGCATCAGCGAACAATTAATGACGCTTTGCAGGCACAGGCGGAATCGAATAAGAAAAATTCGGCGTTACTTCAGCCGAATATATGGAGAATAATCATGAAAAGCCCAATTACAAAACTTGTTACCGCCGCGGTTGTTATTATCGCGTGTGTGATCGGCCTATCTCTCTGGAGGACCACCGGGTCAGGTATTGCCCTGGCGGACGTGCTGGCCCGCATTGAACAGGTTAAGGCCTTCAGGTCCCAATGGAGTGACCAATGGAATGAGGATCCTAACAAGCCTTACAGTTTCTATTATGAAACACGCGGCACCTTCTTGCAATCACAAGAATATGGCATTAAAAGTAAAATTGAACAACTCGACCCCAATGGCGGAGAGAGCACGTTCAAAGAAGTCTATCGTTCCCCAGATAGGAAGACCCTGATTGTAATCACACCCAAGCAGAAGAAGTACTGGCGCGTAGAATTTGACGATAGTTGGTCTGAACAGTTGCAGGAGCAGGGGCAGGAGCGCGATCCGCGTGCGTTTCTCAAACGAATCCTGAAATACAAATACGAGAGCCTTGGCAGAGCAACCATTGACGGCATTGAGGTCGAAGGGTTTCAAACCACCGACCCGAATTATTTAGATAATGACCCAAACAGTCAGGTCGATGTCAAGATGTGGGTAGATGTGAAGACACGGTTGCCTGTGCGATACGAAGAAGCATGTGCTTGGTTTGACCAGATGAGAGACAAGATTATCAAGCGCGCGCACTTTGTGATGCACGATTTCCAGTGGGATGTCCCCGTTGATGCGGCCGAATTTGAGCCGCCCGTCATACCAGATGACTATACCGGTACAGTGGTCAAGTGGCCGGCCATCAACGAGGAGAACGCCATCCAGGGTCTAAAGCAATGTCTCGAGTTCTTCGGCAAGTATCCAGAGAGTATCACCGAGTGTGGCGTGTTTCTTTTTAAGAGGCTTGCCGGCTCCGATTTAGCTCTACGGTCAGTAGAAAAGAGTGAAACCCCCGCAGCCATGCGATTAAAGGAAGAGTTAAAAGGGCTATCGGAAGACGACAAAGTCACCAGACTCAGTGATGCCACGACGCCCATACGCTCTCTCGCTAGGTTCTACTTTGAGCACGAGTGGGACAAGAAGGACCCAGCCTACTACGGAAAGACCGTTACCCCCAAAGACGCGGATAAGGTCCTGATGCGGTGGAAGGTCTCAGATAACGACTACCGAGTCATATATGGCGATTTGCACGCGGAAACCGTTACCCCGGAGAAACTGGCGGAGCTCGAAAAGCTCCTGCCGAAATAACAATTCTCTCTTGCTTTAATTATCCAAAGGGCCGAGCAATTAAACTCGGCCTTTTTATTAATCCATGGTCGGGCCAAATTACTCAAAAAGAACAGGGCATATTAGAGTAAAATGGTCTTGCCATTCGTCTATGGTTGATTGGACGTTCAATTGAACTAATATAAGCAGGCAATCAATGCTGGAAGATCGATTCTTAGTCAGGCAATTGAATCAGGGTAGTATGCAGGCCTTGCGCAGAATCTATGAAAAATACAGAGAGGATCTGTTCACGATTGTTGTCTCGCTTGTTGGGGACCGGCACCTGGCTGAAGACTGTCTGCAGGATGTATTTGTTCATCTTGCTGAGTCTGCGGGCCGGATTCGGATCCGCAGCAATCTTAAGGGCTACTTGGCCGGCGCGATCGTGAATAGAGCCAGAGATCGTGTTCGACGAGAGTCAAGGCAGGTTGATTGCCCTATTGACGAGCTGCAACTCGAAGAGACGCCGCCCCATCCGGACGAGCAGTTGATTTGCGATGAACAGACATCAGCCCTTTTACAGGCCATCGCCGGGCTGCCTGTTGAGCAAAGAGAAGTGTTCATCCTGTACGCACAAGGGGCTATGTCATTTCGCCAGATTGCAGGACAACAACAAGTTTCTATAAGAACGGCTCATAGCCGGTATCGATATGCGATCAATAAACTTCGCGTGCTTCTGAAAAAGGCGGACCTGATATGAGAACTTCCAAACATATAGAACAACTGGCCGGAAATATTCATTTCAGGCCCGACGAGAAAACAGACGAGCGTATCCTCGCCCAAGCAGAAGCTGCGCTCGGTAAAAGAACATTCCCGGATACAAAACCGGAAAAGATGAGGATAATAATCATGAGAAATCCAATAATTCGAATAGCTGTAGCTGCCGTCGTGGTTATCGCGTGTGTGATCGGTCTATCTCTCTGGAGGGCGACCGGGTCAGGGATTACTCTGGCGGACGTGCTCGCCCGCGTTGAGCAGGTCAAGTCCTTCAGTTGCAAAGGGAGTTTCACGATGAACGGTCAAATCGCTCCCGGCAAGCCGTACCAATTCGAAACACTTTTCTCCATCGTGTTGTCACAAGAATATGGCTACAAAAGCAAAGCTGAAACACAAGACCCAAATGGTGGAACGATGGCGTTCGGGGAAATCTATGTGTCCCCGCAGAAGAAGACTTTCATTCAGATCAAACACACGTCGAAGAAGTACGTGCGCGGGGGACTTGACGATGCTGAGGCTCAACAGTATCAAAAAGAATTCAGTCACTATGGTAATCCTGGCGCTCTTCTCAAAGAAATCATGGCCTGTAAGTATGAGAATCTGGGCCGATCAACAATCGATGGCTTTGGCGTGGAAGGATTCCGCACCACCGATCCCAACTGCAAATTGCCGCTGGGATGGTCTGCGTTCAAGGATCCACAAATCGACGTCAAGGTATGGATAGATGTGAAGACACGCTTGCCGATACGGTTCGAGTATCTCATCAGTTCACTTAACCAGAGGGGAAATACGCTCAGCCAGCGTTTCGTGGTGCACGATTTCGAGTGGGATGTCCCCGTTACAGCGGCGGAATTTGAGCCGCCGCCTGTACCCGATGGCTACGCAGTCCTGGACAACCTTCCAGGAATGGAGGATGAGGAGACTGCCATCCAGGGTCTAAAGCGATGTATCGAGTTCTTCGGCAACTACATCGATACTGTCGGCGATGACGCAGGGGCGCTGGGGGCAGTAGTGTCGGCCTTAGAAAAGAGTGAAACCCCCGCAGCATTGCGACTAAAGGAAGAGATAAAAGGACTTACTGGAGAAGAGACATTTAAAAGAGTTAGCGATGCCGGGAAACCTATACTTCGGCTCATGTGGTTCTACGTTGGGCTCGTTCAGCAGAAGAAGGACCCCGCATACTACGGAAAGACCGTTACCCCCAAAGACGCGGATAAGGTCCTGATGCGATGGAAGGTCTCGGATAGCGAATACCGAGTCATCTTCGGAGATCTGCATGCTGAGACGGTCACCGCCGACGCACTGGCTGAGCTTGAGAAGCTGCTGCCGGAATGACAGCAAAACAACACGTTTTCAAGGCCGGGCCGGATTGGCCCGGCTTTTTTTATGCGCCTTTGTGGACGTAAACCTTATTTTGAAGCATGTAGCATTATAAGTGGCAAAAAAATCTGCTTTATTTATACTAAAACCGTCTGTGCAATCGTGTTATTAGAGATGAACGATCGTTCCTAAGGCAGAAAAAGAGAACCGGCGGATGATAGAAGACGAACTGCTCAAATGGAGATTCAGGCACGGCAGCAAAGATGCGCTGCAGCGTATCTATGAAAAGTACTTAAACCATCTGCTGACGTTAGCCATGGCTCTATTGAATGATGCCGGCCGAGCCGAAGATGTTGTGCACGATGTCTTTGTGTCCTTTGCAGGATCCGCAAAGGATTTTAAGCTCGGCGGAAATCTTAAAAGCTATTTGACAACCTGTGTGATGAATCGTGCAAGAGACCGAATCCGCGCGAACCGGCGAGGCCCGATGCAACTGGATGCAGCGGAATCCATAAGCTCGAACTTGAACGGGCCGGATCACGCGATTATATACAGCGAAGAATCACAACGATTGAATCGCGCGATAGCACAGCTTCCGAACGAACAGCGAGAAGTGATTGCTCTGCGATTAAAAGGCGAAATGACATTCAGGGAAATCGCGAAGCTGCACAATGTCTCGGTCAACACGATTCAGGGCCGGTACAGGTACGGCTTGAATAAACTTCGTACAATACTAAACGGCGAGGTGGAAAAATGAGACCTACTGATAATTTAGAAGAAGCCATTAAGAAGGACTTGAATTTCGCCGCCGGCGCCGAGCTACACGACCGAATGTTAGATGATGTTTTGAACGCACAAGAGAAATCCAGAAAAGCCCATTCGGCTGTCGCCCGGCCGAATCTAAGGAGACAAATCATGAAAAGTCCAATCACAAAACTTGCTACCGCCGCGATTGTGGCTATCGCGTGCTTCATAGGCTTGTCGCTGTGGAGAGGCACAGAATCGGGGATCGCTTTGGCGGACGTGCTCGCGCGTGTCGAGCAGGTCAAGTCCTTCAGATGCAAAGGGAGTGTCACGGTGAATAGTCCAATCGCTCCCGACAAACCCAACCAGTATGAAGTACGCTCTATCTTTTTACTATCACGGGAACATGGCTGCAAAGTCAACGCTGAGATACTGGATCCGAACGGTAGATGGTTGCCTTACGTAGAAGAGTATACATCAGATGAGAAGAAGTCGTGCGTTCGGCTCGCACATACGGAAAAAAAATACATTCGCGAGGAAATTAACCCTGAATGGTTTGAGACACCAGAGAACCAAGAAGAAGATACGAGCGATCCGGGCTACCTTCTCAAAGCTATCATGGCCTGCAAGTATGAGAATCTGGGCCGATCAATCGTAGATGGCGTTGAGGTGGAAGGATTCCGCACGACTGATCCTAACTGTCGCTCGCCGGTGAGTGGGTCCTGGTGGAGTAATCCACAAGTCGATATCAAACTGTGGGTAAGTGTGAAAACGCACTTGCCTGTACGATTCGAGGATTTCAGCAGTTCAATTGACCAAAGGGGTGTTACACACAGCCAGCGCCAAGTGATGTACGATGTTGAGTGGGATGTTCCTGTTACGGCGGCAGAGTTTTATCCGCCGCCCATACCCGAAGGCTATGCAGTTGTGGATCTTCCGAGAGTCGATAGTGAGGAGACAGCCATACAGGGTCTAAGGCGATGTATCGAGCTCTTCGGAAACTACCTTGAGAGCATTAGCGATGACGCGGGCGCAACAGGGGTGATATTCTCTGCGTTTGAAAAGAGTGAAACCCCCGCAGCCCTGCGACTGAAGGAAGAGATAAAAGGGCTTACCGAAGACGAGAAACTCGACAGAGTTACCGATGCCGGGGACTCCATATACCGCCTCATTTGGCTCTATGTTGGGCTTGTTCAGCAGAAGAAAGACCCTGCCTACTACGGCAAGATCGTCACCCCGAAAGACTCGGATAAGGTTCTACTCCGCTGGAAGCTTTCGGACAGCGAATACCGAGTGATCCTCGGCGATCTGCACGCAGAAACGGTTTCTCCGGAGAGACTGGCTGAACTCGAAAAGGCCCTGTCGAAATAGGCGCCGAGACGTGCGAGTCTGGCTCGAATTTTGTGATAGGTCCTTCAAGCGATGGCAAAGCATGAATTGTTTTTGATGGCTTCTATTGGGGCAAGCAGCACAACGGCGACGCCCGTGCTGCCGTTCGCAACGGACTTTCCCAACCCGAGTGGTCCCGCATGGGAGGCTGCTGTCGATGTGTCCCTGCATAGGATGTACGGCAGCATGACAGTGGGCCTGTTATCCGTTGTGATCGTCTGTGTGGTCTGCCTCCTATGCACGGCCGTCTGGCTGCTGGCTGTGCGAGCTTACCTCCAGAGACGCAGATAAGGTTCTGCTCCAATGGAAGCTCTCCGATAGCCGATACCGCCTTATTTTCGGCGATCCGGCGCCAAAACCGGGCGTTCACCTCAAGAAATCTGTTGCAGGTTTCCACGCCGGCTTTATAACATACCGCAATATGATTCACTCATTTGTCAGGAGCAGAAAGATGAAGCGGTATCGATTGATTTCAATTATTGCGATGTGTTTTGCATTTTCAGGCGGGGCCTGTGCTTACGGTGCGGGCAAGAAATACGAGGTTTCGGGCGAGTTGAAGAAGTGGCACAACGTGACGCTGACCTTCACCGGCCCGGAAACGAGCGAAACGGCCGAGCCGAATCCCTTCCGCGATTACCGGCTGGCGGTCACATTCGTGAAGGGCACGGAGCGCTACGTTGTCCCCGGTTATTACGCCGCCGACGGCAACGCAGCCCAGAGCGGCGCCACGTCGGGCAGCAAATGGCGCGTTCATTTCGTGCCGGATGAGGTGGGCCGATGGTCCTTTGGCGCCTCCTTCCGCACGGGGCCTGATATTGCACTGAGCACCAATCGCAGGGCCGGCTCGGGGACAGCGTTCGACGGCGTCACAGGGACGCTTGAAATCGCCGAGACTGACAAGACCGGCCGGGACCACCGCGCCATGGGAATGCTCAAGTACGTCGGTAAGCGCTATCTTCAGTTTGCCGAGACGGGCGAGTACTTTATCAAAGGCGGCGCTGACAGCCCGGAGAACTTCCTGGGCTATGCCGATTTCGACGATACGTACGACGCGGGCGAGCTGAAACGCGAAGGCGAAGCGGCGGGCGACAAATTCATCCACCATTACACCCCCCACGTGCAGGACTGGCGGCCGGGTGACCCCTCCTGGAAAGACGGCAAAGGCAAGGGCATGATCGGAGCGCTGAACTACCTGGCCTCCAAAGGTATGAACAGCGTTTATTTCATCCCTTACAATATCGACGGCGGCGACGGCAAGGATGTCTGGCCCTGGACGAACCCGAAGGAAAAATATCGCTTCGACTGCAGCAAGCTCGACCAGTGGGAGATCGTCTTTTCGCACATGGACAAACTCGGCCTTATGCTCCATATCATTACACAGGAGACGGAAAACGATCAGGGACTCGACGGCGGCGACCTCGGGCCCGAGCGAAAACTCTACTACCGCGAACTCATCGCCCGTTTCGGCCATCACCTCGCTTTGACATGGAACCTCGGCGAGGAAAACACCAATACAACCGACCAGCGTAAAGCATTCTCTAAATATATCAAGGACCTCGATCCCTACGACCATCCGGTCGTCTGCCACACCTACCCAGGCAAATACGACGAAGTTTACACGCCGCTGTTAGGATACGAATATTTTAACGGCCCGTCGCTGCAAACCAACGATACGCATAACCAGACAACAAAGTGGCTCGATGAGTCCGCCAACACGGCACGGCAGTGGTTCGTCAGTCTGGACGAGATTGGCCCGGCCCACACCGGCGCCAAGCCCGACGCCGACGACTACTGGCACGATGAGGTCCGGCACCAACACTTGTGGGGCCATCTCATGGCAGGCGGGGCCGGCGTCGAATGGTACTTCGGCTACAAATGGGCCCATAACGATCTGAATTGCGAAGACTGGCGCAGCCGGGACCATCTCTGGGACCTGACCCGATACGCCTTAGAGTTTTTCCATAAGCACCTGCCTTTCACCGAAATGGCCCACCACGATGAGCTGACTTCCGCCAAGGACGATTACTGCTTCGCCAGGCCCGGCCAAATTTACGCCGTATATCTGCCGGCCGGCGGCACAACGAGACTCGACCTGGGCGATAGCTCGGCAACCTTCACCGTAAAATGGTACAACCCGCGCACCGCCGGGGAGCTTCAAACCGGCACCAAAACCGAGATAAAAGGCCCCGGCTCAGTAGCCATCGGCCAGCCGCCCAACGAAACCGATCAGTCCGGCAATTCCGCACAGGCATCGAGTGGCCTGACGGGCAAAGACTGGGTCGCCCTGATAAAGCTCAAATAACTCCATCGCAAGCAGGTAGATAGATAGATAGATAAGGCATTTTTGGCATTTTTTGACGTAAATTGGGTTTGATCAGTCCGGCAATTCTTTAGCCAACAACGCTGTCCTGAGCGCAGTCGAAGGAGAACACGGAAAACGCATCCCTATGGGACAGGGAGAAGGAATCAATTAATAATTCATCAATAATCAACTTAAAGTAGACGGGATTAACAGGATAAGCATGGTGAAAAGAAAAAGATAAAAATTTGTGTAAATCTTGTAAATCCTGTCTATAAATAGTTTTCTGGCTCCTCCGTAAGGAGTCCCGAGGACTGCGTTCTCTCAATCCGCGACTACAGTAGTCTCGGCTAATCATCAATTCTATTCGCTAATCAACTCAGCTTCCCCCGTGCCGGCGGAGAAACGAATATGAATTTGTATCGTCATTCAAATCGCCGGCAGATTCGGGATATTCTGCCATTAGAGCCGCCAAGGATGAATCAGCAGCAATCGAAAGCGCCTGCTTTGTCATGAACCGCACAAGACAAAGCACCAGAACCGATCCACGGCTTCCAAGACTCGGTTTGTTGTGAATCCACGCATCCCGTTTCTTGACGAGCCAACGGTCGTTCCATATCATCGTGGTAGTGAGGCGAGGAAAGGGCTATTTGGGGGGATATAGCCGGTCAAGAATAATACTGGCGAAGAATAGTTAAAAAGAGTTGTACTTGTCAGCGAAAGTTGCTATCTTAATGGAAGAAAAGATCAGCCGTTAAGCCAAGTCCTTTTAACGGTAAGAATGTCTGTTAGAGTAAGGAAATCTATATGAATATCTATGCAGGAAATCTATCCCCCGAGACAACGGAAGACGATTTGCGTCAGGCTTTTGAAGCTTTTGGCCAGGTCATATCCGTCAAGATCTTAAGAAACAGGGTTACGGGCGAATCAA
>Ga0307380_10007908_pt1 | contig 13706 bp, 11 predicted proteins | sample UN3MG_FD_202239 | JGI IMG/M metagenome (GOLD analysis project Ga0307380, IMG submission 202239) | Soil microbial communities from Risofladan, Vaasa, Finland - UN-3 | ecosystem: Environmental > Terrestrial > Soil > Coastal area > Acid sulfate soil | place: Finland: Risofladan, Vaasa | collected... | reverse complement strand
TACGACTTCAGGGGTCTGCGTTTCCCAATCCTCAGGATACTCAAATCCATAGTCAAGTTTATAGTCATAAACCCGGATATACCCTGGCGTTACTGGTGTTGTTGGTGGTGACGGCGCAAATTCCTCTGTGCTCGGCTGTGTGGCGCAGCCACTCATAAGGGCAATAGATACCACCAGAAGGGCAACCAGTATACTTATGACTCCCAAATTGAATCTTTTACCCCCCGTTGTTTTCCCTCTTTCATCTCTTAATGGTCTTTTACCAAAAAGTAAGGTTTTTCGGGGCACCAATGGCGAAGCTCCTTCAACCATTTCTTTATCAACTTTTCTTTATTTCAGCGATGTCCCTTCGGTAATGACAGCCCTCAAAGTGGATTCGGGGCAGATTGAGATAGACCTTTTCTCTTACCTCGGCAATGGTCTTACCCATAGCCACTACAGTAAGCACTCGCCCCCCGTTGGTTAATACTTGCCCCGGCTCTGAGCCCGTTTTGGTTCCGGCATGAAATATCAGAATGTCTTTATCTAAATTATCCAGCCCAGTGATGGGAAAGCCTGTTTTATATTTACCGGGGTATCCAGCTGATGCCATTACTACTCCAATACAGACACCCTCACTCCATTCTACATTTAGTTGGTTAAGGTTGCCATTTATCACTGCCAGGAGAATGTCTACCAGGTCTGTTTTGAGCAAAGGCAAGGTAACCTGACTTTCCGGGTCGCCAAACCTAGCATTAAATTCTAGCACCTTCGGCCCTTCATTGGTAATCATTAAACCACCATAAAGAACACCCTTATAAAGCCTTTTCTCTTTGTGCATTGCCTTTACCGCTGGCCCCATAATGGTTTCCGATACCTTTTTAGCTAGTGCTGGTTTATAAAAATGCGGCGGGCTATAACTGCCCATACCACCGGTATTGGGGCCTTGGTCGCCGTCAAATACCGGTTTGTAATCACGAGCGGCTACCATGGGGACTACGGTAACGCCATCGGTGAAGGCGAAAGCACTCATTTCTCTTCCCGATAGGCACTCTTCAATAACTACCCTGTCCCCGGCTGCTCCAAAGGCTTTAGCTTCCATGATGGTAGCCAGAGCCTTTAGGGCTTGCGGGATTGAATCGGCTACGGTTACCCCCTTACCAGCGGCTAGTCCATCGGCTTTAACTACCAGGGGTGGTTGTTGGCGTTGGATATATTTTTTGGCTTGAGTATATGCAGAGAAGCTGACACTCCGGGCGCAGGGGATTTTATATTTCTGCATTAACTCCTTGGCGAATACCTTGCTTGATTCTATCTGTGTAGCCGCCTTGGTGGGACCAAAAATAGGGATGCCTATGCCTTGAAAGTGGTCAACGATGCCATCGGCCAGGGGTGCCTCAGGTCCGACGACAACCAGCTCGATACCCTTTTCCTGGGCTATTTTAGCCAGTTCCTCTATATTACCCGGGCTAATATTCAGGTTATGGGCAATCTGGGCTGTGCCGGCATTACCTGGAGCGACATAAATTTCCTTAACTTTAGGGCTCTGAGCTAGCTTCCAGGCCAAGGTATGCTCCCTGGCTCCCCCACCAACAACTAATATCTTCAGTGCTTACCTCCTAGTATTACTTGAATGAATTTTGCCCCTTCAAGCTACTCTCCTGCTACACTCTAAAATAGTTGTCTCCACTAGGGCTTACTAATGCCTAGAAATTACCCGCTGCTTAGCAGCTTCGTAGTATTTATCATAGTCATCCTGTAATAACTTTTTTAATATCCCTTCTAATCTTTCTGTATCAAAGCACCCCAATCGGCTTGGGCCACTAAGAAATGATGATACTAGATATTCGTAATCTGATGGATTAAATGGGTTTATGCTTACACTAGTAGACCGACCGAGTAATTCCGGATGCTTGAAATGCTTACTGATAAGATATTTGCCTTCTGTCAGTAGTATCTCATTAAGTATTTCATACTTTGAGGGTTCGTAAGCTTGCATATTTTCTATTCCCACTCTATAGTTGATGGTGGTTTAGAGGTTATATCATAGACAACCCAGTTTTCATCCCCCCCGTTAATTTTTGCTTAGGCAACTATGACACTGTTTTAGATTACCATACTAAACCTACGTTAACTGTATAGCCCGTAATATCCTCAACATCACCCTGGTACACAACCTTAAAACTCCAAACTTCACCTGGATCTACGGCTTTTATACTGGCAGGTGAGGTACCAACTAACTCATTGGCATCATTATAAAATTTTGCTATAACCTCGGCATAACTAAGGGTAGAAGAGCTGATATTCTTGGCTGTTCCTTCAATTACAATGTTGCCATACTCATTAACGGTTGAATTGTGGTCAAGTATCTGCAGTTTTTCACTTCCCCCAGCTCCACCCTGTGTTGCTAGACAGCCAACTAAGCTGGTGACTAGTATTAGAGTCAAAATTATAAAGCCGATTGTCTTTCTCATTTAACTACCTCTCTTAATACTATTGATCTTTCACTACTCCCACTCTATAGTTGAAGGAGGCTTGGAGGTTATGTCATAGACTACGCGGTTTACGCCGGGGACTTCATTGACAATACGGTTGGACATTTGTGCCAGCAGGTCATAAGGAAGGCGCGCCCAGTCGGCGGTCATCGCATCATCGCTGGTTACAGCGCGGATGGCTACCAGATAGCCATAGGTTCTGTAATCACCCATTACGCCCACACTCTTTACATCGGTCAGCACAGCAAAGATTTGCCATAGCTGCCGGTAGAGCTTTGCCTTTTTAATCTCGTTCATAACTACCCAGTCGGCGCCGCGCAGTATCTCCAGTTTCTCCTTGGTTACCTCACCAATAATACGGATGGCTAAACCTGGTCCGGGGAAGGGCTGCCGCCACACCATTTCTTCGGGCAGACCGAGAGCCAGTCCTACCTGACGCACCTCATCCTTAAACAGGTTCCGCACCGGCTCCAGCAGGTTGAGTGTCATGCGGGCGGGTAGTCCACCAACATTGTGGTGGGATTTTATCTTGGCGGTGGCTTTGCTGCCAGAAGAGGCACTCTCAATGACATCGGGGTAAAGGGTTCCCTGGGCGAGGAAATCAACCTTACCTATTTTGTTAGCTTCCTCCTCAAATACTCGGATGAATTCCTCGCCGATAATCTTGCGTTTCTTCTCCGGGTCGGTTACTCCTTTTAAACATTGGAGGAATCTCTCACTAGCGTCAACGTAGATAATATTCATACCTAGATTAAGCCGAAAGACATTAAGAGTTCTTTCTGCTTCTTCGCGACGCAGCAGTCCATGATTAACAAAGATACAGGTAAGCTGGTCTCTAACGGCACGGTGGATGATGGTGGCGACTACTGATGAATCAACTCCACCGGAGAGAGCGCTGATGACCTTACCTTTGCCCACCTGTTCTTTAATGCTAGATATACTTTCATCTATGAAGTTGCCTATCGTCCAGTTTCCCTGGCAGCCGCATATCTGGTAGACGAAATTTTTCAGGATAGTCTTCCCTTCAGGGGTATGGACTACTTCAGGGTGAAACTGGAGACCGTATATCCCTTCTTTGCTGCCCATAACGGCAATGGGTGAATTTTCAGTATAGGCTAGAGTGGTGAAGCCAGACGGCATTTCTTCAATCCGGTCAGCGTGACTCATCCATACCGAGGAAGATTCTGACAAATCGGCAAATAAGGGCGATTCTTCATCACTCAAGTGGAGGATAGCGTGACCATACTCATACTTTGCTCCTTGTGCTACCTTCCCGCCCAGCTGTTTGGTGAGAACTTGCATTCCATAGCAGATGCCCAATATTGGTAGATGGCTTTCATAGATATAAGCTGGAGCCAGGGGGGCGCCAGGTTCATTGACGCTGGTTGGTCCTCCGGAGAGAATAAATCCCTTGGGATTCAGCGGAGCTATCTTTTCCCACGGGGTATCATAAGGCACTATCTCGCAATAGACTTGGCACTCGCGGACTCGACGGGCAATGAGCATGCTATATTGCGAGCCAAAGTCAATGACAATTATAGCCTCGCGCTCGGCTCCAAATACAGCTTCCTTAGCAGCGACAGGCTGCTCACCACCTATCTCCTTAGCAATTTCCAAATAGGTGGAGACTTCAATATCGCCACTTGTAGATACTCGACGACTCTTATTCGATGTTTGTTGTGGTTTATCCTTAGTCATTGTGCTAAATCAGGCGAGCGAAACGAAATCCCTCCCAGATGGCATTTATTACCTTGCGCGGTTCCACACAGTCACCTATGAAATATATCTCCGGCGCCTTATCCTTTAAGGTTTCCTTAAGTCCCTTGTTAGGCTTTGAGCCTACTGCAAGCACTACGGTATCGTTCTCCAGTTTGCTTCTTTTAACGTATTTATTAACAATAACCACACTATTGTCCATTATCTCTGCGATACTGGTTTCGGTCAAAATCCTCACATTGGTATCAGCAAGTAGTTTCAATAGATGCATACGGTTAGCTGCGATCACATCACTCGCTACATTATCTAAAATCTCCAAGATGGTCAATTTCTTGCCCTTTTGTGCCAAGTAGAGTGCGGTCTCACAACCAACAAGACCACCACCAATTACAACTACCGATTCTCCAATTTCCGTTCTCCCCAAAAGCGCGTCACTAGCAGTGATTACCTTTGCCTTTTCTACTCCTGGAATTTCAGGGATGATTGGCGTGCTACCGGTGGCGATGAAGACGACTTCAGGCTTCATTTTCTGGATTTGCTCAAGCGTAGCTTCCTTGTTGAATTCTATAGCTACCCCAAGTTTTTTTATTTGGGTGGAGAGGTAATTTATTAGTCTTCTGTAATCCTGCTTAAAATCAGGTGTTGAAGCTGGTATAAGGTTCCCACCCAGGGCATTGCTTTTCTCCCATAAGGTAACCTCATGGCCTCTTAGTGCTGCAACCCTGGCTGCCTCCATGCCACCTGGCCCTCCACCAACCACAAGCACTGTTTTTTTCTTTTCTGCTGGGTTTATGGTGAGCTTCTCCTCCATTCCTGTTGCTGGATTCACCGTACAGCTGATGTACTTGTCTTCTCTTATCCTACCGATGCAACCCTCATGGCATCCAATACATGGGCAGATATCTTCTGCTCTCTTTCCCTTTACCTTATTTGCCCATTCCGGGTCGGCGAGTAAGGCTCTGCCTAGCATAATGAAGTCGGCTTTTCCTTCCCGCAATACCTTCTCTGCCAACTCTGGGTATCCGAGTTTCCCTACAGCTATAACAGGGATGTTGACAACCTTACTTGTCATCTCTGCCAGGTCAATCATACAGCCCGGTGGTTGGGAAGTTGGCGGATGGGGCCAATACGAGGTCTCGTAGCAGCCGGCATCTATATCAAGAGCGTCAACTCCTGCTGCCTCTAGCCTGCGAGCTATCTCAAGCCCTTCCTCAATTTCCCGCCCTCCAGCTAAATAGTGCGTAAGGCCGAACCTATAGATTATGGGGAAGTCGGCTCCAGCTCCCCTCTTTACAGCTTCGATTGCCTCCAGAGGGAATCGAAGTCTGCTCTCTAAGTCTCCACCATACTTGTCAGTTCGCTTATTCCAGAGTGCCGTCTTGAACTGGTCAAATAAGTATCCCTCATGACCGTGTAGCTCTATAGCATCTATTCCGGCAGTGCTTAACATTTCAGCAGCAAACTCGAAGGCCTGTACCAATTGCTCAACCTCTTCTGTAGTTAACTCTCGCGCTGTGATGCTAGGGTCCCCAAAACAAGGTAAAGCAGATGGTGCTACAGGTCTACTCTTGAATATATCAGTACGAGCGACACGCCCGAACCCAGCTGTCAACTGGACAGCAACCTTGGCTCCGTAGTCATGCGCAGTTTCAGCTAACTGATTGAACCGAGCTATATACATTTTGTTATCGGCCATAAGACGGCAGGGGAAAGATGTGAGTGGAGGTTGTTCTATCTCCCGGCTCACAAAAGTAACACTGGTTATTATTAGTCCTGTCCCGCCCTTGGCTCGTGCAATGTAGTAGTCTATAGCCTGTTGTGATAACCTGCCATCCGGTTCTGCCAGCGCATCAAAGAGCATTGGAGCCATCACTATTCGGTTCTTTAAAAATAGCTTGCCTATCCTACCCGGTTCAAATAATCCCATCTGTTAACTCCCTCTTATTTACTTAGCCCTATTATACACTAATCAACTAAATAGCGTAATATGATGTTAGTTATCTTAGCCATTTTTGGGTTGTTAACAGATACTGTGATATACTGTAGTTAAGAGAAAAACCGTTCTTAACAAATAGCAAAGGTAATGTTAACTAATCTTCCTCTAGATATTCAAAGGCAAGTTGATAGAGGCATTTCTATACTTAATCAAGGTGGCATAGTTGCTTTTCCTACTGATACCGTTTATGGATTAGGTGCTGGGGCTAACCTGCATCGGGCTGTAGAGCGGATCTATGAAGTAAAGAAACGACCGCTGAATATGGCCCTCCCTTTGCTTCTAGCTCACGCATCAAAAATAAGTGAGGTTGCTGAGTCTGTGCCGCCGATAGTCTGGCTTTTAGCTCGCCAATTTCTACCTGGTGCCCTGACCATAGTTTTACATAAGTCTAAGTCAGTTTCTGATATTATCACTGGTGGGGGCACAACAGTAGCCGTTCGCGTTCCGGCTCATCCTATCCCCATTGCCCTCGCTGATGGTCTAGGGATGCCGGTTGTGGGCACAAGCGCTAATCTAAGTGGTAAGCCAAGCAACTTGACAGCTGGTGAGGTCTATTCCCAGTTTGGTGATAAGATAGATTTAGTTATTGATGGGGGCAGATGCCCTGGCGGCAGAGAATCTACGGTAGTGGATGTAACCGGAGAGAGGCCTGTGGTCTTGCGGGAAGGGGCTATATCACAGGACGAGCTCAAGCAAGTATGTGGGGATATTGTGCTCAAGGAAGGAGGCTAAGTAATGCGTATTGCTATTGGCTGTGACCACTGGGGAGTGAATCTAAAGCAAGACATTATAAAGGTGGTTACCGGGGCTGGGCATAGCTATAAGGACTTTGGCTGTTATACGACCGAACCAGTAGACTACCCTGATATTGCTAAAGAGGTAGCTGAGGCAGTAGCCAGGGGTGGTTTTGAGCACGGTATTTTGATATGCAACAACGGCATCGGCATGAGTATTGCGGCTAACAAGGTTAAGGGAATAAGAGCCGCCCTTTGCTATACTGCCTTCAACGCTCGCCGAACCCGTCAACACAATGATGCCAACATACTGTGTCTCGGGGCAGGAGAGGAACAAAAGCAGGAGCCAGTAGCCGAAGTCGTCGATGCTTTTCTTACTAGCGAGTTTGAGGGTGGCCGGCACCAGCGCCGAGTGGATAAGATAAGGGATATGGAAGGCTAATTATACAGGGGGTTAAGTTTGACAATAATTGGGCATTATGTTATGTTTTGCTAGTAGAGCTAGAGGTGGGATTTCAGAGTTTTTACTCCGTCCGCCACGGCGGGCGGTTTTTAATTAGATATTACAAGGAAGAGTAAGATATGAAAAGCGATGTTATTAAAAAAGGCATAGAACGAGCTCCACACCGGTCGTTACTTTATGCTCTGGGCTGTAGCCGAGAGGAGATGGACAAGCCTTTTATCGGCGTTGTTAATAGCTTCACTGAGATTGTCCCGGGGCATATGCATCTGCGAGACATCGCTCAGGCAGTTAAAGCCGGGGTGCATAGTGGGGGCGGTGTCCCCTTTGAGTTTAATACTATCGCTGTGTGTGATGGCATTGCTATGAACCACCTTGGTATGAAGTATAGCTTGCCCAGTCGAGAACTAATAGCTGACTCAATTGAAATAATGGCTGAAGCGCATGCCTTTGATGCTTTAGTCTTTATTCCTAATTGTGACAAGATAGTCCCCGGGATGCTTATGGCAGCGGTAAGATTGAATCTACCATCTATCTTTATTAGTGGTGGTCCTATGCTGGCAGGGTCCCTGAGCGGCAAAGACGGAATTAAGAAGGTTGACTACATCTCTGTCTTTGAGGCAGTGGGAAAGGTCACTAACGGGCAGATGACCGAGGAGGAACTGAAACACTTGGAGGGGGTTGCCTGTCCCGGTTGCGGCAGCTGTGCTGGAATGTTTACGGCTAATACTATGAATTGCTTAACTGAAGTTCTGGGAATGGGATTGGTTGGTAATGGCACTGTTCCGGCGGTTGATGGCCGGCGGCGGCAGTTAGCCAAAGAAGCCGGGCAGCAGATTATGGAGATAGTAGCTAAAGATATTCGTCCCCGGGATATTATAACTGAGGATTCTATTCATAATGCTTTTACCGTTGATATGGCGTTAGGTGGCAGCACTAATTCGGTTTTACACCTTGCGGCGATAGCTCATGAGGCCGGAATTGATTTTCCCCTCTCCCGGATAAATGAAATAAGCGAACGCACTCCTCAGTTGTGCCGGCTCAGTCCAGCGGGTGACCACCACATTGAGGATTTAGGCCGGGCTGGCGGCATAGCCGGAGTGATGAAAGGGCTACAGGAGCTATTGAACCTGGAAGCAAGGACAGTATCAGGCAAAGCAGTGGCTCAGGTTATTGCTGAGGCAAGAGTTCTAGATAGAGAAGTTATCCACTCTATCAGCGATGCTTACTCGCCTACAGGTGGCATTGCCATCCTTTTTGGCAATCTGGCTCCGGAAGGAGCCGTGGTGAAAAGGGCGGCGGTAGCTGCCGAGATGCTGGTTCATGAAGGACCCGCCAGGGTATTTGACTCTGAGGAAGAAGCTACCTCGGCCATTATGAATGGGAGTATGAAGCCCGGTGAGGTAATAGTCATTCGTTACGAAGGGCCTAAAGGTGGTCCCGGCATGAGAGAAATGCTCACTCCCACCGCCCTCTTGAGCGGCATGGGCCGGGATAAAGAGGTGGCCCTGCTTACCGACGGGCGTTTTTCCGGCGGCAGCCGTGGCGCCGCTATCGGTCATGTCTCCCCTGAGGCAGCCAGTCGAGGACCTATCGCTGCTTTGAGAGACGGGGATATAATTAAGATTGATATTCCAAATTATAAGCTTGAGGTAGAGCTTAGTGATAAAGAGATGACTGAGCGTCTAGCTCGTCTCGGTGAGTTTGAGCCTAAAATAAAAACAGGTTATCTTAGGTATTACGCAGAGAAGATAGGTCCGGCTAGTACTGGAGCCGTGTTTAAGTGATAAGGGGTCTATTATGAAGATGACGGGTGCCCAGATTGTATGTGAAAGTTTAATAAAAGAAGGGGTGGAGGTTATTTTTGGTATCCTTGGTGGGGCTGTTTTACCACTATATGATACCTTGTCTCAATACCCTCAGCTTCGTCATATTCTGGTGCGTCATGAGCAGGGTGCCGCTCACGCTGCCGACGGCTATGCCAGAGCTACGGGAAGGGTAGGGGTATGTATGGCAACCTCCGGTCCCGGGGCAACTAACCTTGTAACCGGGATTGCCAATGCTTACCTTGATTCCGCTCCCTTGGTAGCTATAACCGGACAGGTAGCCAGACCCTTTATTGGTAAGGATGCCTTCCAAGAGATAGATATTACCGGAATCACGTTACCTATTACTAAGCATAACTACCTTGTCCTTGATACGAGTTCATTAGCTGGAGTGATTAAGAAGGCTTTTCATTTGGCTAAAACGGGGCGTCCTGGACCGGTGCTTATTGATGTGCCGAAAGATGTTCAAATGGAGCAGACAGAATTTCATTACCCAAGCAAGCTGGATTTACCCGGCTACGAGCCAACACTGCGGGGGCACCCGGCACAGATTAAGAAGGCGGCAAAACTTATAAATGAGGCTCGGCAACCCCTTATCATTGCCGGCAGGGGAGTAATTATCTCCGAAGCGTATGCTGAGCTTAAGCAGCTAGCTGAGACGGCACAAATACCGGTGGTTACTACCTTGTTAGGGATTAGTAGTTTTCCTGAGTCCCATGTTCTGAGTTATGGTATGCTGGGGATGCACGGCATGGCTTACGCTAATATGGCGGTTGATGCTGCCGACCTAATTATTGCCATCGGGATGAGATTTGATGATAGGGCTACGGCCAAAGTAAGCGCCTTTGCACCTCATGCCCGTATTGTCCATATTGATATAGACCCAGCCGAGATTGGTAAAAACGTGCGGGTAGATGTGCCTATAGTTGGTGATGTGAAGATTGTCCTAAGCGCTTTGAATAAGCTGATTATTTCCGCTGAGCATATTGAGTGGATTCAACAGCTCGATGATTGGCGAAAGGAGCACCCGTCAACAAATATTAGGGATGGCGAAGGGCTTCTGCCCCAGTTCGTCGTTCGCAAGATATATGAGATAACGCGAGGTGAGGCTACTATTGTTACTGGTGTGGGGCAAAACCAAATGTGGGCGGCTCAATACTACTGTTATGATAGGCCGAATAGTCTTATCTCATCAGGTGGACTGGGAACTATGGGCTTCGGCTTGCCGGCAGCTATGGGGGCTAAGGTAGGTCGCCCTGAGGATACTGTTTGGTGTATTGACGGTGATGGTGGTTTTCAGATGACTATACAGGAATTAGCCACCATAGCTCAGGAAAAATTGGCAGTGAAGGTAGCTATTATGCATAATGGCTATTTGGGAATGGTTAGGCAATGGCAAGAATTGTTCTATGAACGGCGATATGTAGCCACACCATTAAGCACCCCCGATTTTGTAAAGATTGCCGAGGCATATGGTATCTCTGCATTAAGGGTTGAACATAAAGAAGAGGTAGTTCCAGCTATTGAGCAAGCAATGGATCATCAGGGCCCCTTCATAATAGATTTTATGATAGAACCAGAGGAAAATGTTTACCCTATGGTGCTGCCAGGGGCGTCTTTAGCTGAAGTTCTTGAAGAACCTGAGAGGGAGGGAGCAATATGGCCACGACGAAGCACACCCTGATTGCCTTGGTAGAGGATAAGCCCGGGGTACTTAACCGCATGGCAAGCCTTTTCCGAAGGCGTGGCTTCAATATTGAGAGTATTGCTGTAGGGCATAGTGAATTACCCCATCTCTCGCGTATGACTATTGTTGTCAATGGGTCAGCTAGTATGTTGGAGCAGGTTAGAAAGCAGTTAGATAAGGTCATAGATGTAATCAAGGTGACTGATATTACTGAGAGTGATATGATTGCTCGAGAGCTAGCCTTAATTAAAGTAAAAGCTACCCCGGCTACTCGAAGCGAGATTATGCAGATTGTGGATATATTCAGAGCCAATATAGTTGATGTTGCCTCTGATTCGGTAACAATTGAGGTTACCGGCGATGAGGAGAAAATCAATTCCTTATTTAATTTGCTTCGTGGTTTTGGTATCAAGGAGGTAGCCAGAACCGGGTGTATCGCTATGACTCGGGGAAGCCAAGGTGCACTACAGGTAGAAGAGAAGCTATCCAAGGCTCGTAACAAAAGGCAAAAAATAGTTTAGATAAAAGGAGATGGTATCATGGCAAAGATCTACTACGACAAGGATTGCGACCTGACTTTACTTGAGGGGAAGGTGGTTGGCATTATTGGCTATGGTAGCCAGGGCCATGCTCAGGCTCAAAATCTCAGGGATAGTGGTTGTAATGTAATAGTGGCTGAGCTTGAGGGTACCGAGGGTTACAAGGATGCTAAGAGTGCTGGGTTCAGGGTGCTGTCCGCTAGCGAGGTAGCGAAGGAAGCTGATGTCGTTATGATGCTGACACCTGATATGTTGCACAAGCAGGTTTACTATGAATCAGTGGAAAAGAATTTGACCTCAGGTAATATGCTCATGTTCGCTCATGGTTTTGCCATTCATTATGGGCAAGTCATCCCGCCGCCTGATGTTGATGTTACGATGATAGCCCCCAAGACTACAGGGCATTTATTAAGGCGTATGTACACTGAGGGTAAGGGTGCGCCGGCGATTGTGGCTGTTTATCAGGATACTTCTGGTAAAGCTAAGGCCTTGGCTCTTGCCTATGGTAAGGGTATTGGTTGTGCTCGTGCCGGTATCATAGAGACAACCTATGCCGAAGAGACTGAGACTGACCTCTTCGGTGAGCAGGCAGTTCTGTGCGGTGGTGTTACAGCTCTCATAAAAGCTGGCTTTGAGACACTGGTTGAGGCTGGCTATCAACCGGAGATAGCTTATTTTGAGTGCCTTAATGAGCTCAAGATGATTGTTGACATGATATATGAGGGCGGTTTGGGCTATATGCGCTATTCAATAAGCCATACTGCTGAGTATGGTGACTATACTCGGGGGCCGCGGATTATTGACGATATGGTTAAAGATGAGATGGTACAAATCCTGGCTGAGATTCAGGACGGCAGTTTTGCCAAAGAATGGATTTTGGAAAACCAGGCCGGTCGCCCGGTTTATAATGCTCTCAAGCGACAGGATGAGGAACACCTCATTGAAATTGTGGGCAAAGAGCTACGCAAGATGATGCCCTGGCTTCAGGGTAAGTGATAATATAATAATAGTCGGCGAGATATTCTGGTAATAACATGCAGTATAATGAAGTTTCCTTTTCTGGGAGAAATAGGCTTATCCTTATTAACCCCTCTCCTTACATTTATGGAGAGGGGATAGACTCGTTTGGCTACAGAATATTTTTCCCGGGGAGGAAGTTATGGATAAGGTAATAATCTTTGATACTACTTTGCGGGATGGGGAGCAGGCGGCGGGGGGAACACTCAATATCCAGGAAAAGCTGGAGATAGCCAGGCAACTGGAGAGGCTTGGCGTTGATGTTATTGAGGCGGGCTTTCCGATTAATGGCCAAAGTGATTTTGAAGCAGTCAGTCTTGTTGCTAAGGAGATTCGCACCCCGACCATTTGTGCTCTGGCCCGGGCGGTGCCTGCCGATATAGACTGTGCCTGGGAAGCAATCAAGGAAGCTGAGCACCCACGCATTCATACCTTTCTCTCAGCTTCAGATATTCACATGGCTCACCAGTTACGGAAAAACCGTGATGAAATCCTGCAGATGTCACGGGAGATGGTGGCACGGGCAAAAAAGTATACTGACGACATTGAGTTCTCACCGATGGATGCTAGCCGGGCTGAGCCAGAATACATCTATCAAATTCTAGAGGCTGTCATTAATGCAGGAGCCACTACGGTAAATATTCCTGATACCGTAGGTTACGCCATTCCAGGTGAGTTTGGTAGCCTCATTGAGGGGATTTTCAAGAATGTACCTAACATTGACCAGGCTGTAGTCAGTGTCCATTGCCATAATGACCTGGGTCTAGCCGTGGCTAATAGCCTGGAATCGCTCAGGCGGGGGGCAAGGCAAGTAGAGTGCACCATTAATGGCATCGGAGAAAGAGCGGGTAACGCCTCACTAGAGGAAATTGTAATGGCTGTTAAGACCCGTAGCGACTTTTTTAACCTGACTACCAATATTAATACTACCCAAATTTACAAGACCAGCCGATTGGTCAGCGAGCTAACCGGTTTTTCGGTTCAGCCCAATAAGGCGATTATTGGCGCTAATGCTTTCCGCCATGAGTCAGGGATCCACCAGGATGGTGTAATCAAAATGCCGATAACCTACGAAATAATGGACCCCAGAACGGTGGGCATACCAGCTAGCAGTTTGGTGCTGGGTAAGCTCAGCGGGCGACATGCCTTTAAGGAGCGGCTAGCAGAGTTAGGTTATAGCTTAAGTGAGGAAGATTTTAACCGTGCCTTCTCAGCGTTTAAGGAGCTGGCTGATAAAAAGAAGGGGATTGCGGATAG
>Ga0307380_10007905_pt1 | contig 13708 bp, 12 predicted proteins | sample UN3MG_FD_202239 | JGI IMG/M metagenome (GOLD analysis project Ga0307380, IMG submission 202239) | Soil microbial communities from Risofladan, Vaasa, Finland - UN-3 | ecosystem: Environmental > Terrestrial > Soil > Coastal area > Acid sulfate soil | place: Finland: Risofladan, Vaasa | collected... | reverse complement strand
ACTTCTGAGCCTAACTGAGGGGTCCGGTCAAGCGGCTGACCACCCCTTGATTCGTGCACTGGAGTTGGAAATCGACGGAGTTTTCGGCGAGCGGTCAGGTGTGGTGGGAGGCTGTGGCAGTGAGCCCGAAGACATAGGCGACGGGGCGGGAGGCCGAAATGACTGAGGGGCGCAGTGCGTTACTGGAACAGCTGCGGCATTTCCACTCGCTGATAAGAGCCAAAGAGTTTGACGTTGCTGCCTTCTTGTCGCTCTTCACACGCATCTTCGACTGCGAGGTGGTTTGCATTCTTCAAGTGGCATGTGACGAACAAGGAGAGCCCTATCTGCGCACAGTCTACCACCCGACTGGCGCGGCTCCCCTGGATGACATCCGCCTGAGCGGGGAGGATGTGTTCACAAGGGCGCTAGACAAGGACGAGTTTGCGTTGCTGGGCCCGGAACCCTGCTCGCAGGAATGCCCAGAGGGTCTTCTGGGCCAGGGGATTCGCCAGTGCATCTTGGGACCCATTGACGTCGTCGAAGTGACGAAAGAGTTGATAGTCATCGGCAGCGACAACGAGCAGGTCCGGTTGGATCTAGACGATGTGCCGCTGGCGGAGATGTTGAGCTACTTCTTGTCACTCAAGTTTGTGGAAAGGCAGCTCCAGAGGGAAACTCAGATTCTTGAGAGAGCCGCAGATCTCGGATTCAACCTGTCGCTCAGGAATCTTCGTGAGCTGAAGATCGACCTCGACTTCTTGGAACGAGTCCGCCACGACCTGCTCCGGCACGACTTGGCGAGGAGAGAGGCTGAGAACCAACTCAAGATATTCAAGGTCCTCAACGAGCTCGAGGATCGCTACTTCATCAGAGATGTGCAATCACGCACCAAGAGATTCGAATCGGTACTTGAGAAGATGATTCGGACAGGCCGGCCTTATGATACATTTGACGATTTGGCAGGCGTCCGCGTGATCCTCGATTACCTTTCCGATTTCGACCAAGTCATCTCCTTCATCCAGAGTAACAAGACCTTCAGACTGGTCAAGATGGATGACCAGGTCCATCAGGCCGGTTACGGCGGATACCGCGGTTATCACATCACGGTTGAAGTACTTGCTCCGTACCTTGAGGACAATGGCAGATTTCCGCTATGCGAAATCCAAATCCGAACCTCATACCAAGATTCATGGTCCACAAAGACACACGAACTAACCTACAAGCGAGAACCTGACATACCTGGCAACTTGCTGAGCCTGGTAGAACTGCTGAGCGACCAACTGTTCACGGCGGATCGGCAATCCGAGATACTTCGAAAGAGCATCGAGGACTACATACTGCAGCGCGAACGGAATCGGGAGGAAAGGCGTCAGGCGGATGACGAGCGGAGGTCGGAGCAGGCGGTCACAAAGTAGATGACAAGCCTCTACAGACACCATGCCCTGCTGGGATGCAGCGCGGACTTGATGGGATAATGAGGATGCGGTGTGCCGGGAGATCTGCCGTCCCGACACAATCTCGCGTGTTGGCGCGCCCGGTGCAGTGAACGGGAGGGTTTGATCATGGCGAGCTCAAAGGAACTTATCGGAATAGTCGAGGCCGACTATCTCAGGCTCAAACAGGCTGTTGTCCAGGCCGAGTACTGGCACCAAAGGCGCCAGGCCGAACTAGAGACACTGCGTCAGCACCAACTGTCTGACGCTCACCTGGAGTATGAGGGCGGTGTGGCGTCGGCAGATGAGAACTACCGGCAGGCTCTGGATGCCTGCAGGCAGATGGTTGAGGATGCCACCGACCAGCTAGGGCTCCACGCAGCGGCCTGGGACTCTCCTGCCTGGGCAGATTACAGAGCCCCGGGTATGGATATCGTGCCAAGGGCGGTTCGGTTTGGCACAGTGCGTTTGGATGATCTGAGTGGACCTGCCATGCTGCCGATCATAGGCCAGGGAAATGTCATCTTCCTAGCTGGGGGCCAGCTCAAGCCACAAGCCATCGAGTCACTGAGATCAATCATCCTACGTATCCTAGCCACATTCCCTCCTGGGAAGGCGCGCTTCATTTTCGTCGACCCTGCTGGCCTTGGAGACAACGTGGCGGCATTCCTGGATTTGCCAGAAGAAGTTGTGGGAAGGAAAGCTTGGGTTGAGCCCAATGAGATCGAACAGCAGTTGACCGATCTCTCCCGTCACATGGAGAATGTGATACAGAAGTATCTCCGCAATCGTTTCGCTAGCATGGAAGACTACAACTCACAGGCCGGAGAGGTAGCCGAACCGTACCGGTTCTTGGTTGTGGCGAACTTCCCGACCAATTTCACTGAGGCATCGGCCAGCCGTCTCCTAAGCATCGCAAGCGTGGGGCCGCGGACGGGGGTGTACGTGCTGGCAAGCGTGGATAGGGACCAGGAGTTGCCTCGCGTGTTCAACCTTGCCGAATTGCTGCGCTCGGCTTCTGTGATCGAAGGGATCGGCGAGGCTGGTTTCGCATGGCGTCAGTCGGCGTTCGAGCTGTGCGCCCTTACTGTGGATACGACGCCTGACATGAACATGGTGGACAGTATCATCAAGTCCGTCGGTGGGGCTGCCAAGGAAGTCAGCAAGGTGGAAGTCCCATTCGAGCGTGTATCAACAGGATCTGAGGCGTGGTGGCACGGCGACTCAAGGCGCTTGCTTGAAGCGCCGATAGGACGTAAGGGCGCTCGACAGCTTCAATTGCTTGAATTGGGCACGGGTACGAGGCAGCACGCCCTGATTGCTGGCAAGACCGGCTCAGGGAAGAGCACGCTGCTTCACGTGCTAATAACCAGCTTGAGCCTTGCCTATTCACCAGCCGAACTGGAGTTCTACCTGGTTGATTTCAAGAAGGGTGTGGAGTTCAAGAGCTATGCGACACATGAGTTGCCCCACGCGCGCGTTGTCGCTATCGAGAGCGAGCGTGAGTTCGGCGTGAGCGTTCTCAATCATCTGAACGCCGAAATGGAACGACGCGGTGACCTCTTCCGCGCAGCAGGCGCGGCACAGGATCTGGAAGACTACCGGAAACGTACGGGAGAGTCACTGCCCCGCCAATTGCTTGTCATGGACGAGTTCCAAGTGTTGTTCAGTAGTGATGACTCACTGGGCAACGCTGCATCGCGCATACTGGCTGGACTTGTCCAACAGGGCCGCGCTTTCGGGATTCACCTGTTGCTGTCTACCCAATCCTTGGCCGCTGCTTTCGCCGTGGGACGTCACACTTATGACCAGATGGGCGTACGAATCGCGCTTCAGTGCAGTGACGCAGATTCCCGTCTCATCCTTGGTGACGACAACGGCGCGGCGCGGCTCCTTGAGCGTCCTGGCGAGGCTGTGTACAACGACGAGAATGGTATGGTTGAGGCGAACACCATTTTCCAGGTCGCTTGGCTGAACGACGAGACACGGGATCACTACCTGCAAGTTCTGGCGGAACGGGCGCGAGAAGTGAAGTACTTGCCACCACACCCCCAGATTGTGTTCGAAGGGAACGTGCCAGCTCAGCTCCAAAACAACCGTGAGCTGCAGTCGCTCATTGAGTCTGCATCTTGGCCGACTGCAGCGGCGGACCCCCGATTCTGGCTGGGCGAGCCGGTGGAGATAAAGCCGCATACGGCGGCAGAATTCCGCCGGCAGAGTCGTTCGAACCTAGTGATTTTGGGTCAGGACGAGGAAACAGCTTTTGCCATGCTAGTTGGTGGGGTGATCAGCCTCTGCGGCCAGTACTCGCCACGGAGAGTTCAGTTCCACATCATCGATCTCAGTGGTGCCGACACGGCCTGGTCGGGGGTGTTCGACCATCTTGCCGAGGGTATGCCTCACTCCTTTCAATTGGCGGGCAGGCGTGGAGTCGGCGATGTGCTAGAGGGTGTCAGAGACTTGCTCGCGAAGCGAAGCGATCTTGAAGACCTGAAGGACGCTCAGGTACCCCTGGTGTTCTTGGTGATAGCGGGACTTCATCGAGCGCGGAACCTCCGCCGCAGTGATAGGTACACACAATCCGACGCAGGAATAGCGCTATCGAGAATATGTGCCGGAGGGCCGGAGTTGGCCATCCACACTGTCATCTGGAGCAACACCTATACTAGCCTCGAGGACGTTTTTGAGCGCGACCAGATAGCCGAGTTCGATTTGCGTGTGGCGATGCAGATGAGCCAGGATGAATCGTCTGCCTTCCTCGGATCTGTGGAAGCGTCAAGTCTGGGAAAGGACCGGGCCTACTTATACGACGAAGACAAGTCACCGAAGCCGGAGAAATTCCGCCCGTACGCACTGGCGACGTCAGAGGAGATCGCCAGCATGGCAGCGCGGCTGAAAGCTCGCGCATGAGGGAGCCGTGGGCGGAGGCTCAGTTCCATTGTGGCCTGGAGGAGGGGGCGACATGACCAGAGTGGCTATTGACCAGCAAGAGTTGAAGCATTTCATCGGCGCGCTTGGCAAGTTCAACGGCAACTTGGACAGCGACTGGCGAGTATTGAGAAATGCCTGGCACAGCCTGGAAGGTACCTGGCATGATCCCGAGCGCGACAAGTTCCTGGAAGACTGGGACAAGGTCATGCGACAGATGGAGGGCTACCTGAAGGAGGCGGGGGCCTATGTCCAGTTTCTGTCACGCAAGGAGAGAGCTCTTGATGACTATCTGCGTAGGCGGTGAGTTTCGATCACCTTCCACTGCTGCGAAAGGTGGATCCTCGTCATGAGCAGTGAAATCAAAGTAGAGGAGAAATCGCTCCGTGCGCTAGAATCGGCACTGGGAAGATTCCAGAGGGAGGCCCAGGAGACCCTCACTGCAGTGCAACACGAGGTATCGCGGACCCAGAGTTGGTTGCGCGAACGGCATGACTATTGGCAGCGTGAGAGAGAACAGGCCCGACGGGCCCTGGATCAGGCACGTCGAGAGGTACAGCGGGCCGAGGCCGCCCTTTCGGCCTGCCTAGCCTGGCGGGACGACGAGGGCAGAGGGCGATCGTGCTGGTCCGAAGAAGCCGCCCTTCGGGCTGCACAGCTGGAGTTGAGGCAAGCTGAGAACCGACTAAGTGCTGCCGAGGCGGAGTTGCAGAACGTCCAGCGATGGATGGCGAGGGTGGAACAGGCCGTGGGTGAGTATGCCACCTATGCCGATCGGCTGTCGGATGCTGTGCAATCCGGCCTGCCTCAGGCACAAAGCTTCGTGCGATTCAGGTTATCCGATCTGGAGCTATACTTGCAGATGGAAGGGGGAGCAAAAGACTTGTCCGAAGCCCGACTTTTCGGATTGTTCGCCCACCGGGCCGAACGGGAGGCCGTGGAGAAGGCGTTCCCCGGTCGGGTGAAAACCGAGGTGTGGGTGACTGAAGCGGAAGGGAAGAGGGGGCGCATCGATCTTCTGCTGCCAGACTCGATTCTCGACTACAAGTTCTCTGATCTGGAGACGAAACGGCCGGCCGCCCTGAGGCGTGCGCTCCGCGAGGTGGTCTCGCAGCTCGAACGGTATAGGGGCAGTCCCGACACACCCCAGGGGGCGGCGCTTGCAGTGCATTTCGGCTTTCGTCCGTCCAGCGACGCGATCAGGCAGTATGTCGAAGACTACCTCAGCCAGCATAGTATTTCGGTGATGTGGGGTGAGTAAGCCAGTGGCATAGGGAGGATGTTGCATGAGTTCGCTGCTCTCAAGCTACCAACACATTACACAAGCCTGGCAGAAGCTACGCGGCCAATGGCTCGCCACTTCCGAGCAGTGGCGAGACGGAGTACACCAGCGTTTTGAGCGTGAGCAGTGGCAGGCTATTGAGTCCACTGTGCTTGATTATGCTAAGAGCCTGGAAGCCTTGGCTGGCTTGATTGACCAGATGCAGCGCAATGTCAAGTAGGTCAATCGGTTCCAATGCGCCGGTGTTAGCCCCAGACCCCAGCCGGAGCCGCGTGGCCCGCCGGCATCCACAGCTATGTAGTCAGATCCGTGCGACGTAGCAGCGGGAAGATGAGAGGGCACAGTTTGGCAGCCACGTCGCGGACGGACCGTTGCCGTACCGAGGTTCACCTGGCATGACCGATCCAGTGCAAGACCCTGAGAGACCGTGGGGCGCCATAGAAGCCGTCTTTGGCAGGGCCTCTGCTGCTCTGAAGAAAAGGAGCGAGGCTGAGCAAAGGCTGCGTACAGGTCGAGATTCCTCGGAGCGCGAGGCAGGGCGGGTCTTCGAGGAAAGCGTCGGGGATATCAATCATATCATTCGCAGGATCAAGGAGCTTGAAGCCAGTGCGGATGAGGCGGCAGGGCAACTTGCGCCCTTTCGCGGCCGGCCCAGGGACATGCCAGAGGCGGTACCCGACGACGGCGTTCCCCAGGAACGGCTGCACGCACTGCTCCAGGACTGCGAAGCCGCAACCGCTGAACTAATCAGGGCAGCGACGGAATACCCAATAGCTAGGAAGGAGGAGGTGAACAGGAGTACCTGGCACGTGCTCTTGATTGTGTTTTTGGTTGGGACAGTGTTGTTCCTGCTTTGCATCATGGCTTGCTGTTCCTCTGCCAGCAGAGGAACAGGAGGCGCACGCAACAGCGGATCCTCTGCAGCCAAGTCGACGGTCATATCGAGCGAGGTGGACCTGTCCGGTGACATGTCAGACTCTGTAGCGGTCGTCCCGGCAACCGCCTCACATACGACTGCCAAGACCAGCGGTGCAGCAGTCACAGCCACCGCCACGCCCTCTGGCCCATACACCGCGACTGCCACGGCAATCCTCCGGGGAGCCACTCCCTCCTCTACTGTTGCCGCGGCAAGGCCTGCCCCGAGCGGCTACGATACGAGCAAATGTGGCCAACCCGTAGGGGCAACCTTTCGGGCCCTGTGGGATCGACATCGAGCTGAGCTAGGCTGCCCTTTGGAACCACAGCAGGGCTTAATCACTGCTTACCAACTATTCCGACACGGCTACATGATCTATCGCGCTGACCGGCCCGACAAGGGATACGCTCTCTTCGACGACGGAACGTGGCAGCTGCACTCGGCGGACTGGCACGACGGAATGCCCGAATACTCGTGCACTGATGACACCACCCCTCCGACAACTCCTCCAACACCGCGCCGTGGTTTCGGGTTCGTCTGGTGCCACAACGCCGTTGTGCGCCAGCGCTTGGGTTGGGCAACGATGGACGAGTCAGGGAATTGGCGCAACTTCCAGTCATTTGAAGGTGGCTGGGCGATTGAGCTGGAACAGGTCGCCGATTCACCAATGATGGTCCTGTTGGACGATGGGAGTTGGCGCTGGCCGTGAGGTGGCTACGCCGCACCATATGTGGCGAAGCGCCAATATCGAGCGATGGCAGATGAGATCTTGGCGACTGGTGACCATCGGCTCGCACGATTGGGCTCCGCACGCTCTATGGGCCGGGGCCGCCTTGGGGCTGCCTGAATCGGGAAGTCGACGTTGGGGGAAAGCGACGCGTAGCTCAAGGAGGGAGAGATGAGCGAACTCATGATCCTACAATGTCCCAAGTGCGGCGCTGGCCTTTCACCCGCTGCAACCGTGTGCGAGCACTGCGGAGTCGGCCTGCGACACATCTCAGACCGGGCCCTCATCTCCGCCACTGAACACCCGTGCCCTAACTCAGAATGTGATTGTGTGAACGCCCCCGACGATCGCTTCTGCAGAGTGTGTGGCACCCGGTTACTGACCTCCTGTCCCGCCTGCTCGGCTACTATCTGGGTGGATCAGATATACTGTGATCACTGCGGAAGAAACGTTGCCGAGGGCCGGCGGGACAAGCTCTTGGACGAAATCGTGGGGCCATTGCCGCACGAGATCCTTGGTGTGGACCGATACGCGGGGCTGGAAGAGATCGAGGCTGCCTACCAAGCCAAGTACAGCTCCTGGTACCCCTTGACCGGTCACGCTGACCCGGCAATAGCCGCAGAGGCCATTCGCTTGCTTGCCGAGGCCGAGGCTGCAAGGGATGCGCTGGTGGCGGCCCTGACCCGAGCGCCCGAAGAACCAATGGGCGCGCTGTCTACCGTATCAGGCGAGGGGTCGGCGGGGGCAGTTATCGCGCCGCCCTGCGAGGGGGCACCTGAATGTCCGTACCCCTCCACGTACAAGTGCGATGGATGCGGCAAGCTGTTGTGTCTCGAGCACACCACCACGTACACGTCACCTAACACCGGGGCCGACTGGCGGCTGTTCGATGGAGTCTACTGTGCCGCCTGTATCACCGGGGTTCTTGAGGAGCACGATCGAAAGGTCAAAAAGGACAACTCTGCGGCCATGGCGGCGGGTGCCGGGGCCTGCGCTTTGGCTGCCTGCTGCGGGTGCCTGGAGGAGACATTCAAGGATCTTTAGCGACGTAGCGACATTGGGGCACCGTCAGGTTCACACTGGCTGCGGCCCGACCTGCAGTTGGAGGCCAGGACTGGGTTGCAGGGCAGGTCGATCGGCTGGCCCGATGGGATGTTCCCACAGGACACGCAGTTGGTTCGGGTAGACTCGAGAGTCCGGCACAACTTGACGGACCTCTCAAGTGTTGGCTCGGCGACATCGAGAACGGTATTTGAGTTATTCTAGGAAAGGCCACTGATGTACGGCACAGCGGTCGCTCTGAAATCTTTCTTGGCCGTGGAAGATGAGCACTATCTGCACTTGGCGCAATGCGGGTTATGCGCAGGCTTGCGTCGCCGCTACGGATTGCCGTATGCGATGCTAGCCAACTGCGATGCGCGGCTCCTCGTGCTCGTAGCCGCGTCGCAATCACCATGCGAGCTGACAACGTCCGCGACGATGTGCCCTGCGAAGGCCTTCTGTCGACGCGTGCCCTCGATGGACAACGCCCCGGCCGTCGAATTCGGCTCTGCGTGCGCTGTGCTTATCTGGTGGGAAAGGTTGCTTGATAGGCGGCGAGATTGCCGGAATCCGTTGTGGCGACTCGGCCCGTTGACGGCAGAACCAGCCGTTCACATAGCGCGAACAGTGCTCGCGGGCCTGTGCTTCCCCATGGCAGAGATTGAAAGAGCAAGAGCCTTGCAGATGGACCTGGAACACACCAAAGGGCTACCGCTTGGCGCTTACCTTCAGCCTACTGGGGATGTCCTGGGGAGGTTATTTGCACACTCAGCAGAATTGGCCGCAAAGCCTGATAATGCCCGGATGCTGTCTCTGCTCGGGCAGGCATTTGGCAGGGTTGTGGCTCTGTTGGACGCGTGCGAGGATCTGAGCTCGGACCGTTTACGTGGACTCTACAACCCACTCAGTTGGCACCTGAATCTGAAGGACAAGGAACCATTGCCTCCCGACCTGCTTGCCGAGGCGTTGTCAGTGATCGTCCAAGAGTTCAAGCGCCTGGAACATGCGCTGACCAGGACGGAATTCCATCAGCTCGAGGGGGTGGTCACAAGCATACTGAGTCGCGGCGTGCCAGCGAAGGTACAGCGCGGTCTGCGCAAGCTGTGGCGTGGAAATCACTGGGAGGCGGATTGGCCGGATCGACTGCTCGTTGGCCTTGACGACGAGGTATGCTCGGTGTGCCGGGTACCCCACCTGCCCGCAAAGGCCAGTCGCGCCGTTGCGCGCACGGCTGGCGATAGGCCCCGTGGCGGGGCCCTGTGGTCTGTCTGTAGGTCCCTATCCAGACCACAAGCCAGTATTGCGATGGAGTTGGGTTACTCGAGTCGTCACGAACAGTTGCTGTCCGCTCTGCTCCCTGTGGTAGCGTCGTCGGGCTTGCAGTGAGTCAGACACCAGTGTGCAGAGCTGTTCTCCACTCGAGACCCAATGATGCGCGAGCCCTTCAAGCCGCGCTCGTCTGCACTGCGTTGGCCCTCGGCCATAGGCGGAGACACCCAACCCGGCAGCTGTGCGGCGGATCTGGTGAGATCCGTTCGTGCTGTACCAGCGATCGGATCAGACGGCAGAGTCTGCGATATTGGTCGTTTATGAGCTCTTATCATGAGGGAGTTCGCCTGGCATGACAGACCCGGTGCAGGACTCCGAAGGGCCGCCTGAAACAATAGAGGCTGCCTTTCGCAGGTACATGCGTGCCCTTAAGGAGAAGCCCGACGCTGAGCAGAGGCTACGGCAAGATCACGATTCATCCGACCGAGAGGCAGTGCAGCTTTTCGAGGAGAGTGTCGAGAATCTCAATCATGTCATTCGCAGGATCAAGGAGGTTGGAGCCAGTGCGGACGAGGTGGTAGGGCGACTTGTGCCCCTTCGCGGCCGCCGCTGGGACATGCCAGAGGCGACCCTCGACGACGGTGTTCCCCAAGAGAGGTTGGACATACTGCTGCACGACTGTGAACTAGCGGCAACTGAACTCACGCAAGGAGCGCAGGAGTATGGCATAGCCAAGAAGAGAGAGGAGGCCAGGAAGAGACGCATCGTGTTCTTGATCGTGCTTGTGATTGGCACAGCGCTCCTGCTGCTTCTTGTCAAGCTAGGCACTCTATCCGGAGGCGGACAGGACACAAGCATTTCAGTAGTCGAGCCCGCGGCAACGTCCACCGCGGCGAGAATGGACCGCCCTGAACCCAGTGTCACCCCAAGCCCCTTCCCGACGCCGTTACAGCACACATACATCGTGCAGTCGGGTGACACCCTCGCGTCCATCGCGGCCCGTTTTGGAACCACGTACCAGGCGATCATGGAACTCAACGGTCTCACGAGCACCACGATCTACAGTGGCACCCATTTGATTATCCCCGCCCACGGTGAAACCGAATCGACAGTGCCTGCGCCGTGCCGGGCCGGGCGTATCGCATTCGTGTCTGACCGGGATGGTAATCATGAGATCTATGTCACAAACGCCGACGGAGGCGAGCAAAGGAATCTGACTGTGAACTCGGCCGCTGATGAGCACCCATGCTGGTCGCCGGACGGCAGTCGCATTGCTTTCGCATCTAACCGCGACGACAACTTCGACGTCTACACCATGAACGCTGATGGCAGTGGTGTGAAGAACCTGACGCGCCACGCGGCAGACGATTGGGGCCCTTCTTGGTCACCAGACGGCAGTCGAATAGCTTTCATGTCCCGGCGCGACGGCAACAATGAGATCTATGTCATTCAGGCCGATGGACGCGAGCAGGTACGGCTGACCCGCAATCCCGCTGAAGATCGTTGGCCCTCCTGGTCACCGAACGGCAGGCAAATCGTGTTCATGTCCGACCGCGAAGGCAATTGGGAGATCTATGTGATGAACGCCGACGGCAGCGAGCAGATCAATCTGACCGACAGTCCGGCTGACGACTTGTATCCGTCTTGGTCGCCGGACGGCGCACGGATTGCCTTTACCAGCAACCGCGACGGCATTGACGAAGTCTACCTCATCAATGCAGGCGGCAACGGAGTGGTGAACCTGACCAAGAACTCGGCGGATGACTGGGCTTCCTCATGGTCATCGGACGGTGAGTGCGTAGCATTCGTCTCCGATCGCGATGGTTGGCACGCAATCTACATCGCCAGCTCCGATGGGGGTGGCCAGACCAGCGCCACGAACAACTTGTCTGCAAATGATTGGGATCCTTCCTGGTGGGTGCGAACACCCAAAGCGGAGTCCTCACCACACGCAGCACTGGCCGCACCGGATGAGGTATGGCCGACTTTTGGTCTGGCAGCGAAGTCGGTGGCGGCTGCGGCAGGTCAGCCGGCTTCGTCGTGGATGTCAGGTGGCTGACCATGGTGGATGGGCCCAGCCGCTGCATGGATACTGTGCTCGGAAAGTCGAATCCCGACGACAAGTTCTATGCTGTTGACACGAGGCAGCGAGCGGCCCCGGGGCGTGCTGTGCTCGAACTCGTCTAGCGCAGCTCGAAGGATACCGAGGCAGTCCCGACACACCGGAGGATGTGCACCGTGCAGTGCATTCTGGCTTTCGTCCGTCCAGCCACGCGGTCGGCATGTCGAAGACTGGCTTGGCGTGCGCAGCGTTTCCGTGACCTGGGGTGAGTGAGCTGGCTGGGTAGTGAGTATGTTGGATGGGTTCGCAGCACGCAAGCCGCCAAGACGCTACACGCGCCTGCCAGAAGCTGCGCGGCGAGTGGCTCGCTGCTTCGGGGCAGTGGCCAGAAGGAGTACACCGGCGGTTTGTGCGTGAGCACTGGCAGGTTATTGACTTCACTGTGCTTGACTATGCCGAGAACTTGGAGGCTTTGGCTGGTGTGATTGACCCGACGCGACGCAATGTGAACTCGCTGAGTCGGTTTCATTGGGCCGGCGTTGGGACCCAGCACTGTCCTACGTCACGTGCCCGAGCGCCATAGACAGGCGTGTGGCCAAGTCTGAATAGTATACTGTCGGCAGTTGAGGCGACGAACTCGCGATGACGAGTCGCTGACAGAGTGCCCGCGAAAGAGGTCCATTTGACATGACGGATCCGGTGTCGGACTCCGAAAGGCCACCGTGGGAAACAATAGAAGCCGCGTTTCGTACCTGCGCGCGTGCTCTGAAAGAGAGAAGAGAGGCCGAGCAGAGGTTGCTCGAGGAACGGGATTTCTCTGAGCTCGAGGCCGGTCGGGTGTTCGAGGAGAGCGTCGCGGGTGCCAATCACACGATGGGGAGGATGAAAGAGCTTGAGGCCAGTACGGACAAGGCGGTCGGGCAACTTGAGCCTCTTCGCGGTCGGCACTGGGACACGCCGCGCCCGACTCTCAACGACGGTGTTCCCCAAGAGAGGCTGGGCGCCCTGCTGCACGAGTGCGAAGCTACAGCCGCTGAACTTGGCCAAGCGGCGAAGGACTACCCGATTGCGAAGGCGAAGGAGGAGGGCAAGCGTGTCGCTGTCATACTATTGATGGTGCTTGCGGCAGTGCTAGCGTGCTACGTGACAGCTGCGACGGTAGCCACAGTAACAAACAACCTAGGGCACACGAGCACTCCTACAGTTGAGCCCACGGCCACGCCCACCGCAGTCGGCCGGCCCGATCGCGTTTCCTCCTCTACCGCGGTTGGCGTGCCCACGTTCGTAGCTGCCACTAGCACCGCCACGCCTTCCGGCCACCATAACGCAACTGCCACGGCAATCCCTGCGATCCCCACAGCGGCTCCCGTGCCTGCAGTGGCCATGGTCCTCATTCCCAGTGGTGAGTTTGCCATGGGCAACCCACAATCGCAGTCTAGACAGAATCTCGACGACTTCTATATTGACATCTACGAAGTGACTAACGGCGATTACGGTGCATGTGTCCAAGCCGGGGTATGCGACCCTCCTCGAAACAGATCGTCGGAATCGCGTGACCATTACTTCGGGAACTCGCAGTATGAGCGCTACCCCGTGATCTACGTTACCTGGTATGATGCTCGCACGTACTGTGAGTGGGCAGGCAAGAGGCTACCCACCGGTGCAGAGTGGGAGAAGGCAGCGCGAGGTACGGATGGGCGGAGTTACCCGTGGGGCAGCCAGTTCGATGGGCGTAGGTTGAACTACTGCGATGTCAGCTGCAGGTACAGATACCGTGATAGGGCGTTCAATGACGGCTACGCGGAAACAGCGCCCGTATGCAGCTACACAACAGGAAGCAGTCCCTTTGGGGTCTGCGATATGGCAGGAAACGTCTCGGAGTGGGTAGCTGATTCCGATGGCTCCCTCAAAGTGGTCCGCGGTGGATCCTGGCACAGCGCTGCGACCTATGTACGCACGTTCGACCGGTGGAGTCACAGCCCAGGCGCGGTAGACGACGGTACGGGCTTCCGGTGTGCGAAGTAGCGCGCAAGAGGCTGAGTGCCAGCTCCATGAACACAACGCACTC
>Ga0307380_10007903_pt1 | contig 13709 bp, 30 predicted proteins | sample UN3MG_FD_202239 | JGI IMG/M metagenome (GOLD analysis project Ga0307380, IMG submission 202239) | Soil microbial communities from Risofladan, Vaasa, Finland - UN-3 | ecosystem: Environmental > Terrestrial > Soil > Coastal area > Acid sulfate soil | place: Finland: Risofladan, Vaasa | collected... | reverse complement strand
ACTGGAACGGATAATGCGAATCGCTATCGCAGCATGCAAAAGAAACCCGGCTCTGATGAAATGCTGGATGCCGTCGATCGTAGGTGGAGCGCTGGAAGCGTCGGCATTGGGGCTGGAAATTAATACCCCGCTTCAACATGCATGGTTGATACCTTTTAAAAACAACGAAACAAAGCGTTCGGAAGCAGAGTTGATCATCGGTTTTCAGGGATACATTGAACTGATGTATAATAACCCGAAAGTGCTTTCAATTTTCGCGAGTGTGGTATACACGAACGATATCCTGGTATACGAATACGGGACAGAAGAAAAACTAGTCCACCATCCGCTGGAAATCGGGGAAGTCGGGGAAATTAGAGGGTTTTACGCCTATGCGAAAATGACGGACGGGGCATACCGTTTCATTTTCATGCCAAAGCAGGAAGTGGATAAAGTAAGAGACACGTTCTCTGCATCGTATAGGGCTAAACCGGAAGAAAGCCCCTGGACGTCGGATTATATTTCGATGGGCTGTAAAACGGCGATAAGAAAACTACAGAAATATGTACCGAAGTCAGCTGAGTGCCAGCGAGCGGTGGACGCGGATTTTAAAGTAATCGATCCGTTTGACCCGTTGTATCTCAGGCCGGAAGATAAAGTGGAAACGGAGATCGCAGCGGAAAAACCGAAACCAATAGCCGTAACCGGGGCGGGAAAGGAAGGTATATAATGGAACAGGAACGCAGAACATTCATGGCTACAGTGCTGGGAAATTCACTGCAGAAATCATCGAATAAAGGAACGGCATCGGTAGCAATCCGGTGTCGTACTTTGTTCGACGTGGAAGAACCGGAGACGCCGTTTCATATAAATGTGATCGGAAATCTCTGGCTGACATACAAGTGCATGGGTCAAACGATAAAATCCCTGCAGGAAGCCTTCGACTGGAAAGGCACAGATATCACGGATTTTAACGAGCCGATTCTTTGTGGTAAAAGGTGCCAGATTGTGTGCGAAGAAGAAGAATATAATGACGAAATGCGTTGGAAAATCCAGTTTTTTAATAGAGCGGGGGGATTAAAAAAACTGGTCGGAACGGAGCTCACGGAATTAGTGAAGGACGTCCAACCGATGATCAACGAAATGCTGGGAGTTGAAAGCCGAGCAACAGTGGAAGACGATAGAGATCCGGGACCGGCGGAAGAGGATGCAAAATTCACGCCGGTAGAAGAAAATAATCCGGCAATCATTGAAGACGATTTACCGTTTTAAGAAAGAAGGGTAAGGAGCCCGACAACAGCATTACTAAAAAGACAAGCGTAGTAGTAAAAGCAAAAGGAGGAAGATAGTTGAAAATATCAATAGCATATCACCCGGACCTCTCGTACCCCGAAAAAGGCTTCGTTGACGCCCGGAAAATGGAAGCGTATACGGAGACAAGAATTATGGCAGCGTTGAAAGGCGTCAGTGTAAGCGCGGAGGATACGCTGCTATACATCTGTTTCCATGTTGACGTGCCGGTTAAAACAATCGTAGCGTCAATGGTTATTCTAAGCTGCATTCAAAAGAAATTCCCGGAGTACAAACCAACGGCGATATTTATAAATACGCTGCCGTCGCCATCCCTTGAAATAGATATCGAGTTTGGGAATTTCCGCGATATCGGAAAGGCGTTTATCTAATGACCGAAAAAGAAATTGAAGAAAGCAAGAGAAAGATCGACGGTATGAGCCAGGAATCAATGGCTCACCTACAACGGTTTGCGCCGGCAGGACATCCATACTTCGATAAAACGAATGGAGACCTGTCGGAGTATTTTTATAAGGTATTCCGAGAAAAAGGGGGTATGACCCCGGAAATCAGCAAAAGTATAGGATGGGAAAGGTGAAACGTAAAAAGAAAAACGCAGTGCAGCAGTCAATGTTCCGACGGGAAGAGAACTTCGTGTCGATTGAGGAGTACAGAGAAATGGCAACCGCCGGTTCAAAAAAAACGAGCCATGAGAAAAAGTTCATGAACACAATCATCGGCACGGCGTACTCGCTGGATCTCCCCTGTGTGCATATTGAGTATTTCTGCGGTAATAAGTTCTATCCAACATGCACCGGGGGGAAGTATAAGAAACACAGGCCCATGCGGGCTGTGTGTCCAGGCTGCGGTCAGGAGGTTCTGGCTATTTGTGTCAATCGAATTAATAAAGGGTTAACGGGGCATTTCGATATTCTGGGGATTGACTGGGCAATCGAGACGAAACATAAGATTAACAAAGGTCCTCAGATTGCAAAACCCTCAGGCAGCCAGATTATTAAAAATGCGTTATACGAAATAACTGCAGTGCCGCACATGACGGTGAACGAATCAAACGAACAGGAAGTTTTCAGCTTCCTGCGAGGAATTCATAACGGTAAATTTCCGGAAAGGAAGATGTAAGGATGTGGGCATTTGAAAAGTTCCCGTCAAAAATAAAACTAAAAAGGAAATATGAAGATGGTCCGGAATATGATATAGAGGTTTTTGGATATGTAAATAAAATAATAATCATGTTCAGAAGGATATCGATCGGGGTAACCACAGATATGGGGGAGATTGAACTACTACCAATAAGAGAGTTCGAAGAAGAGTTTAAGAAATATAAGTTAACACGATAAAGTATAAAGGAAAATGTGATGGGAAAATTCAAGGTTGAATTTAAAGACATAAAAAAGAAATGGCCATTCTGGATGCGGGCAGGAATAACAGAGAACTTTAAAACGGCAGAAGCGGCGGAAGTGTGGGTAAAAAATCCGGTAAATCAGCTGCAGTTCGCGGGAGATTCATGCTCACCACAGAATGTGAATCCAACGCGGATAAAAATTGTGGAAACACGAACAGTGAAAGAATTCATCATAAAATAAAAGAGAAAGGAAGATGTAACCAATGTCAAACGAACTACAAAAGATCGTAAAGGAAAGCGGCCTTGCCGAATCAAAGGCCAACATCATACTCGAGCAGTTTCAGGATTACTTTCAAATGGCCGGAGAATGGGAAATAAAAGCAAAATCGTTAATTGTGACGGCTGAGGATCAGGTCGCGGAAATGAAAATGGCGAGGACCGGTCGACTGTTCCTCCAAAAGAAACGTAGCGCAGTGGAGAATACCAGAAAACAGCTAAAGCTGGAATTGATCCGGGAGGGCAAAGCGATCGACGGCATTGCAAACGTATTAAAAGCGTTAATCATTCCCATCGAAGAATATCTCGATAGTCAGGAAAAATACGCGATCAATAAAGCGGCCGAGCGGGAAGAACTAAAAAGGCTGGCAGATGAAAGAGAATCGAAACGAATCGCAGACGAAGAAGCAAAAAAACTGGAAGAGGAACGGGTCGCGAAGGAAAAAGAAGAAGCGGCGGAGCGCGAGAGGATCCGGAAAGAAAACGAGCGTCTTAAAGTGGAAGCGGTCAAACGAGAGGCGGCAGCGAAGAAAGAACGGGAAGAGCAAGAAAAACGCCACGCTGCGGAACGGGCAGCAACAGAAAAGGAAACAATGAAAGTTCTGGAAAACGCAAAAAAGAACAACGAGAAAATAAACAAATTACTCGCAAAGGAAAGAGAAGAAAAAGAAAAGGCCGAACAGGAGATATTGACAGAAGGACTGAAAGTACGAGAGGAAAAAGAACGGGTGGAGGAGCTGAAAAAAACACTGGAAAAAAAGATCGAGTGCCCGTTCTGCCATAAGAAGTTTACGCTGAAAAAGGATGATTAGCCATGGGGAGAGACGGAATACCCTTTTCGCTGGGCATACTGATGCTTCTCGTTATCATCCTCTTCTGTCATGTATGTATGCAGCTGGATAGAATCCTGTCAGTGCTTTCGGGAATGGGTTTATAAAGGAGTTAAGAAATAATGCCACTATACCGCTATATCTGGGGCAATAACAAAAAACGCCAATCACTAAAAGGCCGGACGTGTAGGATTATAACGGTAGGGACAATGAATTCAATTCGAATCAAGTTCCTGGATAATGGCCAGGAAGAAATCGTCTCCCGCCGGTGGCTGAGAAAAATATCGATAGACCTTGCAGACCAGAGCCAGGCGGGTATTAACCGGTTCAGATTACAGAGAGAACTTAAATGTCGCAAACAGTCATAAGGCCAACGAGAAAGCAAATTGCTTACATTCGCCAGCTGGCGCAAAAGCTGGGCTATCAAATAAAAGTAAAAGATATGCCGTTTACAAAGAAAGAAGCAGGTGAAACGATCGAGAGACTTCTCAAACAGGAGGGACAGGATGGAAGTGTAGAAAACAACAGCACAGAGAAGTTCGAGATAGAGAGAGAGGGAGAAAGAGAAAAATGCCGATGATCGAAATTGTGAAAGCAAAATGCGAACATTGTGGAAGCGGAAGAAAAGTTATCAACATTAAAGATTTTAAGAAGAATTTCTGCATAATCGCAAGCAGTACTATACAGATCTGGAACGGGAGAAAGAAATGCTGGATATGCAAAAAACAACCTGAGGTCGGGGAATGGTGGAGCATATCGATCAATATCGGAGAGAGAAACAGACTATACTGTCCGGAGTGTTCAGAGATAGTTGAAAGAAGATTATCGGAAAAAGAAATTCGTACTGAGATAAAAAAAGAAAAGGGACGTTATGATGGCTCTAACGATACAACAGCCCTGGGCTGAATTCATTATGGCAGGAATGAAAACAGTAGAAAATCGAATTTGGCGCGCATCACATAGAGGGGTACTCCTCATTCACGCGGGAAAGAAATTCGATACCGAGTGGATAAACCGCATACCGTCAATGGAAGCGGGAGGGGCAGCAAGGACATATCTGAGAAATAAGATGATAGCAACATTCGGCGGGTTCAAATGGCGACTAGGGGGAGTTGTGGGGGCCGTGCTTATGGTGGGATGCGACATGAATCACAACAACTCCTGGTGCGAGTATGGTTGCTGGTACCACCGGTACCGGTGTCCTGAGCGGTTTGAAAAGATTATCCGGTGCGGTGGAAGGCTGAAACTATTTCAGCCTGAATTATCAGAAAAGAATTTTGATAAAGAAGATCTGGTGAAAATAGAAAATTTAAGGAAAATGGCCGCAGAATACGGTTTCGAGGAGGTATGAATGATTGAGAGTATTACCTGGTGGTTTGCCCTGTTTGTATTACTGTTTATAGTCTACATTTGCGGGCGGCAGAACGGGAAAAGAATAGGCGAAGAAAGGTTACCGTTGAAAGGAACGCTGAGAAAGGCTTATATCCGCTGCCATCCGGAGGTACCACCTAAGAATATCTGCTTCTCGGACTGCCTGATAGAAGGAATAGAAATCACTGAAGAGATTCGGAAAACAAACGGGTTCGTAAACTGCATAACGGGAACAAGCAGAAGGGGGAAATAATGTCAACAGTCTGGATTCAACAGGGAACGGTTTTAAATCTGGTGCAACCGCTGGCAAGAGCAAAACAGCGGGTTGCAAAATTATACAAAAAAGAGAAAAAAGATTTATTGATCATGTCAGGGAATGACTCAGATCACATGATGGATTCGAAACACTTCAGCGATGAAGCATGGGACCAGGCAATCAACGGAGTAAGCCAGGAGAAAGTAAAAAACGCGGCCAACAAAGTGAGCAAAGAAGACAGAATCACCGGGGTAAAAACATATGTAGATATAGTAGCATACCCGAAAAAAGGAATCTATCATGTAGAATGGGATCCGAAATAAATAAACGATGATACAGTTTAATCATAATAGGCAAAGCCCAAATCGCCGTATAAGAGATTTTGCAAAAAACCCAGTGGAGACTTCCGGCAGCCGGCTGTATCATCGTCTTTAAAATTCATTTAAAAAAAAGGAGTGATTCATGGAAATCATCGCAAAAACCGCAGGTGGAGTTATGATAGCAGCCAGTAGCGCAGAAGTAAAAGAGATCCTAAGTTCTGTAATCGGCAGAGATTTTGCAGAGTTAGAAATCGGGCAAAAAATACCGGCCATTGATTACGCGTCAAGTATAAAAAAATTAAAGGGGCTGGGTGGCGCACATGAATTTGAAACAGTATGCCAGATGGTAGAAAGGTTTAACAGAGTATTTGGCAATCTGAAAGAGGCGATTACGAAAGCAGCATCACTCGAAATTTAAAAATAATGTCCCACTCAAAAGAAATAAAACAGTTCATGGATATTTACGGCCGATATCCGAGAGGAGAAAGAGATCGGGAAATAGCCAGACAGATCGACGCCGGTCAGTGCGTGCAGCCGGGAGGATGCGGGGGAGACTGCACGAAGTGTCCGGCAAAGAGAGAGAAAGGATAAGAAAGATGACTAAATTCAAATTCAAACAAGGCGCTGTTGTTAGAGATGATGTGTCAAACTTCTGTGGAATAATAATTGGCAGAGTAGAGTATCGTAGCGGGGACAAGGAATATCTGATTCAAGCGGAAGCGATAGATAACGATTTTAAAAGTCCACACTGGTTAGGCGAAGATAGACTCATAGAGGTAGAACCCAACGAGATGTATACAAACCCATGGCTTAAGAAATAATCATAATATGCCCTTCCCCCCACAACACATAATCGAATGCTTTGGAGGTCCTCTCAGGAACTTCGCGCATGAACTGGCATGCTGCTGGCCGGTAGAGCTGATAAATAATAAACGCTGGATGCCATCCCGAATGGGATTAAGAAACCCGGACGACCCAAAGGATGGAAAGCTATACTGGTATTCAGTAGGAAACGACGGCAAAGGCCGGTATACAAATACACAGATTATCAAAAAGACAGAAAACTGAAAATATGAAACATTAACAGAATCTATCTGGGAAGTAAAGATCAGAAGTTGCATAGACGATGAAAAAGATGCAACAGTGTGGTACTGGTCAGTCACAAATATCAAAGGCGAAAACGGAGGAGCGCAGGATGGAATGGAAATGTGGTCAGTAGAGAACTACGAGAGCGAAGAGGTCGCTAAAACAAAATGGCAGGAATTCGCCAAGCTAAACGAAATTAAAAAATTCGATATAAAAAAAGAATAAAGGAATTAAGAAATGTCAACAATCATGTCACGATCAGGAGCTAAATACTGGTGGGGGGTTGATCTACCGAAAGGCGTACTCTCTCTTTCACGAGAACAACCCGGAGATAAATGGATAGAGTATACCAAAAAACAACAGACTGTCAAAAAAATACAGAATCAAAATTGCAATATTTCATACAAGAGAAGATCTGAAATCAAAAAACCCTGTTTCGTATGGGTATTCTATAACAAAGGCTTTTTTTTTGGTGGATGGTATATATATATAAAGACAGCGTACGAGGACTATAGGTTGAATTTTAGAACAGTGAAAAGTGACGTGATAATAAAATGTATGGCATTGTTTCCCTGTGGGATTCTGCCCGAGATTGCTTTTGTTACGGATTGGTTTAAGGCTTTTGCAAAGGAGTACAACCATATCGGTTTTAATAGAGGTTTACAGGGGTGGAAACAGGGACTAGCTCAATGCTGGTGTCTAATTAACGAGAATAAAGAAATCGAGGATATCTATTCAGACGGGAGGTGAAAAACCATGTGGTGCAACAACTGCCAAAAAGAAATAAAAGATTGCACATGCGAGAATCTGGAAAAGCGGCTAAATGAAGCAGTGAAAGGTGGACACTTTGACTATAAAATCTGCAAACTGTGTGGCAAGCATTACGCGCGATGCAGGTGTACGGTACCGAGCTTCGTACTGGCGTCAATCTATATAAAGCCGAAAGAAGAGAAAAAATCCACAATGAAAGAAATACACATCTGTGAGGGATTCAATTTCCGGAAAATACCGGAAGGAAAATTAATAGATGATTTTGAAAACTATAAATGGGAAATAGTAGCAACGTCGATCGCGTCCCCGGAAAGAGACAGGTGAAACCCAAAGGAGGTAAAATGTCAATAAAAAACAAACTGTCGGATTTAAACAATCATCTCTTCTGTGAGCTGGAAAGACTGTCGGACGAGGAACTGAAAGGAAAAGCGCTGACAGAAGAAATCGGAAGGGCAAACGCCGTGGTCGGAGTTGCAAGAGAGATAGTCTCTAACGGCAGCCTTGTATTGAAAGCGTGTGTAGCGGTGAACGATGGTATACTGCGAAAAACCCCGCCAAAAATGCTGACGGATTAAATGCGGAAGCCAATCCCCTGGACCAGAATACAAATTGAATTCCTGTCGAAAAACAGGAAAGAGCCTCATGCCTGGTTGTGCAAAGAATTCAAGCGCCGGTTCAAAAAAAAATACAATGATATAGCGATCAGAGCATTGTGTAAACGGAAGAGATTTCTCACCGGTAGAACCGGCTGCTTCCCGAAAGGACACAAACCCTGGAACACGGGAACAAAAGGAATTTGCAAAGTAAATTCAGGTTGTTTTAAAAAAGGAAATAGAGTGTACAATCACATGCAGGTGGGAGCTGAGCGCTTCGTCGAAAAAAATAACGCGCTGATGGTAAAGATAGGGGAACCGAACAAATGGAGAATGAAAAGACGGGTAGTATGGGAAAGAGTATTCGGACCGGTACCGAAAGGAATGATCATCAAATTAAAAGACGGTAACGGCCGGCATGTCTATCCGGAGAATATGGAACTAATCACGGGCAATTTACACATGAGATTAAATATGTTGGGATATGATAAAACACCAAAAGAGTTTCAACCGGCAGTACGGCTCATGGCCGAAATCGGGATTAAAAAGGCGGAGAGGAAATGAAAACGAGAGAGAAAACATATGCGAGCACGATTACAGAGGCGGAGTATGCTGTGTAGTGTGCGGATATTGCCAACCATAGAAAATAAGGAATAATAAATTGGAAACCGTCACCTCCAAACAGGAAGCCTGGGAGTGGTTCCAGGAACACTCCATCGCCGGGACCGTCCAATGCGAAAAGGAGGATGAAACATTCGTCGCATGGACGTATCCGGAAGCACGGCGATTCTTTATAAAAAAGGAAAAGGAAAGGAGAAAGAGAGAATGATAAAATACTTAATAATTCTGTCATTGTTGTGGGGAAATTGCATAAGCTATCTATCGATAGCACAAATCAAAACAGTGATAAGTCTGGGATGCGAAGTACATGTGATCGACGAGCGTGAATTAAAATACGGGAGATTGATTCGAGTACGATTTACCTGTCCGGAAAAATGTTGTTCATGCGAAGAAAGCGAATAGTGAAAATCTGCAAGTTCCCGGGGTGCAAAGTAAGGATCCCGGAGAAATTCCAATACTGCCGGCCGCATGCTGCAGCACAAATAAAATCATTTAAGAAGAGCTGGAGAGAAAGACATGCAGAATATCACCGGAAGTACTCGAGAGAGTGGAAGAAAAATCTGAATAAAGAGATAGAAAAGGAGGCAAATAAGTGTATAGAAATTTAACAGCTGAAGAATTCAAAGTTGTAAAGAATGCAGCAGCGAAGATATGCACGGAAAAAGATCTGAAAACAAGCGGCGATTACAAAAGAGTGGAAAATGAGCTGATTGACGAAATAAAAGCGGGTCGATTAACGTTCTCCGATCTGGTAAAACCAAAGATCCGTTACACCCCGAAAGAGAAAGAGGTACCGGCAGATGAAACGTAAATGCGAATGGACAAAAAGAATTGACGCCAGCGGTGGCACAGAAATAATACCGGGAACCTGCCACGGTTTTTTCCAATTCCAGGATAGAGACGAAGCGGAACCCTGTGCGATATTCGAATTTAAAGAAGGCGGCCAGGTGAAAACGGTGGCGCCGCATAAAATAAGATTCGTGGAAGAAATCGAAATCGAACAGCATTGCGATAAATGTAAGAGAACACAATGCAGGTTCCTGCCAGGAAGCGGGGGTTGTATATTGGTATTTGAAGAAATGGTAACCGATTGCGAGAAGTGCCATCACGGGCAACCGTGCAGTCTGGAGCCTAAAAGCAAAGAATGTGGATATCGTTTCAGGGGAGGTAGTTCTCACTTTCCGTCAAATTAGAGTATATTATAAATCTTGATCGCGGTGCAGAAGCGGTCGGTTCTTGAGGCTTCCCATTCTCCAAAGAGCTGACGGCGAATGCTGCACCGCACTTTTTTTAACTTCAAGCGAAAGGGAATATATGTTAATCAAAAAAGTCAGACGAGTGAAAGAAGAAGGCCTGAGCGTCGATGTATCCATGGTCTCAGGAGGTAACAGTTTTGTGGGAGGTATCGGAAGCGAGAAACCACCAGCCCCTGAATTGTCCGAAGCGATCGAGGGTCTCAAGGACCACATGGTGGAAATGTGCGAACTGGCCAAGAAGAGCATTATTAAAATAACAAGCATTTCTTTTTCGTACCATGGGGAAATGGATGTCCAGGCTGTAGTGGTTACCTTCCAGAAAAAATTGACGAACGGTAACGCAGTGATTACCATCAATTCACCGATGAAATACGTCGAAGCGGTTAGCGATTCGACACCCAAAGCGCAGATTATGAGCGAAGAAATGGCCGATCTCATGGCAACGATAACCAGCGAAGCGGCAAAATTCGTGAAAGGTGTCCGGGAACAGACGGAGCTTTTTAGATAAATCAAATCGGTGAAAGAGGGGAACGGAGGACGCTTCCGGAATATCGGGAAAATAGCAAACGAATGGGATGGCAAAGGAGCATTCTCGTCTAAAACCAAAGCAATAAGCGCATGCACAGTTCCTGAACACTTTATAGGCCCATTAAATATAGACGAAATACTGCCGGACGAAATCATAGACTGGCCAGGATGCGAATATCCATTAATAGGAAGAGAAAAGGAGAAAAAAGAATCATGATAGTGTACGATCTTGAAACAGTAAAAGCAATACCGGACAAAAAGAGCAGCCACCGGAATCCGAAAATAGAATACTGCGAAGGCTGGCACGATCACGCGAATATGGGTGTGTCGGTCATCGGGGCATACGACTACGACGAAGACCGGTACCGGGTTTTCTGTAAAGACAATTTCGGAGAGTTCCGGAAGCTGGCGGAAAAAACAAATCTGCTAATAGGTTTCAACAATATTCTATTCGATAACAGAGTTCTGCGAGAAATGGGAAACCTGTTCTCGAACGCGATCGATATCAATGATGATAAGTGTTACGATATCCTGCAGGAGGTTTGGGAAGGTGAAGGCCTTGAACGAATATTCAGTTACCCGTCTCACATTGGATACGGCCTGGACGCGATCTGCTCGGCAAACTTTGGAACGAGCAAGTCGGGCCATGGAGCACTGGCGCCGGTGTTATGGCAGGAAGGTAAAATCGGAGAAGTAATAGACTACTGCCTGAACGATGTGAAACTGACAAAGGATCTCTTAGACCATATAATCCGATTCGGTACAATAAAAAGCCCGAAAGAGAAGGAAAAAGTAATTACGATCAGGAGACCAGGAAAAGAATAGCCCTTCCTTCCGGTTAATTATAACGCGAGAAATGGAGAACCATGAACCATTTCTCCGTTTTTTTTGGAAACGCTTTGTGGACTGCCCCTCAGAAGCGTTCTTAAGCTTCAGGATATCCTCCGGTTTAAAGACAGGGTTAATCCCTCCTTATAGTCAGAACACCCCTTCACGGCTTGCGCACAAAGCGGATATGGACTGTATCGCAACTTCCCCCACAGTCGCAGATCCCCGCGCTCAGAAATAGTGTCGTTCACGGATAACGTCGCTCGTCCGACGGCTTTATGCAGGGGAGATTTTAAAAATAGGGAATTAAATAAGAATGAAAGGAAATGAGAGAGTAGAGATAGTCTACTGGTTTGTTCGGGATATTCGGTTGGCTGAGCGATCTATCCGTAATATTCAAAAACATGGAGCCCCATGCGGGCATAAAAAGAAGAAAGTCGAACTCTATCAACAAAGCTTTCTTTGGGGGCAGCAACGATCTGTATTGTACCGCTATAGCCTGTATTTCGTATCGCAGCAATTACAGTGTGTAAAATGAGAACAGCTTTTCCTTGCTGCCTGAATCCTGGATAAGTGTAGAGATTATAAATATGCACATAATCAGATTCAAAAGCATATCCGCAATAGCCAAATTTATTTTTTATTAGGTAGTCTTTCATAAGTAAAACTTGTTTCCGACAAGGGATTACGCACCCGCCCGAAGTTGCTTACACGCGCCCGATTGATATTCGATAGACTTTGAACAAAAAACCATTTTGAGACAACTGACACAGGTGCTTGCAATTTGGGGCTGCGTTTGTTGTGTTCCCGAAGGCAAGGGATCTGGCTCAACATTATTAAGGTTTATCGGCCCAAAATCATCAGATTCCGCAGAGTGCGAGCGTTCCCCTAATTGAGAAATTTTGTCCCGTAACAGCTCAATTGCTTTAGACTGTTCGTTGATTACAACTTTTGCATCGGCTAAATTATTTACCATGTTAAATTTCTCCTTTCATCGAGCGAACATTGAATCTCAACATTCCGGAAACGGTTTTTGCCAGCCCTACCTGTTGAAACGTTTCTGTGTTGTAGATGTAGGAGATTGCCTCCAAATAAATAAGCGGGTTGGCTGTTCTCACTTTGATGGCAGCAAGTATACTCACCGTGGGCATTTCCCATCAGGACAGTACGAAGCAGCCCTTTCGCTGTCTTAGTGATGATACAATTACTCATATCAAAACCCGCCTACAATTCAAAAGCAATCTCCTATTTCTTACAACGCCCGTGAAACTACCGAAGTTGCGTTATAACTGCATTATATAATTTCGTATATTTGACAATCTCTGATCATCAGCAAAACCGCTTTGTTCAGATAACATTTTAATATCACAAAGCAATTTCTGCGTTTCTACGAGTGCTTTGCGAATGGTAGCCCACGCGTCCTTTTTTCGGCTACTACCCTTATCCTCAACCAGAACATTTATCGCCTGAATAGCATATTTCAATTCCATGAGCAACTCCAATCAAAAAAGGTTAAAATTGAAACCAACGGTTCGCTAAACGGAAGCTGTTGCCTCCAACGCTGCCAATTTTAATAAAAAAGACTCTCTATCAGTTGACATCAGCAAGTTAGAATTATCCCGCACAAGGGCAATGGCTTCCGTTAGCTGTTGAACGGGCGTACCCGCCGAACTGTCGGCAAGATACGATGGTTCTGAGTTTTCCATGAATTCGTTATTAAATGGGACAAAAATTTGAGAGCAAATATTTCCGTTTGAATCGGTTGAACCATATATCCAGCCACCAGGGACTCGCGTTACCTGAATGTCTGGCCCAGACCACCATTCCGAATCACCCAACTTCATATTATACAAATTCATGGAAATCTCCTATAACATTGTGAATTGCCGATTGCGTCCAACGTCCCGCAAATGTACGAAGTGCTCACTCATCCACAGGTTCTTCAATGACACCACACTTTGAACACTTATAATATGCTACAACAGCAAACATTTCGTGTGAGCATTTTGTACTTTGCGTGTTGGTGGATGTGGAAGGCTTTACTTCCTCTAATTTCTTCTGGGCGGCTTTAATAATTTTGATACTTTCTTCACAACTTAAAGCCTTTTCTTTATTATTACGAAAATGGTGTTTTCCCGCTGAATCTTCTAACTCATAAATAGCCCATTTTAATTCCATAAAAATTCCTTTCCTTTAGCCCAGACTATAATAATTTTTTAAAGCCTGGAGTTTCCGACAACGTTCCGCAAAGGGCTGTCGTTTTGATCTGTAAATGATAGCCTTTGCGTGTTGTGTTTAGTTGACAGTTTCAATATTATTCCTTTTGGCTGGCGGGTTTCCA
>Ga0307380_10007902_pt1 | contig 13710 bp, 17 predicted proteins | sample UN3MG_FD_202239 | JGI IMG/M metagenome (GOLD analysis project Ga0307380, IMG submission 202239) | Soil microbial communities from Risofladan, Vaasa, Finland - UN-3 | ecosystem: Environmental > Terrestrial > Soil > Coastal area > Acid sulfate soil | place: Finland: Risofladan, Vaasa | collected... | reverse complement strand
CGCTGTAACAGCAAGGGGAGTGTGTTATGGTACGTCACCAAATCCCACAATTGCCAACTCTGTTACGGTAAATGGTAGTGGTACGGGATCGTTCTCATCTACAATCAGAGGACTAAAAAACAGCACTTTATATTATATGAGGGCGTATGCCACTAATAGTGTTGGAACGGGGTATGGGACAAATTTAAACGTAACAACAACTGCCTACTCCACCCTAAGAACAGGAGCAGGGAAAACTTATAGACTCAATGGTAAAACAATAGTGTACTAATGTCTTTAGAAAAAGAAATATTAAATCAGCTTAAAGCAAAGTTTTGGGATTTCCCAACCGATGTTGATGAGATGCGTATAACAAGTTATGATGCAAACTTTAACCCACTTGTTATTGAATTCTATTTTAGTGGATATATGAAGTTTAAGCATCTGTTAACATATGATGGGGATGGAAATATAACAGTTAAGAAACTTATACGATTATAATGGAATGTGGAGATTGCACGGCTTGTTGCACATTAAGCGTTGTTGAAGTGCTTAATAAAAAAGCAGGGGAACATTGTTTCCATTGCATCAACAATGGATGTGATATTTATGGTAAGCATCTTCCAACAGGTACCTGGAATGGTGCGTCTATTTATAACGATACATTATGTAAGGAACTTATATCAAAACAAGTTTGGGGAACAGGGTTGACTGGGAATACAGGCGCAGGATCCTTTGGTGAGGCTATAGATGATATATTAAATGCTGGTGGATCATTAACGCCAACACAAGCACAACAGCTTGCAGACATACTTGATAATACAGAGAAGAAATTGTTAACAAAAGCCATGTGGCTTGCAATAAAATAATATGAGTAAGATTAAATGGGTATCCATTGCGTTACTTCTAATTGTTATCCTAGATGCGTCAGGAGATGCGTTTAGGCTTAATGGCTGGCAGATAGCACATCATATGACAGAAGCTATCCAGATAGCAGGTTGGATTGCTATATGGGCTTTGTTCCGGTTTAACTTGGTGTATATTGTTATGTATATCCTTGGACGGTTCATTGCATTTGATCTTGTCTTTAACCTCTGGGCCGGACTGGATTTATTCTATGTAGGTGATAGTTCTTTATATGGAAGATTCATTATGTGGTTTGCAGCATTAGTAAAGCAACCAGTAGGATTGGTATTATCAATGCCTAAGTTTATGGCATTAGTATGGTGGGTTGCTTGGTTCTGGACAAATAGAATATTTAGAGAATTAAAATAAAGCCATGTTGAATTCAAAATATAAAAGTCATGCCAAGAGAAAAACAGGACGAGATTCATCCTTATTGCAGAAAAGAGACAGAGATATCAGAGATACACACTAAAGTAAAGCGTATGGAAAAGGTACTATTTGATGGTAATGGCGGGGAAGCTTTTATTAGCTCTATACCTAAGTTATCTCAAAGTGTTGATATGCTAAATACCAAAACAATTCCAGATCTGCAAAAAGGAATTAGTGGATTATTGAGATTCCAGTCAGAAGAGATTGGGAGGGATCATGGTAAGGAGGAGATCAGAAGAAGAACAAAATGGGTTATAGGAACATTGATAACCTTTTGCTCTTTATTGTTAGTTGCTATTGGATTGATATTAACAACTATGTAGCTATGGCAAGATTAAAATATCCATTACCACCATTTATGCCAGCTGGGAAGATTATACAGAAAGGCAGGTGGAAAGATACAGGAGAATGGGATGATGATAAAACATTTTTTGGAACAGGTGATCCGGATCCCAGTCCACCACCACCATAAAGATTAACATTATGAGAAAACTTATTTGGATTATCGGAATTATTTTATTTTCTGTAACAGCGTATTCACAGATTGATACTATACAGAATAATGAATCAGGATTGTCTGTACGTACAAAACTAAATGCTGTTATTACCGCTGTTAATGGATTCTCAGCCACAACGGATTCATCATGGGTAAGTCTCTTAACAAATACTATCGGTGAGTTTACAGGTGGTACGGGTGTAACTATTGATGGGGTAAAGCTGCAGGATTATTCAGTAACACCACATAGTAGTTATCCTGGCCAATACATAAGTGCAGATGCTGATGAACTTTCATTCGGTGCTGGTGCTGCAGAGGTTCTTGATATGAAAGCAACCGGGATAACAACAGTAGTGGATATCTTACCATCTACAACTGGGGCACGTAGTATGGGCTCATCATCGCTCTACTGGAGCACTTTCTATATGCATTATACAAGAATGCTAGAACAGACAGCTCCAGCTTCCCCTTCGGCTAATACGGGTGTTCTATACATGGATGAATCTGATGAGCATATATACTTTCAGAATAGCACAACAACATATGATCTTACTGAAGGAACTGGAGGGAATTTTGATACTATAAGAATATACGAGATACTTGACTCCTTAGTTCTTGCGCTTGCTGATAGCATTCCTCTGGCTACTGTAGCACACAGAAAGGTGGATACTATGTTATTTGTTTATGGGTGGGGAGATGCTCTTGATTCAACAGGCATGGATTTAAATGCTGATCTCGGTACTCTCGATGTAGTAGAGGATTCACTTGTTTGTGATTCTCTGAGATATCGTCTATTAGGAACCGGAGGAGATCTGTCATTTAAACTATACTATGGAGTATGGGGTACAGCCGGTACGGCACTTACCGCAGAAATAAGTATAGCCACTACAGATGGGTGGCTTAATACAACGACATTTGAAGTGCCAGCCCTTGCTCCGGGACAAAGTATATGGGCAGAGATATTCGATAAAACAGCAGCAGGAACAGCAATACGAATCTACTTTTATTATCATGAGAAAATTGTGTAGCATATTATTGTTCTTTGTAGTAGCATCATGCTTTAGCCAACAGATAGGACGTTATCCCTTCTCAAGAAGTACCAGTAGCGCTTCGGGTTATGATTATACTGATTTATATGGTTGGTGGTCATTTGATGAGGCAAGTGGAGATGCTATTGATGCTCATGGTACAGATGATGGAACTGTGACAAATGCCGGGGATGCTATCTATGGTGGTACAGGTAAGATTAATGATGCGTATGATTTTGATCGTTCAGATGTATATGATGTTGTAACTCTAGGTACAGGATGGAATCCGGGTAGCGGTGATTGTAGTGTTATCGCATGGATCAATCAAGAATCTACAGGTAGTGTTACTCAATCTATTTGTGGAAGTACAGGAGCAGATGGATTAGTATTTGGTTTATCACCGACGGGGCAATTACATGTTGGAAGTACGAGTAATAATTTCTCTAGCAACACAACAATGACGGTCAGTACAGGCATTCTTACTTTTGTGGCTGTATCATATGACCAAACAGCAAATGAAGCTACATTTTATATGAACGGTAGTTCTGAAATGGAAAGTTTTTCTGAAACATTCACTACTGTAACGAATCAAATTGGAGCAAGAGACGGTAATGATTATTCATTTGATGGTATTATAGATGAGATTTCTTTCTGGGATGAAGCTTTGGATGCTTCTACAATAGCTTATTATTATAACAGTGGAAATGGAAAAGGATATGGTGAATAAACTACTATATATAATAGTATTACTAATTGTTTCTATTGGATTACAAGCTCAGAGAGTTACTACTGGAGGCCAAAAGGTTGGTGGAGCTGGTGGAGTAAAAATTGCCCCTTCTGATATACCGGTAAATACTACAGGATGGACATCCGTGACTTCTGGTTCAGGAAATTTATTGTGGTTTACAGATTTTGATAGTGATGCCACCGACTCAAATGTGTCATCATCAGATGCATTAACAATATTTGGTGCAGCTGAAGCGCCAGGAGGGAGTACAGCTATATATGACTTTGGCACCAATGATAACCAGATAATAGACGAAGGAGGAGGGGATCATTATTTTCGTATGTATCTTGATTTCCCCTGTGGTGGTGGTCCAAGTTGCGGTTCTTCATTAATGAAGTCTATGGATGTTGATTATGGCGGGCCAACTAACCTGTCCGACTTAAAAGAGATATGGCTTAGTGCAGATATGAGGCATGAGTCTGGATTTAACCAAGTACTTTCTGGTAAATCTCCGTTAGGGTTTCGCACCGGAGTATGGACATGGACAGACGCGGGCAACCCCCCAGCACTTGATATGGGTAATAATATACGTCATGGGTGGACGACAGGAGAACATCATAAAGAGCAGATTTATTATTATGGTCAACAACTCTCTTTCGGAGAAACATTCGTTTGGTCGAATACATATCCAACAGGGTCTAATCTTAGCTTCAATTCAACATGGCACAATTACGCCATTCATGCGACACTTGATCCAAACGCACCAGACTCTGTAGATGCTTATATCGAGTATTACTATGATGGGGTATTAACAACCAGATATGATACTCTCTCTTTAAGTATGCACGATTCGTTGCGGTTTGATTGGATGATGATAGGATTCTTTCCGAGTAATGGTGATCCTACGGTAAGTGATTGGTATGTCGATCTGGATAATATAGCACTGTTTACATTCGAGGAAGGGGATTCGACATGGACTGGGATTGATTGGAAAACATATCCGGATTCTGCTTTAGAGGTTGTGATGCCAGGAGCTTTGGATGCGGATACGACTAATTGGGGAGATTTTGTCACTCCTGAATTTACAATATTTAAACATGTTGATTTTAGCGCCGCTAATGGTAACACTGTTATCAATGATGTTAATACAGAAACAAATGGAGCGATCATATGGGATGCACCTGACTTCAACATAGATGGCGGAACTTCTGATCAGGATGACTCTATAGTTATAGTGAATATTAGTGGTACAATAGATACTCTTCAGGCGATTTACTATGCCGGTAACAATAGTAATTATGGTGCTCAAGAAATATTTCCACTTAACCTGGATGGTGTTGGTACTACTAATGATACTCTGACTTATATAAATTATCAGGACAGTATATTTATTCTTGCTGGTGAAGATCGAACCTGGTTTTCAAAGTTTGGAGGAATTGCTGCCTATGACAGAGCTGATATTACAGGAGTCAATCCACCGGGAGGAGGGTTCTATGGGCCCACCTGTCCTGATACAAGTGCATTGGGTATTTATGAACCTAATCGTGGCTGGTCGTCAAGGTGGGGAAATTACTATGATTCCACGTACTCCTATCTTTATCACCATGATTTGAATTGGAATAATTGTGCAACTTACGGGGGAACATCAGGTTACGTAATGGATGATGGCATAGGTCAAAATATGCTAGGTTATGGAGTGACTAAAAAACGTACAATGAGGATTATCTTAAATACAGTAGCTTCTGCTGGGAATGGAAATGCAGATGGAATCTTAGAACTATATGTTAATGATACTTTGGTTGCTCAAAAAACAGATGTGATGTTCAGAATGTACGAAGACCATTATATAAATGCAATCTTTGATGCTTTTCTTTCTGGGCCCGGATCAGGAAGAACTCATGGACATCTCTATAGGGATGACATAGTTCTATGGAGAGAAAGTAATTGGGCTGGAGAGAGAACAGCAAGAACTTTAGGAGATGTAATAAGTACACCATATTAAACTGGTATTGATTGGTATTTTAATTGCTGTATCATAATGGAAACAATATCAACGAGCCTGCTCATGCACTTAGAGTTCATGAAGTTTTACGGGTTGAAGGAAGTTCCAAGAGAGCTAACTAATCCTACTATCAAAGGCTGGTTCAGTGATCTTGGTTATACCTATGATGATTCTACTGCATGGTGCAGTTGCATGATGAACTGGCTCGCATGGAAGCTGAAGCTCGAAAGAAGCGAAGCACTGGACGCACGCAGTTGGTTGAACGTAGGTATCAATGTACCGCTGAACGAAGCGAAATTGGGAGATATCGTTATATTCTGGAGGGAAGATTTAATGGGATGGAAAGGCCACGTTGGACTGTTTCATGGAAAAGATGACAGGTATATCTATGTTGGAGGCGGGAATCAAAGTGATCAGGCCAACACAAAACCCTATTGGATTGATGGTGTAAAGCATGGGTTCATGGCCTGTCGTGAATTAAGAACTTTGGAAGAGATTAAAAAAAGCACGAACTTGTAGAACCTTTAAGTTTCACTAAAATAGATCTATTATGAAAAGGTTTCTTATGATTGCGATTGCCATGGTACTGTTTGCCGTACCTGTACTCTCTCAGGTTGATCCACCTACGGATGTGATCAACTTCTTTATGGGACTGCAGATATTCCTCGGTTCATTCTGGGGTGTTGCAGTTTCCGTACCGGTACTTACGGCAATAGTTATTGGCGTGGTGAAGGCTGAAAACAAAGTGCTCAAATACGTGCTGACGGGGGTGGTTACTATCGCCCTTGTAGTAGCAGCGTATCTGTTGCCCTTTGGTTATTTGAATGGTGCTCCGGTATGGCACATACCTCTAACAGTCGTTGGACTGCTATTGGTAGAGATAGCGGGATTCTCGATTCCCTTTGTCAAAACTGTACTCGAAGCGATCCAGGATAAATTTACCAAGCCAGATCCAGTGTAGTATTAATCGGGGGTTCCTTTCGGGGGAACTCCCATTTTAATTATCCTCATGGAATTTGATAGAGCAGAATTTTGGAATAGGATGCTTGGAGATTACTCCGCAACTGATTGGGCCATATATGGGACGTTCTTCTTAATGGGTGCAGCCATATTCTTTTTTGGTGATGTGCAGCGGAGCATGAAGGATGATTCGGGAATGCCTAATAAATTCAACTTCTGGTTTATGGTTAAAGACAATGCCTTTAGATTCCTGATTGTGTTAGGTACAATATTTCTTGCCATCAGATTCCATTCGGAATTTCTTGGCATAGATACTTTAAACGAGAAGAATTGTCTGTTTCATGGAATATCCATTGATGCAGTGATTGGGAAGATCGCTAAAGCAGGGATCAGTGAAATTCCTGCAGTGAAGAAAGCACGGACGGCATCAATGACAAAAATAAAGAATGGATCATGAGATATTTTATCTTGATATTATTGATATTATTTACTGGGTGTGCAACTCAGAAGCGATGCCTTGTAAAGTTCCCGCCTGTACTTGGATCAGATACTGTTTATATCCCAGGTGAAATAATCTATGAAGCCGCTATTGTTGAGGCTCCTATAGCGGGAGATACAGCATATGTTGAATCAGCATGGAGCGATGATATTATATGGACTGGTTTGCCAGAGGGCATAACACCACCTGTTGTCACCGTAGAACATCGTGTAAAGCCCATACGAGCCGAAGTACCCCTTGCATGGAGTATAGCGTGGGTTGAGAACAATAGTCTTAAAATGCAGCTTATACAGAAGGATAGTGTTCTTCTATTTAAGCTTGATAGCGTAAAGCAAAAGTATATGGAGACTGTTATAGTAGAAAATACTATTGAATATCAAATTCCAGTTGTCCCTAAAAAGTATAAGTTTTTTAAAACTGCATTCTGGTTTTCATTAGTATTGATATTGTTTCTTGCTGGATTACTCATTGTATTCTTTAAACTTAAATAATGACACTACAAGATGCTATAAATGAGCTCAGGTTGGTGATACGCCAACAGAACTTGTATGATGATGATCAGTTAGATGATAGATTATTAAAGGACTGGGTTAATAATCAGAGGGCCTTATGGCTACGTAATGAGATGAATAAACCCCGTTCGGTAGATGAGCAGATCATACAGACCCTGGCCGCTGTTGAACTTGAGGTTGCGGACCGTGGACTTACACCATACCTTACAGGGCATCATGTACTACAGACTAATGTTGACATCCCCAAAACAATCGAGCTTAATAATGGGGATGGTATTATTGAGATTAGTCCAGTAGACAAGATTGCTTATCCTTTCTCATATGTTACCTTACAAAGATTCCGGTTTGCAGGTAATGGAAAGTTTAATAAAAACATAATCTTTACAACCAGACATGAGCAAAGAATCCTTGTTCGTAGTAATGGAGATCAAAGCTTTGCAAAGTATCTTAGGTACCTGCGTATACGTGGTGTGTTTGAAGATCCTGAAGCTGTAGCTAACTTTACTCATGTAGATGGTTCTGCATGCTATTCGGATTCCGATGACTATCCGATGAATAGATGGATGTGGAACTATATTAGAGAAGCGATATTACAAGCAAATTTCAAAGAATTGATTAGTGCTCCCACTGATAAAGTTAATGATGCGTCAGAAAACTTAAAGGTGGAAACAAATGAAACAGGGTGAGAAAATAGGAGTACCTGAAATATATGCTTTTTATAAAAAGACATTAGTAAAAAAGAAGAGATACAAAAGTAAAGAGTATCTTTTCAAAGAGGATCACCGGTTTGTATTAGACCGAAAGACGTTCGTATACATATTGAAAGATTTTAATCTTGAGTTAGCAAGGTTGATCATTGAGGAGAATGAGGAGTTTCGTATGCCATCGAACCTTGGAACAGTAAGGATCAGGAAGTATAAGAAAAGAATCAGGGTTATGCCTGATGGTTCCCTTGATGTACGTAATCTCAGTGTAGATTGGGAAGCTACAAAGAAATTATGGTTACAGGAATATCCGGAATATGCAGATGAGATTAAGAGTAAATATATGCCAACACTTAAGAACATCAAGAATAAACCGATAGTCTATCACCTTAATCAACATACAGAGAATTATGTTGCAAGGATATTCTGGAATAAGATCGGATGTAAGGTAAAAAATAAAAATGTATACTCTATTGTTCTTACATATACCAATAAGAGAAGGATTGCAAGGTTGTTGAAGACTAATCCAAATATGAACTATTATGAGTGAAGCAATAAGTTTAGGTCTTGAGCCTACAAAGAAAGAAGAGTTCTCCTTTACAAGAGATGAGAATGGTGTTAAGAAGACCGTCCGTGGACAAGAGGTAGAGAATGGATGGGTTATCACCATTGAGAAGAGTTGGGAGGAGAAGCGTCCTGATGACACCTCAGAATGGAAGTACAATGAGTGGAAGTATATCTCCAAACATGATCCAAGGACTAATCTTAAAGATGATCCAGGAGATACTACAGACCAAACTGAAGTAAAGCATATGCTGGGAAGTGTATTGAGCACTCCGGGATCCCTTATCGTTGATTAAAATCTACAGTCATGAACTATGTATCTATAGAACCAATCATTGAATCTGTTTATCAGGACGAAGGGTATGCTCATGAACTTGATTGGGCAGATTGTGTATCATGGGCAGGAAGAGCCCTTGCCCTTATGGGAGCACCAGCATTATATATTGATAAGGTGACCGGGAATAGTCTTATCACTCCAAACATTACCATTGCTGAATATCGTGGTGCATTGCCAGTAGACTTTATAGAGGTTCTACCAGCTGGAGTACGTGATGCAGATTCAAAACAGGTATATGATGAAGCAACAGACTCATTCTTTAAAGCACCTAACAGAACAGAAGAAGCCCCGTTTAATAAAACAGGGAGGTTAGTCTATCAAATCAAAGACGGGTATATCTATACTGAGGACGAGACAGCAACGCTTGAGATGGCTTACAGGGCGTTTAAAATAGATGACCGAGGGTTTCCTATGGTTCCGGACCTGCAGAGGGTACAGGAGTGTGTAAGGTCCTTTATAACTTATAAGGTTGATCACAGGTTATGGAGACAGAATAAGCTTGATAGGGTGGTCTATGAGAAGAGTGAGCAGGAGAAGGATTGGTACATGGGATCAGCACAAAATGCTCTTAAGCTTTTATCTCCAGATAGGCGTGAGGTATGGACCCGTCATTGGACCAGGCTCCTACCTTATCTATCAGCACATGATTACTCTTTTGCTTATACAGGTAACAGAGAAGATCTTAATATAGGAAGTCAAGATCCAACATAATATGCCAGCACAACAGAACACATATCGTAAACTTGATAGGGATACATCTAAGAATAAGGTTGATAAGCAATCAATGTATGATTGCAGGAACTTCAGGATTATAGGAGATGATCCAAATGAATCCGGTGCATTGGTAAATGTACTCGGCAATGATCAATTAATAAGTTCTTTCCCAGGATATACCATAGATACTATTATTGGATCAAAGCAAATTCGTGATACTGTAGTGCTAATAACAACAAATTCTAGTGATGTTGATCCAGTGGATACATATGGTAGGATATGGAAGTGGGATTTTAAAACAGAATCTGTACCAACACTTCTTTATAGTGGTCTTTTAGATCTCTCAAGGGAAAATCCAATAGGAGATAACATCATTACTCGTTATGAAAGTGAAAGTGTAATAAAGGTTTATTGGGCAGATGGTTATAATTATCTACGATATTGCAATATAGCAGAAGATTCGACTATACTTTTAGCAAGAGATCCTGATGACTTTAATATTGTTAATGATGTAAGCTTTGAAGCACCTACATTCGAACAGATACTTGGAGGTAAGATACCGGTAGGCAGGGTGCAGTATGCTTATCGATTATATAAGAAGTATGGTGGACAGACAATCTTTTCCCCTGCCAGTGGGATGATCAATCTTACAACAAGTAATGAGAATGCAGCCGACACTTCAACATACCGTGGTGCAGAGAGATTAGATGATAATGGTGAAGCTCTTTCATCAGGTAAGTCTGTAAAAATGGTTATCAATAATGTTGATACAGACTATGATAAGATTGAGATCGTAGCAATTCATTATGCTGATATCAATGAAGCGCCTAATATAAATATTGTAGTAACAACAGAAGTTGATTCAACTATTCATTTTATAGATTCGGGTGTTTATGAACAGGGATATTATAGTATAACAGAATATACAGCATTAAGCAACCTGTTTGTTCCTAAAGCCATTGCATCGAAAAAGAATATTCTATTTGCAGCTAATGTAAAAGAAGAGGAATTTGATGTTGACTATGATGCGAGGGCATATCGCTTTAGTGGGGTGACAAGTCATGGTTATATTCAAGATAGTGGTCAGCATTATTATATTAACTGGAGTAGCTATCCGAGTGCACCTACTATCTCGGCTTATGGTGGAGCTCCAAGCGCACCTACACTTGCTGATATCCCGGAGAGTTGGGATTGTATACAGGATATAAATGATCTTACAATTGATCCTGGTGGTACAGGACAGATATATCAAGGAGATGGAGCAACTATTGGTGGAGAGGGTTTGAATGTAAGCTATGAATTTAAGAACTCAGATCATCTTATAGATGATTCAGGGAATGATGAAACATTCCATGTGGGAGGATCACCACAACCTTATTACTTCCCTAACTATGCGTCTCCTTATAATTGTGGATACCGGTTAAGCCTTCAGCGGGATGAGATCTATCGTTATGGAATAGTTCTATTCAGCACCAAGGGACAACCAGCACCCATTAAGTGGATAGGGGATATCAGAACACCGACACATGATAAAACAGTAGGAGTATCAGATAATCGCTTCTCGGTTACTGTAAGTGATGAAACATATTCCACACGACTATGGATAGAGTTTACTGTTAACAATCTTCCTGATACTGTTTCAGGATTCCAGATTGTAAGGGTAGAACGTAAGGCTGAGGACAGAACAGTATTGTTTCAAGGAAAGATGTCATTCTTTGGAGATCAGAATGGCCTCGCTTCATCAGTACCAAGATCACCGTCATTACCTGAATATTCATCAACGTCTTACTATAATGCATTAACACCATCAACTAATGTTGGAAGAACATTATTATGGGTTATGTCACCAGAGATAGCATTTTATAAAGATTATAAAGCAGCCCCAGGAGATTATGCACAAGTGATAGGTTACTATGGTCGGAGAAATGAAACAATAAGTAGTGGGTACACATGGCATCGTACAAATAAGTATGATACATTTACTCCCTTAGCATATAGCGCTGTCTATAAGAAGAGCGTTAATGAAGGATATGTTAAAGAACCACCGGGGGATCCTGATGGAGAAACAAATCAATATAGTTTTGCTGGACATACATTATATAATGGATATCTAAAGTTTAAAACAGTTAGCCCTGTTACTCTTGAAAGATGTAATACTGGGTCTGCAGCATTAATGAAGATAGATTCATCATTTAATCTATCTGCACTTCCGGCTTCATCATGGCCTATTGTAAGTTATCGCAGACCAGTTGTACAGTATGGTGGTAATACACACGAAGCAAGGCTTAATAATAAATATATTACAGCTAGTGAGTATATTCCTAAGACATCAGCAAATATGACAATCAATGCTTATGGTGGTGATACATATGTCCAGTTCTTTGATCATATAAGTGGGTTCTGGAATCAGTTTTGGGCGAACGGGACTAATATAGATACTATCGCAAGAATAGATATGTTTCCAGTAGAGACTACAATCAACCTTGATCTAAGGCATGATGATTGTTGGCATAGGATATATAATGCAGGTGTAGAAAAGTATTATATTAAAGAGGTTGGCAATGCTTCATTTACAGCAGCTGGGACCGATGTTTCTCCGGGATGGACGGATTACTATCTATACAATACGGTCTTTTCCCGTATGCCTAATGCACGTTCATACATTCAAGTACCAGAAGATTATGAGCTTACAAGGTGGAGCGATGCTAAAGTTATAGCTTCACAGACTAAACTTAATAATGAAGAGATAGATAGCTGGACACAGTTTCCTCTTGGTGAAACAAAAGAAGTAGATGCTAACTATGGGTCTATTAACTATCTTGTAGAGTGGAATGAGAGGCTACTGTTCTGGCAGTCTAAAGGCTTTGGTACGTTATCCGTTCTTGAAAGATCACTTATACAGGATAATACTGGAAGGGACCTTACACTTGGAGAGGGGGATATCCTTCAGCGTTTTGATATGATCTCAACAGAGATAGGATGTTCTACACGAAACAGTCTTATTGCTACCCCTCAGAGTGTTATATGGTATGATCATAAACAACGTAGATTGCGTAGGCTACATAAGACTATTGATAATCTTGGGATGCTTAAGGGAATGAATTCATATCTGCAAAATATATCTGAGAATGTAGCAACAAATGATAATCCCTTTATCTCTTCATATGAAAGTATAGTAATGGCTTACAATTCAAAGTTTAATGAAGTATGGTTTACCGTTAAGGCAAGTCACAATGATGGCGAAACGCTTGTCTTCAATGAACTACTGGATGACTTTACTTTGTTTATAGATAATGATAATGTAACTGCCTATATCAATCAGGATGATCTTCTGATGACTCAAGCTCTACCCGGTGCAGTATGGAAAGAGAACAGTGAGAGCGTGGAGCGTTGTAACTTATATGGTACAATTAAAGATGCAGTAGTAGAAGTAATTGTTAATCCTGCTGGTAACCTTGTTCATACATTAACCAATATTGAACTTACCACTGAGATAATAAATGATTCCGATCAGAATATCCTTGATGAGACAATCAGCACACTACGGGTTACCAATGATTATCAGGACACCGGGGATATTACCCTTGTTCCGGATGATAATATCATAAGGCTCTTAAGGACATGGAGGATCAATCAGCTTTGGGATCAGACATACGATGCAAGATTAAGGGATACATACTCTAAGATCAAACTCATTTATACTAATCAGGCAGGTGATAATCGCAAGGTTATATTACATGACTTGATATCAATATATGCAATGCCAGTTGAATCAGTTGTAAATAAACAGTAATGGCAAAGAAGCAGGATCCAACGGCTAGATTACGAGCCAAGAGTGACAGCCTTACTCTTG
>Ga0307380_10007901_pt1 | contig 13711 bp, 24 predicted proteins | sample UN3MG_FD_202239 | JGI IMG/M metagenome (GOLD analysis project Ga0307380, IMG submission 202239) | Soil microbial communities from Risofladan, Vaasa, Finland - UN-3 | ecosystem: Environmental > Terrestrial > Soil > Coastal area > Acid sulfate soil | place: Finland: Risofladan, Vaasa | collected... | reverse complement strand
CGCCGTACGGCAATGGGATAGTCCGGAACGCCAGGCTCGCCAGGATCACGCTTCCCATTCTCATTCTCGTCGACAAAGACATAGCCCTCTACGCTGGTGAACCAGCCGGTGAGCATGGGGGTACCCACGTCAGAGACCTGCCCGTTGACCACCGAGACTTGGATCATGTCCAGGATATAGAGCTGAGGCTCGTCCCAGTAGGTCAGCAGGTAATCGCCATCGGGCACGTGGGGGATGTAGAAGGAACCATCAACGTTGCCTTGGCCGATCCAGATCGCCACGTCGCCGTGGAGCAGGTCATTGAGGGCCAACCAGGGGTTGGCGATGGGGCCGGTGATCTTGGTGCCGCCTAGGCCACCCCACTGCCCACCGTAATAAGGCAGCCCGCCGTTCCATGGTACATAGACCGAGGCCGCTACAATGGTGCCCTGAACGGCGCCTGTGACGTTCGGGTCGGTCAGGTTGTTCGTGGGCCGCACAAAGCCAGAGATAGTCCAGGGGAATGGCTCGCCAGCAAGCATGAACTCGGTATCCAGGCCGGTCGATCCCTCCGCGACCCAGGTGTCCCAGCCTTTTCCACCTTCCAGCGTCGTCGTCTGAATCCAGACCTCGCCCTGGGGAGGAGCCACCGTCACGTCGTAGCGGTTGGGCGCCAGGTTCGGGATCACGATGTCACCGTTGGCGTCGCTCAGGCAGACACCCCCGGTGCCGGGGATGGGAATGGGGTTCCCATCGGCGTCAAACACGAGGTTGCCATTGGCGTCTCTCTGGTATTCCGTGCAGATGGGATTGCCGGATACGTCATTGGTCACCTGGCCGACGATGTCGGCGACGATCGCCCGGAAGCCGGCCCGCCCCTGATCTAGAGGAGCATCGAACTGCCCATTCGTGGCTAGGTCCTCAAAGACCCTGATCCGGATCGTCGCCGGAGGGAGCGGGTGCGGCTGTAGATCCACTTGAAGCAGGCCCGGATCTGTTAGCGGAACAGTAGAGTGGGCGCCGCCGATCTTGTAGCCATCGGCCAGCACCGAGATCAGGTACTTGCCCGGGGGCAGATCGATCGCGGTCGTCTCATTCAGGATGGTTTGGTCACCCTGGGTGACGATGGGCGCGTATCCCTGCATGGTTCGAATGGACGGCCAGTTACAGTTCGACGGATAGTTGGGATTGCGTATCGTGTTGTCCGGGGGATCCAGGAAAGGGTGACAATCCGGATAGCGCGGCTGGGACGGATCTCCGACGTTATCCTCGTTGATGAGAAACCTGTAGCTCGTGACGAGATCGCCCTTCAAGACCGGGCCACCGGGGTGGCGGGGTTCGTCCCGGGCGCTGACCACCCGAAGGGTGAGATTGGTCGTCTGGGCGAGGGCAGCCGCCGGGCTTGAGAACGGTGCCGCCACTTCCAGCGATCCGGCAGCAGCCGCACGCTCCGTTACTTCCGGAAGTGGCGGGAGTGCAAGGACCGTCAGCAGCACTAGACCCAGTAAGATAGCCCAGCTCAAGTGCTTGTGTCGGCGACCCTCACCAGAACCTGCTCGCGTTTCGGAGTTCATTGTTAAATACCTCCTCGCGCAATCCTGATAGTATCTTTAGCCTGAATCCGTGATGGCCTCATAGCGAAGCCGAGAATCACCCGATTGTCGGGCCAGTGAGCCGTTGTTGGATCGGATGTTCTGCAGCGACAAGCCGATCTTATCCTGGAAGCGGCCACGGACGCCCAAAGTGCGGCCTCTGGAGCCTCAAGGGAGCACAGTCACCGTACGGACGCGACTCACGAGCCTAGCTTACCACCGCGAGGGCAAGCGTGTTGCGCGCACGTATGCCGAAAGGAAAGCTTCCCTTGGGTCCACATCCTCTAGCCCCAAGCGCGCCCGGCCTGCAGTTGGCTGCGTCGTATATAGAAGACGAACGTCAAAGGGACTAGCAAGTAGTCCCCAGGCCCAGGATCTCAGGGCCACTCAAGATATCAACTTTTATCCCGATCGACAGTTCATGCAGTGGCGATGGATGCAGTGGTGGCGGATGTAGCGGTGGTGGATGTAGCGGTGGTGGATGCAGTGGTGATGGATGTAGCGGTGGTGGATGCAGTGGTGGTGGATGTAGCGGTGGTGGATGTAGTGGTGGTGGATGTAGTCCGCCATGATCGACGAATCCCCACGCTCACATAACAGCACACGAACGCGCTTCTGTCAATAGCCCGTAGTGCGAGAGTCTCGAAAAACTCTGAGCTCCCGTCATTGTCACTCTGAGCGCAAGCGAAGAGTCTCAACCGTACAAAACAGAGATTGTTCGCCTTCGCTACGCGACGGCTCAGAATGACAAAACCGGTTTTTCGATGGCCTCCGTAGTGCTTGAGCCAACAGATCGTTACCAGGTCGTGACCAAGACCGCAGGTGGCCAAGTCCGGAGCTTCTCTGGCAAAAGGGTGGTGGAAACACCTATGCCAGAAGGCACGTACAGCGCAGTGTCTGTAAGCAGCTGTTACGGCGGACTTGGCCTACCGGGAAGTTTACACTATGACCAAGACAAAGGCGAGACTGGGGCTCGTGACCACGTACCACCAGACGGGCAGCATCAGCGAAACAGCTCGTCGCTGGCGCACGTCGCGGCAAGTGGTCCGAAAGTGGGTTAGGCGTTACGAGGCAGAGGGTATCTCTGGCTTGAGAGATCGCCCTCACCGTCCTCACCACTCGCCACGACAGACTCCTGCTGAGATCGAGGACCAGGTCCTCCAAGCCTGGGACGAGATTCACTATGGGCGAGATCGATTGGCTCTTTACCTGCGTGCCCACGGACTTTGCCCTTCCCCTCACACCATCTGTCACATCTTCCGCCGCCGGAGACCGCCGCAGAAGCGCAAACGACGCAAAGCCCTCTATCCCGCCATGTGGGCCTGGGACCAAGAGGAACCCTTCTCGCTCTTGCAAACGGATGTAAAAGACATACATGCCCCGTATGGGGTATACATGATAAGCAAGCACTGGGAACGAAGAGAACGACCCATCTGCGCCGTCAACGCTTGCCACGCTACCAGTGGACCGCCTGTGACGGCCGTACGCGCCTGCGGTTCTCGCGTAGCGATGCCTACGGCCTGGCCTACAGCCATCGCCTGAACCGCACTAACAGCATAGCCTTCATGGTGCTGGTGCTGATGTGGTTGCGAGCTCACAGCGTGCAGACCCACGTCACCTTCCAAACCGACTGGGGTCAGGAGTTCGGCGGCGACAACCCAAACCAAATCGCCCAGCTGGCCAGCCGCTTCCTCCACCCACTGGAGGGAGACCTGCGCCGTTATCCTCTCGGACGCAAGGGTTACAATGGCCGTGTTGAGCGAAGTCACCGTACCGACGACGAGGACTTCTACGGACCCTACCTGCTACAGGCCAAAGACACTGGCGATCTGCTGAGTCTGGCTCTGCATTGGGTGTACTTCTACAACGTGACCAGGCCGCACTTCGGCAAACAAATGAATCGAGAACCTCCCCTGGAGGTGTTGGGCACTCTCGGCCCCAATGGGCCAGGCAGCGTAGCTGCGCTGCCGCCTACCCTACTCGACGAAATCAGCACTGATCTTGTCCTGGCCTGTGATCCGGAGACTGGTAACGATCTGTTGGCCAGATACATCTTGGCGCTTTTCCATCATGTTTCGTTTGCCAGCTACTCGGTCGCTGGCGGGCTGCCCCCGTGGACCCTGTTTAGTTGTTCAGGGGCTGACCATCGGTTCCGACCCGAACCAGCCTTTCTGTTTGAATTGTGGCTGCAAAATCGCGTTGCCGAAGAACTTGGACGGCACGCCTGGCTAGCTTACGTGTGTCAAAATGGCGAGGTCGGTGTAGCCTACCATCAGCATCGGTCCAAACTAGCACATGCTTCGTTCTACTCACCGTAATCCTCCTTGCCAGCTACTCCGCTGGGGCGGTATTGTTTGTGCTATTCCGCCATCGTTTCTTGTACAGCCATCGCACGATAGCGCCGCTCTTCCTGTTCAGCCAAGTCAGCAGCCTTGTCGGCTAACCTGCCATTCAACGCGGCGACATCCAAGTACATCATCAGCTCCCGGGGGCATTGAGCCCACATAGCGATCGCATCCAAGTGCTCGATTGCCTCTGCCGCCCGGCCAGCCCTGCATTCCTGGGCAACTAGCCGGAATACGCTGGCCATGACGGATGCTGGTATTGTGGATGCCATGATAGTTTTCACCTCCTTTCGGGTCATGTGGCCTGGCAGAGGTCAAGCTGTTGGGCGGTTGGCTCTGGGCCTTTGCCCGTCTCGAGCTCCTCAATGATCTCTCCCGTCTCCCGCAACCACCACTCCGCAAACACCTGCCGGTGGCACCACTCATCCGGCTTCGTGAGATTCTCGTAGCACAATAGCACCAGATCCTTGCCGCCGTGCGTCTCGCTGATCTCTTGGAACCGCTTGCTGATTGCTTTGGCCCCGACTCGATCCAGCTTTTGGAAGTAGGCCACCGTGAACTTGCTGCGATCCTCGATGTGAAAGAGCGGTCCATATGGCGCCAGCCAGTTGAATGCGATGAACTCGAATCCCACCGGCCACCTCGGCTTGCCTACCGTGATTGCCACCTTGACCAGGTCGGGCCGCTCTCTCAGCCCTGTATTGTGAAAGCGACTGGTCCAGATTCTCATTGCCGTTCTCCTATTTGATGTGGTTTGTTGCTGTGCTTTCATTTTCTCTGCCTGAGCCTGGTCGTGGCGCGTTTGGCCTTGGCAGACTCACCCAGTTGCCTTTGACCAGCCGCTCAAACAGGTTCCCGATAGCGCCGGCCTCTTGCTGGTACCCTGCGGCCTCGAGAGTCCCAATGTAGCGAACGAACACCGCACCCACCGAGTCGGATGCCACCACCTCGACCGGGGGCAGGTTAGGTGCCTTTGGCACATCGATCTTGGCGTGCTTGCCAGAGCCGATCCACTCAGCCTCGGCCTGCACCTGCTAGACCCAGAACTGCTGCAGGTCGAATAGTGCGTCCTGGCTCTGTTCCTGGAGCAGGTCGCTCACCACGTGGCGGAAGGCTTGGAGGGTCATCCTCGTACTGTGGCTGTACACCCGCAGGGCGATTCGCTGTCGGTTGTTGTCGAGGTCAGCCATCGCCTGGCCATGCCCCACAGGGAACTGGCCGGATGCCACCAGCTTCTGCGCCTCTGGACCCAGGCGCAGGAGAGACAGTCGGCGTCTGACCAGGTCGTGGCTGACGCCAGCTACGTCAGCCACTCGGGTCGCAGACCATCCGAACCGCTCCATGCGGCGGTGGTAGGCGTTGGCTTCCTCGATGGGATTCAGGTCTTCGCGTCCGATGTTCTCAGCCAGCATGATTGCTGAAGCTGCCTCGTCGTTCAGGTCTCGAACGATAGCGGGGATCTCCTGACAAGCGAGGAGCTTGCAGGCCCGCCATCGCCGCTCACCGGCCACGATCTGGTAGTGCCCATCCGTCATGGGTCTGATGGCTATGGGTTGGACCAGGCCGTGGGACCATATGCTCTCCGATAGCTCCTCCAAGGCCACCGGGTCAAACACCTGGCGGTCATTGTCACCGCGCCGTATGCTGTCGATCGGGATAGCCGTCAGTGTAGTGGTCACTTGAGCATCCAGACTTCCCATTCTGGGATATCCACGATGCGCGTCTTGGACTGGGGGTCGTAAGTGCCGATCCAGACGCCAGCGGTATCGCAGCTCACGCGAAAGAGCTCGGGCCCTTGGTGACCCATACGGCGGCTGATCTCGAGGACAAGCCCACTCGCCTTCTGGCTGCCCTGGCCGTAGCTGTTGCGGTGTGCAAAAAAGATGCGGTCACCGATGCGAATGTTCGTCATACGTCCCCCTCCTGGTGTGCTTGGTCCCAAGCCTGGAGGCCAGCATCGCACCAGCAGAACTTGGGTTCGTGCCCATCCATGATGATCCCCGTGTCGAAGCAGAGGCCACATTCGGCCCCACCAAGCAGTCTCTGACGGTGGGTAGTGTCAGAGGCCGCCTTGGGCGGATCCACTCGGACTGGTGTGCCCGAGAAGAGCGGCAAGTCCTCGCTTTCCCAGATCCGCTTTTGAGCCGTCATACTGCTTGCTCCTCAGAGCCTTGCTGCAGGGCAGACAGCAACTCGACGGGCTCCAGGTGGTATTCCCACTTGTCAGGATCGCGGTCACCAACGTACTCGTCGGCGAGCCTTTGCAGACCATCCAAGTTAGTGCTTAGGATCACGCTGTCATCCACGACCCCGCTGCAGATAGTGACCAGCGCGGTCACGCCCTCATCACCAGGCATGACCACGAGGCCGCCACGGGCCTGGATCCAGGCATAGCACAGGGCGTCGATGTCCTCGGCCTGCAGGCAAAAGAACCCGCCGCTGATCAGCTTGCCACGCTTGCCGATGCCCCGAATGTCCACGACACTATCATCGCGGGGGGTCGTCTGGGGACGCGCTAGGATTGCCAAGGCCGTGATGTCGTAGTACCCATTGCGTCCGATGATGTAGGGGGAGATGTCCCCCTCGCTGGGACCGCGCCGAACCTCTACTGTGATGTTCACGTCACTCTCTCCCTTCATTCAATGGCCCCTATGCCTCATCGGTGGACGCCTGGGCCTTGGCTGTCCAGACCCGGCCATCAGGCCGGGTTTCGGCTGTCAGATGGTGGGTCCAACGTGGTCGAGGATAGCCTTGACCTTGAGGGCCAGGACCTCATCGCGCAACCAGATGTCAAAGCGGTCGTTCTTGAAGGTTCTGACCTGCGGTGCGCAGGCCCAGTTCGTCGCGACCTTGCCAGGCTCTGTTTGCTGGACAAGCGGGTGGTACAAAGCGCCACGCCCGCCGAGCCCGAAATCGACGCCGTCCGCGTAGCGGATCACAGCCTCCAGGCCCTTGAGCTGGTCTCTACAGTTGTACAAGTTGTGGTCCCAGCGGCAGTCGTAACTCTGTCTCCAAGTGGACACCTCGAGGGAAAGTCGGCGGCCCGACAGCTTGGCCTCGCGTCGATTCTCGCCCCACTCCCCCACACGCGGGACCGCGAACCGGGCCTGCTTGAGCATATGCTTCCAGGTGTCCTCCTGGGCGGTGGGGCCCACTTGCTGACCGTACCAGATCCCGATCTGTGCTAGGCCTATCTTGGCCTCCAGTGCCTTGTAGTACCATGCCTCGGCATCGCAAGGCAGACCGGGAAAGCGCTGTGTGGAAACGTGGCCGATGATCTCTGTGCCCACGCGCTTTCGCGTTTGCTCGATGAACTGCGATAGCTTGTGGTCATGCACGAGACTTGCGTACTCGAAACCGGTCACCGTTTGCCACGCCAGATTGGCATTGACAGCCTGTTCTAGGGCTCGCACCAGGTAGTCGATGCAGACCAGGGCCTCTGCCACTCCTCGGATCTCGTTGTCGCTCATTGTGTTCTCCTCTCAGATGAGCCCCAGCACTATCATCCAGCTGGGGCAGCCATGCTCGCAATGCCCGTCGGGCTCGACCCAACAGCCATCAGTCGCCTCGCAACCGCCTTCGGATTCCCACTCCATCACCTGCTTCATGCTCGGTTGCGTTGTACGCAACCTCTTCAGTAGCTTGCGTGGCGTGGGCCTGCGTGCCTCTTCGGGCGTTCCCATGATGGTTCCCTCCTTTCTTGCTAGAATCGGATCAAAGGCGGCGGCGGGACTCGAACCCGCCCGACGCAATACCGCCTCTACTGCTTGATGGTGTAGACCAGGGGCTGGCACAGCCGCTTGTACCCGGCTTCCCGAAAGTGCTTCTTGAGCCAGTCTATGACTGCCTGCACCCCCTGCTCTTGCTCAGGCGTCATCTTGGCCCGCAACTGGGCCAGCTCCGCGTGAGCATTGCGACCTGCCTCATCCATCGTCGGTCGATCAGTGGCCATGATGCACACCTCCTGTGCTTGCTAGAATCGGATCAAACGCACCTGTCGCCCTCTACATAAAGCCGCTCTCCTTCAAGCTCACGTGCCTGAGCTCCCCGATGATGATGTGGTCCTGGACCTCAATATCCAGCGTCTTGCCCGCAGCCACCAGCATTCGGGTCACTCCAACATCGCTGGGGCTGGGTTGTGGGTCACCGGATGGATGGTTGTGGCCAAGTATGATCGAGTTTGCGTTGGCCAAGATAGCGGCCTTGAACACCTCGCGCCCAGTTACCTGGGCAGAATCCAACGTCCCCATAGCGACAGTGTTGATGCCGATAAGCTGAGTCTTGGTATCGAGCAGAATGACCACAAAGTGCTCTCGATCAACGCCTCGCAGGTACGTCTTGAGCAGGATCGCTGCCTCGGCGGGATTGTGGATTGTGCGGTCGACTATTCTCTGGCGTCCGTCGCGCACCAACCGAATCTGGTAGATTGGAGCGTAGAACTGGAGCTCCTTGGGCGGGGAGCCCAGCATTGCCATCTGTTGCGTTGCCATGATGTCACTGCCCTCCTTTGGGTCTTACTACTCGTGGGGTCTCGTGGGGCTGGCCGTCAACAGTTGCGTAGGTCACGCCCCTGTACTCGAACCGGACACCATCGCCCATCTGGACCCTGTCCTTGCAGTCCTCACAGACTGGGATGACCGCGAAACCGCGATAGTGCCAGCCAGGGGTTGCGAACATCTCTGCCGAATCCTCAGCCGGCCCAAACGGTTGCCACGACCACTCCGCCTGTCGGTCCTTGCAGATCCTACACTTGGTCATTGCCATTCCTCCTGTGTTTGGATGACGTGCCCACCATCCGCTTGTCACTGCCGCCAGATCTCGCGGCGCTGCAGATTCGTCTGAAGCTGCCGGTCAATCTCCTCTCGGGCCTTGTTCTCGTTCGAGGCCCAAACCGAGATGATGCGGTTGCTCTTGCTTTTGCCGATCACTGCGGTGAACTTGACCATGTCGTTCCCTCCCTCTTGTCCCGGGGCCTTCGCCCAGTCGGGTAAAATGTCCGCGAACCTGCGAACCGGCTTGCGGCGAACACCGCTTCGGTGAACTGCTCTCCGAACTCCTTCATTCTTGCTTCCTTCACCTCAGTCCCCATCCCATTTCCTCCTTCTCTTTCGCTCGTCAGGCCGGGCCGATTTCCCGGCGACCCCGGCCCAGCCGGGGTTTCGCGTGCTATTCGGTTGTCGAGGCTCTCATGGATAGTCGATCGGACAATCCCCCACGTATTCATCCGGCCCGAGCAGCTCGTCCTCGGCATCTGGTCCGTAGGACGATCTCTCGTCTCGAGAAGCTCGGGAAGATCGGCTAGGACCCTCTTCATCCATCCACTCGGGATCCAAGCTCCGCTGCCACTCAAGCACCTCGGCCGCCTCGTCAGGTCGGTTGGGGTTGCAGCTAGAACCATCCTCCTGATCGGGCTTAACCCGAATTGCTCCTACCTTGCCCAGGGCCTCAACAACGTCGGGGGTGAGGTCGTCACCAGGTTCCACGAGCTCCCCACCTGTCTGGGGGTCATAGTAGTAGTGCTTCGACTTTACTGGCATCTTCTTTCCTCCGCATAATCTTGGTGTGTGAATTGACCCAAAGGCGATTGCCAGAATTGAACTGGCGCGAGCCTTTACTCATCGCCTGCTATTCGGTTGTTGGGCTGTTAGCTACTGCATGTCTCCTCCTTTCTCTCCGCCACCAATGAGATTGTGTGCGTTGTGATGTCCTCGATCGTCAGGCGTCTTGCTCGGGGCCGGTGAGTGCCGCGACTGCCGGCGCCGCCCGGTCGAGTGCCGCTGCGGAAGTGACCAGATAGGCGAGCTGCGCGTTTGCGACCGCCCAGGTGACGGTGTGGATGATCCGCTCCGCGACGTGGGTGGCGGATGCCTGCGCGTCGTCGCCATCGTCAATTGCGCTCTGGACGATGCGATTGAGCTCCTCAACGGCGCCCTCAAGGTGGCGAATGACGCTCGCGACCCGGGCCTCGAAGGGCTGTGCCGCGAACTGCGCGGTCACGGCTGCCTTCATGAGAGGCTGGTCGCCCTGCGACGATGCCTCGCGTGCCGTGCATTCGTACCAGTCGTTTGTCCTCACGTCGTTCCCTCCTTCAGGGTCTTGTGGTGGTGGTGACCACCTGGTGGTCAGTCGGGCCCTAACGTGCTAGGCCTTGATGTTGTTGCAGACGTTGCAATCGAGCTGATGTTGGAGCTCCAGCTTGAGTTCGGTGACCGTGCGGGGCAAATTGCCCGTGCGGTCCAGCTCCACATCTGCGATCACGTTTCCCAGCCCCTCGAAGAGGGCGCCCATCTGCCGCTCCAGGCGGCGACTGCTGCCCTGCTCCTCCCGGGCCACTGCCCAGAACGCCTGCCGCAGATTGGAGAGCTCGCGTCGAAGATGCCCGAGCCTATCCAAATCCGTTGCCAGAGCCGTCGTAAGTGGTACTGCCATTATGTCGATCCCCTTTCGTTCTCTCTGTGAATTGGGTCATAGGCGGCCACCGGACTCGAACCAGTGTCGGGCCTTTCCCTACCGCCTGTTATTCGGTTGTAGGTCTGTTGGCTAGCCTTCTGTCAGCCACTTCCTCCAAACATCTGCTGGGATTCTGGCGACTCTGGCGTCGCCTTCTTGTCCTGCGGCCTCGCATTTCTTGGCCTCCGCCTCCGCTCTGTCGATGTTGACTCGGGCCAGCTCCTTCTCGAATCGGGTTCTCATCTCTGCCTCCTTCAGGGTCTTGTGCTTAGTCGCCATAAGCGGTTACCGGAGTCCAACCGATACCGGGCCTGTTCCCACCGCCTGTTCGAGGCAAGTTCGCACCCGCGTCACCAGCGCAATCTGGCCTAGCAGGCCAGCGTAATCTGGTGCGGTGCTGGGTGCGACTTACCAGGTGTTTCGGAGTCGGCACACTGGGCCGACCCCTCTCTTCGTCCCAGTTGCTGCCTGGGGGGACGCATTCGGCGCTCCTGTCCCCACTTCCCCTGACCTTTCCTTCTCGCAGGTTCCATTGCCCCCTATTTTGCCCTTCGCCCGTCCCCCAGTCTGCTGTCCCGATTCCTCACTCGGTGTTGAGCTTCGCTGGAAGTAGTGCCCGCTCTAGTCTGGCGGAGGGTTGTTACCGGTGATCCGTTCCGGTGTTTGTTTAGGTGGGTCTCTGCTGTTTTGTGTGGTATTGTGCGCTATCTACATTCTAGCAGACCCACTACCGGTGTCAAGCGTTTTTCCCTGAATTTGCAACAGGTTTGCCAGAATTGACGGAAGTTATTGGTCAAGTGGAGGCCAGGAGCCTGGTGCACTGTTAGATGTGCCGAAATATACCGACCTAACCCGTGCTATAGACCAAGTGTTCTATCCGAGAAGCGCCGCAGAAAGACCCAAAAGCGTACCCACTTCAACCCGTTGCAGAAAAACCGCGATGAAGGCATGGTGGTAAAGGGGGTCATAAATCGCATAGAGAAGCGTAAGAGGACAGGATGAGGCGTAGAGAAGCATAAAGAATGGAATAGGCCGTGGTGAACATAAAGCTGAATCTGGCCAAAGTGTGGACATAATAGCGGCTCTTTTCGGCCCAAAGCCGCTGTTTGCCCCGAAAAGCGTGCGTTTTCAGGGGCCACCGGGGACGACCACCGTCAACCTGATCTTGACAGTGAGCCCCGCGAAATCGATCACAAGCTGGCCCTTGTCTGGTTCTTCAAGCCGCTCGCCGAGCTCGAGGATCCGGCGCACGATTGCCCTGGTCCTTGGGCCACCTTGTGACGTCTGATTGGCTGGCGATGACCTAGAAGGCTGGGATTCGGCGACGGAAATGCCCTCTGGGCCGGCCAGCCTGAGGCTCCTGTTTATGTCGGGATCTCTGTGAATGAGACCACACGCCTGCAACGCGTTCAGATGATACGTCACGGTCGATTTCGAGGGAATGTCGAGCGCCTGACAGATGTCGCGTAACGAAGGCCCATAGCCGTTCTCCGCCACATATGACTCAACGAAGCCGAGAATCGCATGCTGTCGGGGATGGAGAGGTTCGTTCATGGTTCTATTCCATTCGCACCGCAAGCCCCGATCACTGCAAGAGCTTCGTCGAGGCTGGGCGCTATCGCGCGTTGGCCTCGCCAGTTGGCGTGCCAACGCTGCTGCGCATCGGTCAGGACGCCGTTTCTTCGACCTTGATCTCCAGCCGATAGCTCCTGCCTCCGTACCCTGCCATAATGTCCGGGCAGCCGTCACCGAACATGTGGGCGTACTGAAAGGCGGCGCCGACTGCGCGGAGTCCGGAGACGATCTGTGGCTGGAGCAGGTCGACTCTTGAGTTGCGTCTCATGCCAGCGTCTCGAACCTTGTCTGTCTAGGTTGCAGTCGCGGCGACGACGGTTGAGGCTGTCGCACGCGCGCGCTTTGCATGCCACTGCCCCGGCCGGCGTCTCAGGTAACGTCTTGGTTCTTTTCCCTTTCCCACGTACGTCCTCATGAGGTGAACAATCCTTTTTCTCTCGGCTCTGTAAAGAAGACTCCCTGCTCAACCCCGACCTGGCTTGACTTCGGGTGATTTCTGCAACAGCCTTCATCGCTAGGCCCCTTTTTCACCCGCCTGACAGTGCCATCTGTGCCGTTTGTGCCATTTGATTCAGGGGAAGCCAGCTCAGGTGGTAACGGAAGCGAATAAGCCCGGGTCCAGTGCTGCAATTCATGCAGCGTGACTTTCCACAGTCTCGACCCCCGTCCACCTGGCCTAGGTTCCTGCTTGAACCTCATTCGCGACAGGTTTCCTCCCACTTTTCGATTGCTGATCGCGTCTCCATCGAGGTCGTCTTCTTCTGCGATCCGTTTGATGCTGATGGTAATCTCAGCGACCGTCAGAACCCAGAACTTCTCGTCATGGGGGCCATTCTTAATGGCACTGATGGCACAACCCTCGAATGACCAGCGTCGTTAGATCAGTCGTCTGGAGTTCAGATCGCTCACTCTGATAGGTCGAGGCCAGGTCCTCCATGCGGTCAAACAGCCCTTCAGCTCCCAGGTCCTGGAGCCACAAAGCCACGGCAAGTATAGATCGCCACGGTTCAAGGGCCCGCCCAGTGAGTCGAGCTCGCTGGGCCACCATCTCATCGTACTGTCCCATGGTAGCCACGTGGGCCAGCCCGGTGGCCCACAGATCATCAATAAGCTGCCGTCGGTCATGGGGCCACTGGCCGTAATCTAGAGGTTGGCTATTCGCCTTCTTGCGGTCTGTAGTCCGGATGAGGGGCACCACAATGGTGCGGCTGGCCAGCACTGGGTCCGGGAGGCTGATCGCCGAGAACAGGCGAGTGGTGTAGGCGTTCACATACCGCGTGCGCCAACCCCTGTTCCCATCCGGCTCCTTCACCGAGATGACCGCACCCCTACGATTCCCTGCCAGAAGCAGCGCGCGCTTGTCTGGATCGAAACGCTTAAAGTCTCTGATGTTCTCGGCGTCGTCAAAACCCAGTGTGGCCCCATAGTCCGCCAGATCGCGCAAGGAGGCATAGCTACCACCCGCAAGAATCACCTGGCCCAGGTACGAGAGCTCGGTATGAACCAGAAGCAACTGAGTCTTTCCGCTGCCTCGGTGGCCGTTGGGCCAGAGGAAGCCCACTACATTGAATGCATCCAGGAGGTAGGTGCCCACCACGTGGCATGCTACCATCTCGACCATGGTCCTTTGGTCCGCTATGCTCCGGCTGAAGTCGAGGAAATGATCGACGACATCTGCTGCTTGGGCAAAGACGTCCAAGGGCTCTGGACGTCGGCCGGCACGGTACTGCTTGACGCCCCTGGCTGACCAAAGCCTGCTTCCCGGCGGCA